>VYLG01000127.1_pt1 | contig 18311 bp, 22 predicted proteins | sample 5114351 | NCBI WGS metagenome assembly VYLG01 (sample SAMN12291798, study PRJNA351875) | freshwater metagenome | isolation source: freshwater lake | place: USA: Michigan, Kent Lake | collected 2013-08-15
TGGCTGGCGCGCTGAGCGCCAGCGCCGCGAGGCCCGCCCCGAGCCCACCCATGATGGCCTGCCCCTCGCCGCCGATGTTGAAGAGGCCGCCATGGAAGGCGATGGCCACGGCGAGGCCCGTGAACACGAAGGTGGTGGCGTAGTACAGCGTGTAGCTGATGCCGGCCGGCGAGCCGAAGGCGCCCTTGGCCAGCAGCGTGAGCACCTGCAGCGGATCGAAGCCCACCAGCAGCGTCACGCCACCGGCCACCAGCAGCGCGATGGCCAGGTTGACGGCCGGCAGCAGCGCCACGTCCATCCAGCGCGGCAGTTCAATGGGTTGGCTCAATGCGCACCTCCCATCAAGCGGCCCAGCGCAGCTTCAGAGCACTGCGCGATCGGCAGCTCGCCCGCCACGCGGCCGGCGTTCATGACGATCACGCGGTCGGCCAGGGCCAGGATCTCGTCGAGTTCCGACGACACCACCAGCACCGCGCCGCCGGCATCGCGCATGGCGCGCAGGCGGCCGTGGATGAACTCGATGGCGCCGATGTCCACGCCGCGCGTGGGCTGGCCCACCAGCAGCACCTGCGGCGGCTGCTCACCACGGGACCCGGTGAAGGCCTCGCGCGCCAGCACGAGCTTCTGCTGGTTGCCGCCGCTGAACTTGCTGCTGCGCAAGGCCGGGTTGCGCGGGCGCACGTCGTAGCGCTCCATCATCTCGGCGCAGTCCTCGCGCATGCGGCGCTGGCGCATCCAGGCCAGCAGCGCCTTGGCGGTGTAGCGCGGCGCGTCCTGGTAGCCGAGCGTGGCCGATTCCCAGGCGTCGAAGGGCAGCACGAGGCCGCGCTTGTGGCGGTCTTCGGGCACGTGGGCCAGGCGCAGGGCGCGCGCGGTGCGGGTGTCGAGCCAGCGGCCGGGCTCGAAGCGCTGGCCGCCGAGCTCGAGCGTGCCCTGCGCCGGCGGCATCAGGCCCGAGAGCACGTCGAGCAGCTCGCTCTGGCCGTTGCCCGAGACACCGGCGATGCCGACGATCTCGCCGGCGTGCAGCGTGAGCGACACGTCCACGAGGCGCGGCACGCCGAGCTCGTCGGTCCAGGAGAGGCCGCTGGCCTGCAGCAGTGCCGGGCCGGGCTCGCGCGCAGCGGTGTCACCGCGCCCCAGGTTGACGCGGCGGCCCACCATCGCTTCGGCCAGGCCGTCGATGGAGGTGTCGCCGATGGCACAGTCGAGCACCACCTGGCCGCCGCGCATCACCGTGACGGCGTCGCACAGCGCCATGATCTCCTTGAGCTTGTGCGTGATCAGCAGGATGGTGGTGCCGCGCTCGCGCAGGTGCTTGAGCGTGACGAACAGCTGCTCGGTCTCGGCCGGCGTCAGCACGGCGGTGGGCTCGTCGAGGATCAGGATGCGGGCGCCGCGGTACAGCGCCTTCAGGATCTCCAGGCGCTGGCGTTCGCCCACGGGCAGCTCGTGCACCAGGGTGTCGAGCGCCACCACGAGGCCGGTGTCGCGCATCAGCGCGTCGAGCTGGGCGCGCACCTGGGCGCGCGCGGCCGGCAGGCTCCAGCCGGGCTCGGCGCCGAGCATGATGTTGTCGAGCGCGCTGAGCGTGTCCACCAGCATGAAGTGCTGGTGCACCATGCCGATGCCCAGGGCGATGGCCTCGCGCGAGCCGCGGATGCGCGCGGGCCGGCCTTCGATGACGATCTCGCCCCCGTCGGCCTCGTAGAAGCCGTAGAGGATGCTCATCAAGGTGCTCTTGCCGGCACCGTTCTCGCCGACGATGCCGTGCACCGTGCCCGCCGCCACCGTGAGGTGCACGTCGCGGTTGGCGTGCACGGCGCCGAAGCGCTTGTCGATGTGGCGCATCGCCACCGCGGGTGGCGCCGTGCTGCCGGTGCTCAAGATCGTCAGAGGTTCAGGCGCCGCGCGTCACTTGCAGGCGCGTCACTTGCAAGCGGAATTGACCATGAAGTCGATCACCTTGATCTTGCCGCTGATGATGTCGGCGCGTGCCGCATCGACGCGCTTCTTCATGTCGGCCGTCACCAGCTTGGCGTTGTGCTCGTCGAGCGCCACGTCCACGCCGCCTTCCTTCAGGCCCAGCGCCGAGGTGCCGGGCTTCACGCCCTTGAAGGCCTCGTAGACGGCCACGTCCACGCGCTTGACCATGCTCGTGAGCATGGTGCCGGGGTGGATGTGGTTCTGGTTGCTGTCCACGCCGATGGCCAGCTTGCCGTTGTCCTTGGCCGCCTGGTACACGCCCAGGCCGGTGCCGCCAGCGGCCGCGAAGACGACATCCACGCCGGCCGCGAACTGCGCCTTGGCGAGTTCACCGCCGCGGGCGGGGTCGTTCCAGGCGGCGGGCGTGGTGCCCGTCATGTTGGCCACGACCTCGGCCTTGGGGTTGGCGAACTTGGCGCCCTGCTCGAAGCCGCACTGGAACTTGCGGATCAGCGGGATGTCCATGCCGCCGACGAAGCCGACCTTGCCGCTCTTGCTGGCCATCGCGGCCATCATGCCGACGAGGAAGCTGCCTTCGTGCTCCTTGAACACGATGCTCTGCACGTTGGGCAGCGCGACGACGCTGTCGATGATGGCGAACTGCAGCTTCGGGAAGTCCTTCGCCACCTTTTCGAGGCTCGTGCCCTGGCTGAAGCCGATGGCGACGATGGGGTTGGCGCCGCGCTCGGCCATGCGGCGCTTGGCCTGCTCGCGCTGCGTGGGGTTGCTGATCTCGAACTCGAGGTAGGTCTTGCCCGATTCCTTCTTCCACTTCTCGGCGCCGTTGAAGGCGGCCTGGTTGAAGCTCTTGTCGAACTTGCCGCCCATGTCGTAGATGACGGCGGGCTGGGCCAGGGCAACGGTGCTGGCGGCCAGCAGGGCCGCGGCGAGCGTGTTCTTGATCGCGAAGGTGGGCATGGTGGGGTTGTCTCCGGGTTCGAGGGACGGGGAGCGGAAGTAACCAATCAGGATAGCAAGAGTCACACCCGCTGCCGCGGGGGGTTGACCCGGTGCGGCGTGCGGGCTCAGCGCTCGCTGGCGCCGAGCTTGTCGAGCAGCGCGTCGAGTTCGTCGAGGCTGGCAAAGGGGATGGCGATCTCGCCTTGGCCGGCGCGGCCCTTGCGCAGGCGGATCTCCACCGGCGCCGTCAGCACGTCGGCCAGGCGCTCCTCGAGCCGGGCGATGTCGCGCGGCTTCGGGGCGGCCTTCGCGCTGCGCGTGGGGCTGTCGGCCTGCTGCGCCGCCTGCTGCGCGCGCGCCACCAGGCGCTCGGCCTCGCGCACGCTCAGCTTCTTCGCGGCCACTTCCTGCGCCGCCATCACCTGCTCGGCCGCCGGCAGCGCCAGCAGCGCACGGGCGTGGCCCATCTCCAGGTCACCGGCCAGCAGCATCTGCTGCACCGACTCGGCCAGGTTGAGCAGGCGCAGCAGGTTGCTCGCCGCGCTGCGCGAGCGCCCCACGGCCTGCGCGGCCTGCTCGTGCGTGAGGCCGAAGTCGCGCACCAGGCGCTGCAGGCCCTGTGCCTCTTCGAGCGGGTTGAGGTCTTCGCGCTGGATGTTCTCGATCAGCGCCATCACCGCCGCGGCCTCGTCGGCCACGGGCTTGACGAGCACCGGCACCTCGTCCAGCCCCGCCAGCCTGGCGGCGCGGAAGCGGCGCTCACCGGCGATGATCTCGTACTGCCCCGCGCCATGCACCGCGGCGTCGAGCGGGCGCACAAGGATGGGCTGCATCACGCCCTGGCTCTTGATGCTCTGCGCCAGTTCGTACAGCGAGCCCTCGTCCATGCGCGTGCGCGGCTGGTAGACGCCGGCGCGCAGCGCGGCCAGCGGCAGCACGGCGGGCGGGCCTGCTGGGGCGTCGGCCGGGGTGTCCTGCACCTTCGGGCCGAGCAGGGCTTCCAGGCCGAGGCCCAGGCCCTTGGGTTTTTTGGTGACCATGGCGGCGATTGTCTCAGCGGCCTTCATGCCGCTTGTCGGCCGGGAACAGCACGTCGCGCTCCAGCCAGCGGCGCAGCTTCTGCACGCGCGGGTCCATGCGGCCGGGGAAGGTGGACAGGTGCTCCACCACCGCGTCCACGCGCAGCCACAGCTGCTGCCGCTCGTCGAGCTTCCACTTGCCGCTGATGCGCGCGGCCAGCACGTCGTCGGCCTCGGGGCGGGCGAGCACCTTCTTCAGCGCCTCGCCGTGCATCCACATGTGGCGGCCGTCGTCGGCCATCGTGAAGCTCACGCCGGCGAAGGCGTGGTGCTGGCCCTCGACGCCTTTCCAGACCTGCGTGTGCAGGCCCTGGTGCGCACGCTCGCCCAGGCCGATGATCCAGCGCGGCACGAACACGATCACGATGGCCGCGCCCGCGGCCACCAGCAGCACGTACAGCGGCCCGTAGCCCCACGAGTGCACCAGTGCCATCAGGCCGATGGCCACGACCACCAGCACCGCGAAGGCCTGCTGCTGGCGCGTCATCGCACGGCCAGCGATCGCAGCAGCGCCAGGCCCTCGGGCCAGTCGCCCAGGCCACTCTCGGCATTGAGGTGGCCGCGCGGCCCGGCCTCGACGACGCGGGCGCCCCAGTCGGTGGCCATGGCGCGGGTGCGCTCGGGCGCGCCGTAGGGATCGTCGCTGCTGATCACGGCGATGGCGGCAAAGGGCAGGCGGCCGCGGGCGATGTCGCGCCAGCCGGCCAGCTGCGGCGGCATGTCGTCGCGGGCGGTGTCGGGCGGCGCCACCAGCAGTGCGCCGGCCACACGCGCGGTGTTCGACGAGTGCACGGCCCAGGCCGCCACCAGCTGGCAGCCCAGGCTGTGCGCGGCCAGCAGCACCGGCTGGCTTTCGGCCAGCAGGGCGTCGTCGAGGCGCGCCATCCAGTCGCCGCGCTTGGGCCACATCCAGTCGTCCTGCACGACGCGGCCGAAGCCGTGCTGGCGCTCCCAGTGGCTTTGCCAGTGGTCGGGGCCGGAGTCCTGCCAGCCCGGCAGCAACAACACACGATGCGGAAGGTCCATGCCCGTTATCCTTTGCGGCATTGCATCATGAGCGGCGGCGTGCCGCGATGGAAGGGCAGCGATGGCGTTCACCGTGTTCGTCGACGGCCAGGAGGGCACGACCGGCCTGCGCATCCACGAGGTGCTGGCGGGGCGCCGCGACGTCGAGCTGCTGAAGATCGACACCGACAAGCGCAAGGACGCCGCCGAGCGCGCGCGCCTGCTCAACGCCGCCGACGTGGCCTTTCTGTGCCTGCCCGACGCCGCCGCGCGCGAGGCCGTGGCGCTGGTGGAGAACCCGCGCACCTGCCTCATCGACGCCAGCACGGCGCACCGCACGGTGCCGGGCTGGGTGTTCGGCATGCCGGAGCTGTGCACCGGCCAGCGCGAGGCGCTGCGCCACGCCAAACGCATCGCCAATCCGGGTTGCCACGCCAGCGCCTTCATCCTGCTGCTGCGGCCGCTGGTGGATGCCGGTCTGGTGCCGCCGGCCACGGCGCTGTCGGCCACGTCCATCACCGGCTATTCCGGTGGCGGCAAGAAGATGATCGAGCAGTACCAGGCCCAGCCGCTGGAGCAGGCGCTCACATCACCGCGGCCCTATGGCCTGAACCTGCAGCACAAGCACTTGCCGGAGATGATGGCCCACACGGGCCTGACGGTGCCGCCGGTGTTCATGCCCGTGGTGGCCAGCTACTACCAGGGCCTGGCCGTCACCGTGCCGGTGCACACCGCCGCGCTGGGCACCACGCCCGAGGCGCTGCACGCGGCGCTGGCCGCACGCTACGCCGGCGAGCGCTTCGTGCGCGTGATGCCGCTGCGCGACGCCGCCACGCTGGAGGCCGGTTTCCTGGACGTGCAGGCCTGCAACGGCACGAACCGCGTCGACCTGTTCGTGTTCGCCAATGCCACGCAGGCGCTGCTGGTGGCGCGGCTGGACAACCTGGGCAAGGGCGCCAGCGGCGCCGCGGTGCAGGCGATGAACGTGCACCTGGGCCTGGACGAAGGGCTCGGCCTGTAGCGGCCGATCCCGTCGCTCAGCGCCGGCGCTGAGCGCCCAGCGCCAGCAGGCCCAGGCCGGCCAGTGCCAGCGAGCCCGGCAGCGGCACTGTGCCGCCGGTGTCGCGCAGCGCGGCCAGGTTCGTGGAGACGTAGGTCCACTCGCTGCGGCCGCCGGCGATGACGGACGAGTCGCCCCAGAACACGCGGTCGCCGACGCCGTAGTTGTAGACCGAGTTGTCGCTGAGCACGAGCGTGCCGTCCTGGTAGACGTTGACGATGCTGCCGGCCGTGCTGCCCAGCACCTCCATGCGCCAGGTGTGGAACTCGGTGTCGGTGTCGAGTGCGCTGCTGAAGGCGGCGCGCGAGTTGTCGCCGTCGCGCAGGTACACGTAGTCGCGGCGCAGCTCGAAGATCGCCAGGCCGCCGCCGGCAAAGCCGATGCCCATCGTCACCGGCGCGCGCCACCAGCCGGCGGTGAGGCTCTGCGTGTTGACGCGCAGCCGGGCCTCGAGCCAGTAGCTCGTCTGGCCGGAGAAGTCGGCGTTGGCGCCGTCCATCGTGTAGTACATCTGCTCGGCGATGGCGTTGCCGCCGATGGTGAGCACGCCGCCCGACAGCGCCGGGTTCTCCGGCGAGGCGTTGTCGGTGAGCTCCCACTGCGGCACGACCACGTCCGGCGTGTCGCCGTCGGTGGCGTACCAAGTGACGACGGCGGCTTGCGACGGCAAGGCCAGGCTGGCCAGCGCTGCGCCGGTGGCGAGCGCGAGGGTGCGGAGGATCGGGGTCATCGGGGGCCTCGGTGGAAGAGTGGGTGTCTTCCACACCCGCGAGACGGCGGGTGGATGCGGCTCAGCCGCGGCGGGCGGCCCCCGTGGCTGCGGGGGTCAGCCGGCTGCTGCCGGGCGCTCGAGGTACTGGTAGCCGTAGCCGTCGACAAAGCCCAGCCGGCGGTACACGGCCAGCGCCGGCGGGTTGGCGGCGTCGACCTGCAGGTAGCCGATGTTAGCGCCCAGACTGGCACCCAGCGAGAGCAGGTGCTCACACAACAGCTTCGCCAGACCGCGGTTCCGGGCGTCTGTGTGGGTGAAGATGTCGTAGAGGCCGGCGAACGGCGGCTCCGTGGCCACCTGGCCGCAAGCCAGGACGGTGCCGTCCTCGGCGCGCCGCAGCGCCAGGCCGCGGTAGGGCGCGGGCGAGTGCGCCAGACGCAGCGCGTGGCTGCTGCGGTGCTCGGGTGGCGAGCCCCGCAGCGCGCCGACGGCGTCGGCGAAGGCCTCGCCGTCGAGCGGCTCCAGCCGCAGCCCGGCTGGCACCGGCGGCGGCGGTCTGGTGGGCAGGGACGGCGCCACCAGCACCAAGGTGGGATCGACCGGCTCGAAGCCGCGCTGGCGCAGCTGCTCCGGCAGATCGGCCGGCTGCGTGAACGGCGTGATGCGGAAGATCAGCGGCACGCCGGTGCGGGCGCAGGCGGCCTCGGCGGCGGCGATGCGCTCGTCCAGCGGCAGCACGCCCGGCATCAGCGCATTCACGCAGCGCGCGCGCCGCGCCTTGCCGGGCAGCGTGCGCACCAGCCAGCCGTCGATCCACCACTGCGCCGGTGGCGCGCTGGCGTTGAGGCCGGCGTCCTCGACGCGCGACAGCAGCGCCGCAGGGAGCGCCATCGCCGTCACGCCGCCTTGGGGGTGGCCGTCGGGCGGCCCAGCCGAGCCGCCATCTCGCGCGCGAACTCCACGAAAGCCTGCGCACCCTTGCTGGCGGGGTCGAAGGTCACACCGGGCTGGCCGTAGCTCGGAGCCTCGGCCAGGCGCACGTTGCGCGGGATGACGGTGTCGAAGACCTTGTCGCCGAAGTGCGCCTTGAGCTGCTCGCTCACCTGCTGCTGCAGCGTGATGCGCGGATCGAACATCACGCGCAGCAGGCCGATGATCTCGAGCTCGCGGTTGAGGTTGGCGTGCACCTGCTTGATGGTGTTGACGAGGTCCGACAGGCCCTCGAGCGCGAAGTACTCGCACTGCATCGGCACGATCACGCCGTGGGCCGAGCACAGGCCGTTGAGCGTGAGCAGGCTCAGGGACGGCGGGCAGTCGATGAGCACGAAGTCGTACTCGTTGCTCACGGCGGCCAGCGCGTTCTTCAGGCGGCGTTCGCGCTGGTCCAGTTGCACCAGCTCCACCTCGGCGCCGGCGAGCTCGCGGTTGGCGCCGAGCACGTGGTAGCCGCCGTGCGGGCTGGGCTGGCGGGCCTCGGCGATGCCGGCGCCGCCGATGAGCACGTCGTACACCGTGGCCTCGAGCGCGCGCTTGTCGATGCCCGAGCCCATCGTGGCGTTGCCTTGCGGGTCCAGGTCGACCAGCAGCACGCGGTGCTTCAGCTGCGCGAGCCCGGCCGCGAGGTTGACGGTGGTGGTCGTCTTGCCGACGCCGCCTTTCTGGTTGGCGATGCAGAAGATGCGCATGGGCAGTTCAGGGCGCGGCGAGCTTGATGCCGAAGGCCACCAGCGCCACGCCGGCCAGGCGCTGCAGCGCCGCGGCCAGGCGGCGGTGGGCGCGGACGTAGGCGCTGACGGCGTCGGCCAGCACCACGAGCGTCAGGCAGTAGGCGGCGGTGATCACGGCGATGGTGACGGCCATCGCGGCAAAGGTCGGCAGGCCCTGGTGGGTGGCCGGGTCGATGAACAGCGGGAAGAAGGCCATGTAGAAGACGATGGCCTTGGGGTTGAGCAGCGTGATCAGGAAGGCTTGCCGCAGGTAGTGGCCGGGCTCGATGTGGATGGGCGAGGCGTCGCCGGCGCGCGAGAAGATCAGCTTCAGCCCGATCCACGCCAGGTAGGCGGCACCGGCCCACTGCACGGCCTTGAACAGCACCGGGTGCGCGGCCAGCAACGCGGCCACGCCGGCCACGGCCAGCCACAGCAGGGCCTGATCGCCGAGGATCACGCCCAACGTGGCGGCGGCCCCGCCAAGGCGCCCACCCTTGGCGGTGGACGTGAGCAGCGCGAAGGTGCCTGGGCCGGGAAGGGCCAGGAACAGCAGGATGGCGGCGCAGAAGGCGCCGAAGTCGGCGATGCCGAACATGGCTGGGGTTCCTCAGCGGCTGGCCGCGTCGGGGCTGTGTGGGTGGGCTTGCCAGCGGGCCAGATCGAAGCCTTGGCGGGTGAGCAGCGATCGTATCGTCGCTTCGTCGTCGGCCGAGAGCCGCGGCGCCCTGGCCAGCACCCAGAGGTACTGGCGCTGTGGTTCGCTGACGACGGCGTAGCGGCCGTCGTCGGCGAGGGCGATGACCCAGTAGCTGCCCCAGGCCGGAATCCAGCGCAGCAGGGCGGGGAGGAAGCTCACCTCCAGTGTGGCGGGGCTGAGGCGCTGGTCTTTCAGTGTGGAGCCGGCGGGGCGCGCGATGCCATCGGCCTCATCGAAGCGGCCATCCGCGAGGCGGCAGCGGTTGATGACCTCGATGCGCCCGTCGTGACGCTGCCGGTAGCGGGCGCTCGTGTCGCTGACGCACTGCTTCTGGAAGCGGTTGGGGAACCAGGCGACTTGGTACCAGGTGCCCATGTAGGCCGGCACGTCCAGGCTAGGCAGGGCGGTCAGCGGCGGGGCTGCCGGGGGCTCGGCAGTCTGGGCGGTGGCGGACGAGGGGCCGAGGGCGAGCAGCGTGGCGAGGGCGACGGCGGTGACGGAGAGGTTCATGAGCCCTTGGGTTGCATCCAGACGAGGCAGCGCTCGGCGTCGAGCCCGGGCACCTGGAGTTGTTCCACGTGGAACACGTTGATGTCATCGGGCAGGGCCGCGATCTCGTCGTCGGGCGTTTTGCCCTTCATCGCCATCCACACGCCGGCAGGAGCGAGCAGCGGCCGGGTGAGGCGGGTGAAGTCGGCCAGCGACGCGAAGGCGCGGGAGGTGATCAGCGCGAACGGTGGCGCCTTCAGCGCTTCCACGCGGCTGTGGGCGGCGTGCAGGTTGGGCAGGGCCAGTGCGCCGGTGACCTGGCGGATGAAGGCGGCCTTCTTGCCGACGGTGTCGACGCAGGTGACGTCCAGCGCCGGCCGCATCAGCGCCAGCAGCACGCCCGGCAGGCCGCCGCCGCTGCCGACATCCAGCATGCGCGGCGATGGGGCGGAGGAGGCCAGGTGGCGGTCGAGGGCCGGGAGCACGGCCAGGCAGTCGGCCACGTGCTGCGTCCACACCGCGTCTCGGTCTCGCACCGCGGTCAGGTTGTAGGTGGTGTTCCAGCGGGCCAGCTGGTCGACGTAGGCGATCAGCCCGGCGTCCTGCTTCGCGGTGAGCGCCAGCCCCAGCTGGCTGGCAAGGGCAGCAGGGCGGGTCGCGTCGGTCGGGTCAGGGGTGCCGATGGGGGCCACGGTCAGGCCGCGTGGTCTTGCGCGGCGGCGTCGGTGTTCGCGAAACCGGCGAGGCGCTTCTTCTTGAGGTGCACCAGCAGCAGCGAGATGGCGGCCGGCGTCACGCCCGAGATGCGCGACGCCTGTCCGAGCGTGGCCGGGCGGTGCCGCTGCAGCTTCTGCCGCACCTCGAACGAGAGTGCGTGGACCTGGGCGTAGTCCAGATCGGCCGGCAGCGGCGTCTGCTCATGCGCGGCGCTGCGCTCGACCTCGTCCTGCTGCTTTTCGATGTAGCCGGCGTACTTGGTGGCGATCTCGACCTGCTCGATCACCGTGTCGGCGGCTTCCGTGCCCCACTCGGCCTGCAGTGTTTCACGTGAAACAGCCTGGGGGTGGCCGGCCAGCCGGGCGGCCTCGGCCACCGCATCGAAGCCCACGCCGGGGCGGCGCAGCAGGTCGGCCAGCGCGTACTCGTGCTCCAGCGCCTTGCCCAGCAGCCGCTCGGCGTCGGCCGCAGCCAGCGTGGCCGGGCGCACCCAGACGGTCTTCAGGCGCTGCAGTTCGCGCTCCAGGCGCTCGCGCTTGGTCTCGAAGGCGGCCCAGCGGCGGTCGTCGACCAGCCCCAGCTCGCGGCCGATGGCTGTGAGGCGCAGGTCTGCGTTGTCCTCGCGCAGCTGCAGCCGGAACTCGGCGCGGCTGGTGAACATGCGGTAGGGCTCGGTCACGCCCTTGGTGACCAGGTCGTCCACGAGCACGCCCAGGTAGGCCTGGTCCCGCCGCAGCGCCAGCGGCTCGCGCCCCTGCGCCTGCAGCGCAGCGTTGGCGCCGGCGTACAGGCCCTGTGCTGCGGCCTCTTCGTAGCCCGTGGTGCCGTTGATCTGGCCGGCGAAGAACAAGCCGCGGATCGCCTGCGTCTCGAAGCTGGGCTTCAGCGCGCGCGGGTCGAAGTAGTCGTACTCGATGGCGTAGCCGGGCCGCAGGATGTGCGCGTTCTCCAGCCCCGGCAGCGAGCGCACGGCGGCCAGCTGCACGTCGAAGGGCAGGCTGGTGCTGATGCCGTTGGGATAGAACTCGTTCGTCGTCAGGCCCTCGGGTTCCAGGAAGATCTGGTGGCCGTCCTTGTCGGCGAAGCGGTTGACCTTGTCCTCGATGCTCGGGCAGTAGCGCGGGCCCACGCCTTCGATGACGCCGGTGAACATCGGGCTGCGGTCGAATCCGCTGCGGATGATCTCGTGCGTGCCGGCGTGCGTGTGCGTGATCCAGCACGGCACCTGCCGCGGGTGTTGCGAGGCGTGGCCGAGGAAGCTGAACACCGGCACGGGGTCCAGGTCGCCGGGCTGCTCCTGCAGCTTCGAGAAGTCGATCGAGCGGCCGTCGATGCGAGGTGGCGTGCCGGTCTTCAGGCGCCCTTGCGGCAGCTTCAGCTCCTTCAGCCGCGCCGACAGGCTGACGGCCGGCGGGTCGCCCGCGCGCCCGGCGCTGTAGTTCTGCAGGCCGACGTGGATGCGGCCGTCGAGAAACGTGCCCGCCGTCAGCACCACGGTGCGGCCGCGGAAGCGCACGCCCACCTGCGTGACGGCGCCGACGACGCGATCCCCTTCGACCATCAGGTCGTCCACCGCCTGCTGGAACAGCCACAGGTTGGGCTGGTTCTCCAGCCGCTGGCGGATGGCGGCCTTGTAGAGCACCCGGTCGGCCTGCGCCCGCGTGGCGCGCACGGCCGGGCCCTTGCTGCCGTTGAGGATGCGGAACTGGATGCCGGCTTCGTCGGTGGCCTCGGCCATGGCGCCGCCGAGCGCGTCGACCTCCTTCACCAGGTGGCCCTTGCCGATGCCACCGATGCTGGGGTTGCAGCTCATCTGCCCCAGCGTCTCGATGTTGTGCGTCAGCAGCAGGGTGGTGCAGCCCATGCGGGCAGCGGCCAGCGCGGCCTCGGTGCCGGCGTGGCCACCGCCAACGACGATGACGTCGAACTCCTGGGGATGCTGCATCCGCTGATTTTACGAACCAGCCCCCGCCGCTTGCAGTGCGGTGGCTTGCGGCTTGTGGCGTCGGTCCCACCAGCGGTCGAAGAAGTAGTGCGCCACGGTGTTGACCAGCGGCTCAAGCAGCGTGATGGCGCCGGCGATCGCCACGCTGCCGGTGAGCGCGAAGCTCACGCCGAAGGCGATGCCCAGGTGCATCACGCCGAAAGTCGCCGACTTGGCCATGGGAACTCCTTTAAACAAGAACGATTCTTGTTCGCGAGGATGCCTCAGGCCCGGGACGGCCGGGATGGAATCTGGCGATGCCGTCGATAGCATCCCGCCCATGGACTGCCGACCAGCTTGTGGTGCCTGCTGCACGGCGCCCTCGATCAGCTCGCCGATCCCGGGCATGCCCGCAGGCAAGCCGGCCGGCATGCGATGCATCCAGCTCGATGCCGACGAGCGCTGCCGGCTGTTCGGCCAGCCCGAGCGCCCCTTGGTGTGCCGCAGCCTGCAGCCGCACCCGGCCATGTGCGGCCAGACCCGCGCCGACGCCATGACCTGGCTGACGCAACTCGAACAGCACACCGCACCCGCCCGCCCATGAACCAAGCCCGCCTGGACCGACTCGTGGCCGCCTACCCGTCGCTGGCCGGCTGGCCCGACACGCTGCGCGACGCAGTGTTCGCCGACGCCGCCTGGCTGCAGGTGCCCGCGGGCGCGCGGCTCTTCGAGGAAGGCGCGGCCTGCCAGGGCTTTCCGCTGGTGCTGTCGGGCGCCGTGCAGGTGGCGCGCGGCTCGCCCGGTGGCCGGCAGCTGGAGCTGTACCGCGTCACGCCAGGCGAGCTGTGCGTCGTTTCGACCGCGGGCCTCACGGCGACGCAGGCGCTCAGCGCCCATGGTGTGGCGGTCGAGCCCACCGACCTGGTTCTGCTCAGCCGAGAGGGTTTCGACCGCGCCTGCGGCCACGAGGTCTTCCGCCGCTTCGTGTTCGGCACCTTCGCCGAACGCCTGGCCGACCTGATGGCGCTCGCTGAGGCGGTGGCCTTCCAGCGCCTGGACCAACGCCTGGCGCAGGCGCTGCTCGGGCGTGGCAGTCCGATCCGTGTGACGCACCAAGCGCTGGCCGATGAGCTGGGCACGGTGCGTGAGATCGTCTCGCGCGTGCTCAGCCGCTTCGAGCGCGCGGGCTGGGTGAGCCTGGGCCGCGAGCGCGTCGACGTGCTCGATGCCGCCGCGCTGCGTGCGGTGGCGGCTGGACACAACCCGGCTTGATCCAGCGCAAGCGCCCAAGTGACCCGGGTCACCGACGCGCGCTGGCCACGCGCCCACACTGCGATGCATCGGCGCTGTTGCCGTGAACACCCGCAGGAGTGAACACCATGAAGACCAATGTTGGCGGCATCGACCGCGTGCTGCGCATCGTCATCGGCCTGGCGCTGATCGCGCTGACGCTCACCGGCGCCATCGGCGCCTGGGGCTGGATCGGGCTCGTGCCGCTGGCGACTGCGGCGCTGGGCTTCTGCCCGCTCTACACGGTGCTGGGCTTCAGCAGCTGCCCCGTCAAGACGTCCTGATCAAGCGCCTTGAGCAGCGCCCAGCGCATGCGCGGGCGCGCAGAAAAAAGAAAGCGCCACGCAGCGAGCGTGGCGCAAACACACGTAGCGCATGAGGGACGGCACCCGTGTGAAGAAGACCGGTGTGTGATCACCAACACCCACCGGCCCGAGAACCATGTTTCGCCAGGGCACAGGGCCCGGCTGCGGCATGCCATTAGCAGGCCGGGATTGCAGCTGGCCCGTCAGGCCCAGCCGCCGCCGCCGCGGGGGAGGTCGAAGAGATAGCTGAGGATCAGTTCGAGCATGATCGGACTCCTCTGACTCAGGCCCATCCGCCGCCGCCGCGGGGAAGATCGAAGAAGTAGCTGAGGATGATTTCCAGCATGTTGAACTCCTGGTTGCACGCACGCCGATGTGGCGTTTCGTGAGGATTTCAACAGTCCAATCGCGCCTTCGTAACTATCAACGTTGATAGGTCACGAACGAGACCGTGTTCGACGGGCCGGCGCCGATACCGAAGCTTACAGAAACGACCGCGCGCCTCGGGCCTAGAGCAGGCCGAGCGACAACGCCCGCAGCACCGCCTGGTGCTTGCTTGAGGCGCCGAGCTTCTCGCGCAGGTTGCGCATGTGGAAGTTCACCGTGGGCGTGGAGATCGCGAGGCGGTCGCTGATTGCTGCCGCGGTGAGCCCGTCCATCGTGAGCTTCAGCACCTCCAGCTCGCGCGGCGTGAGCGTCATGTGCTCGTCGAGTTGTGGCTGGTCGCGCGTGAGCAGGCGCACCGCGGCGTCCTGCGCGTGCACGGCCACGAGCTGCAGGTCGGCCATCAGCCGCGTGACCTCGCGGTCGTCGGCGGGCAGCGCGTCACGGCGGTCGACGCCCATCACGAAATGGCGATGATTCGGCAGGTGCAGCGCCACCGCCACGCCGGTGCGGTAGCCGTAATGCGCCTGGTGTTCCCACAGGTCGGCGGCCCGCTCGCGCACATAGGTCGACTGGTCATAGATCACGGGGCGGCTGAGCTTCTTCAGCTGCTGCAGCACCGGGTCACGCTGCGCATCGGGGGCGCTGTTGAACGACGCCAGATACTCCTGCGGCGTGTTGCCCACCGACACGGCCAGCGGGTCGTGGCCCGGCTGTTCGACGATCAGCACCGCGCTGACGAGCGGGAAATCCAGCTCGCCGGCCAGCCGCACGAGCCCCGATTCGAAGCTGCGCAGATCGCTGGCCTGGCCGATGTCGAGAAGGTCCTGGTGGCGCATGCGCCGCGTCTACCCTGACAGAGTTGATAGCTTGCGCGCAGATGACGGATGAGCGAACACTCTCATCCGTCTAATTGCACGCGATGGGAGATTGTGATGGTGATTCCGAGCTGGCATGTCGTGACGTGGCCAAAGGTCGTCGCCGGTGTTGACGATTGGCGGTCCTGGGCGGAAAGATTCCGCCATCTGGGCACTTCGGTGGAGATGGACGACGACGTGCCCGGCCTGCATCGCGGTCAGGCGGTCTGGGGCCTGGACGTCGGCGGCCGCCGCGTCGGCGTGGCCTGGGAGTGGCGCGAGGTGCGTGACAACGTGGTGGCCATGGATGACCCGATGGTCGTGCTGGCCAACGTCGAGCTGCACGACGGCGATGGCCGCTGCCTGCAGGACGGCCAGCGCCTGCTGGCGCTGCACGAGCTGATCCACGACCTGCCGTGGCAGGACGAGGTCAGCCTGGCCCGCAGCCGGCAGGCCACGGGCCTGCGGCTGGCGGCCTGATCTCGCCGGCTACTTCAGCGCCGCGGCGCGCAGCAGCCGGCTCACGGCCACCAGGGCCAGCGTGCCCAGCAGCACGCTGGACGCCACCGAGGCCAGCACCTCGGGGCCGGCGAGCAGCTCGCCCTTGAGCACACGCCCCATCAGCGTGGTCTGCGACAGCGCCGGCACCCAGTAGTGCCAGGGTGCCGTGCCCTCCTGGTTGAACACCGTCACCAGCGGAAGCATCGACACCGCCAGCACCACCACCGTGGTGCCGGCCTGCGCCTCCTTGAAGCTCTTGCTGCGGATGGCGATGGCCATCAACACCGCCGCCAGCGCACCAGCCAGCGGCAGCAGGAGCGCGATGAAGGCCGCGGCCTCGACCGGGCCGAAGCGGAACATCGCCGCCAGCGCCTCGCTGCGCATCAGCCACTGCCCGGGCAGGAAGCTCAGGCAGCTGAGCAGCGCGATCAGCATGCCCACCGCGGCCACCGCGCCCCACTTGCCGAGCACGAGCGCGAAGTGCGGCATCGGGTTCATCAGCAACGGCTCCAGCGAGCCGCGCTCGCGCTCGCCGGCGGTGGTGTCCAGCGCCGCGTTCAGCGAGCCGTAGAGCACCGCCATCAGCACGAAGAACGGCACCATCGTGGCCAGCTGCGCCGCGCGCGCGGTGCGGTCGGCGACGTCGCGTTCCTCCACCTCCACCGGCCGCAGCATCGCCGGGCTCACGCCACGCATCACCAGGCGCAGCGTGGCCTGCTCGGTGCTGAAGCCCTGCAGCAACTGCTGCACGCGGCCCACACCAGCCTGCGCGCGCTGGTTCGAGCTGCTCGACACCACCTCCACGAGCGGCATCTCGCCCCGCGCCAGCGCGTCCTCGAAGCCGGCGACCACGACGACGACCGGGTCGCCGAGCTTGTTGTCGCGCAACTGGGCCTCGTAGCCCTCGGGCGCGGCGCGCAGCGTGTAGGTCTGGCGCTCGAGGTAGTTCTTCAGCGTCGGCGCGTGCTCCATGCCGACGACGACGAGTTCACGCGCCTCGGCACGTTTTTCCATGCCCGACACCAGCGCGCTGATCAGCACCAGCACCAGCGGCCCGATGGCCACGCTGGACAGCAGCACCATCAGCAGCGTGCGACGGTCGCGCAGCGCGTCGAGCAGCTCCTTGCGGAACACGGTCCAGGCGGCGGCGATCATCGGGCGCTCCCGGTGGTCAGGGGGTGGGTCGGGGCCGGAAACGCCAGGCGCACGAAGGTCTCCTCGAAGTCGTTCTGCCCGACGCGCTGCGACAGCTCGGCCACCGTGCCCTCGGCCACCGTGCGGCCCTGCGCGACGACGACGACGTGGTCGCAGAGGCGCTCGACCTCCTGCATGATGTGCGTCGAGAAGACGATGCACTTGCCTTCGTCGTCGCGCAGCCGGCGCAGCGCCTCGCGCAACGCACGCGTGGCCAGCACGTCCAGGCCGTTGGTGGGCTCGTCGAGCACGATGTTCGGCGGGTTGTGCACCAGCGCGCGGGCCAGCGAGGTCTTCATGCGCTCGCCCTGGCTGAAGCCGTCGGTGCGGCGGTCGAGCAGCGGCGCCATGTCGAGCACGTGGGCCAGGTGCTCGGCGCGCGCGGCGGCCGCGGCGGCCGTCATGCCGTGCAGCCGGCCGTAGTAGACGATGTTCTCGCGCGCCGTCAGACGCGGGTACAGGCCGCGCGCATCGGACAGCACGCCCAGCCGCGCCAGCGCGGCGCCCGGCGCCTGGGCGACGTCGATGCCATCGACCTCGATGCGGCCGGCGTCGGGCTTGAGCAGCGCGCCGATCATGCGCAGCGTCGTCGTCTTGCCCGCGCCGTTGGGGCCCAGCAGGCCGGTGATGCGGCCATCGGTGGCCTCGAAGGCCACGCCATCCACCGCCTTCACTTCGCGGGCCGGGGTGCGGCCCAGGAAGGGCAGGCCGCCGCCGCCCTGCACGAAGCGCTTGTGGAGATCGTGCACGCGGATCATCGCGTCAACCCCATCGCCGAGGCCGGCGCCAGTGGCACGAAGGCTGCCGGCCGTGGCACCGCGGCGGCACAGCCGGCATCCACCTGCTGTGCGGCGGCGTCGGTGTCGGCGTCGATGAAGCGGAAGAGCACGTCGCGCATGCACGGCAGGCTGATGGTGCCGTGGCCGGCCTGCGGCACGACGACGTGGCGTGCCGACGGTCCCAGGGCCTTGGCGATGCGCTCGCCGTGGCGTGGCGGCGTGACGGGATCGGCGCCACCCGACAGCACCAGCGCCGGCGCCGGCAGCGCGGGCACGGTGTAGAAGGCCGCGGGCACGTCGCCCCGCGGCCAGGTGGCGCAGACGCGGGTGTAGAGCTCGGCGAACTGGGTGCCGAAGTCGGCGCCGGGCGACTCCTTCGCCGTGGCCATGCGCGGCATGTCCTCGGCGCAGACGACGCTGAAGTGCATGCCCATCGCCAGCTGCGTCTCGCGGCGCGCGCTCATGCCCAGGCTCATGGCCAGCAGCGGCCCGAGGTCGCCGCGCGTGGCGCGGTCCATCGCCGCGGGCAGCGCCGAGGCCAGGGCCGGCGCATACAGCGGCAGCCGGATCTGCGCCGCGAGCATGTCGCGCGTGACGGTGATCGTCTCCACCGCGCCGGTGAGCGGGTGCACCACCGGCAGCGGCTTGGGCAGCGCCGCGGCCAGCGCGCGCCAGCGCTCGCGCAGCTGCGGGTGGCGGGCCTGGCAGCCCTTGTCGGCCTCG
>VYLG01000356.1_pt1 | contig 18002 bp, 23 predicted proteins | sample 5114351 | NCBI WGS metagenome assembly VYLG01 (sample SAMN12291798, study PRJNA351875) | freshwater metagenome | isolation source: freshwater lake | place: USA: Michigan, Kent Lake | collected 2013-08-15
GATCGGGGAACCCAACCCCCAACCCCCAACCCCCACCGAAAAACTTTTTCAGCAGACCCTATTTAGAAGCTATTTAAACCAGTTAAGTGCATCGCGGTCAGGACAACTTTGATAAATGACAAGCAAATCTAACGAGTTAATTTATGTCTAATACTTTTCTATCGATCGTTATCCCGATGCGCGAGGGATTTGGCGAACATTGGCTAGGAGAATTATTGAAAGTCAAGGGAGATATAGAATTTATTTTAGTTCATCCTCCCGGGGTCAAACCTTCGCCGGTGAATGATCCACGCATGAAACAGATTGTCTGTGCTTTACGAGGTGAAATTATTCAAAGAAGTACAGGATTTTTAAATGCCAGAGGTACTTATATTCTCACAATCAATTGCGATGAATATTTACACCCGGAGATCGTCACCTTAGTCACAGACTATTTTGACCGCTTTCCCAATAGTTGGGTATTACGATTAGCCAGATGTGAATTTCCCTACGGTGAACGAGAAAAATTAGAGAGTTCTTGGCCAACAATTCCCGATGTAAAAAGTTTAGCTATCTGTAGCAGAAGAGAGAATAATAGTAACTTATTTAAAGATAACAAATATTTATTAGAACTACCGATCGCTCCTTTAGATAATCCTTTTAATCCCCAAGTTTTTCTCAATCAACGTCGCGATCAAAATGGTCCCCATTTAGAAAATTTTGATAAAAAAGTTTGGAAAAGTGAACTTGTGCAAGTAGCGACGATAGAAATTACTAATCTCATGAACTTATTTGGTCCGATTAAATATATTCCTTTTTGGTGTTTAGATAGATTACTAGGTTTATATATTCAGGCTAAATATTTTGAAAAAGAGCGAGTAATCGGTCACTGGCTGCCGAATTATCCCGAACAAATACGAATTGAAGATAATCCTCCTGAATACCGAAGAACTTGGCGATTTTACTTTTTATCGGAAGTTATGTTATTAAGAAAATTCCCTCAGTATGGCTATCTTTGGAATCTAGCTATCTATCAATTTTTAGAACTGCCTGCTTGGATGATTAAATCTCTGAAACAAAAAATTATACCCAGTAAATCAGTCTAGTTATATCCAAGTGATCGGTAATCCAGAATAATAATAACCTAAATTTATGGAACTATGCTCTGTTTCCCAATCTAAAACCTGTTCCACACGCTGATAAATTGCCGCAGCTTCCTCACTAGAATTGCCGATACAAGTTAACCCTAATTTACCAAATTCTGACAGCGCACCCATGAGATGAAAAACTGTTCCTGTTTTACTGCTACTATCAAAATGTAAGCGATGTTTAGCAATAATATCCATTAAATCATCGGGAAGTAAACCTTTGTATTGGGGTTTGTGGAGATTATCGGAGGCAATATAGTGTTTTTCTTGGTGAGGTTGACTGAAAAATAATCCAGTTTCTCGATCGTATTCACCATTAGTTAAAAGCTTCAAAGTCATGAAAGGATGGGTGGTTCCTCCTTTTCGCAGATTAATTTCGATCGCCTGTAAATCCCAGACTAAAGTTTCTGGATTTTTCACAGCGACGAAATCAACCCCATAGCGTTCAATTGCCCCCTTGGCTGCCAGAATTTCCCCTATTTTTAGGCCTAATTCCTGTAATTGTAGGCGATAATTTTCATCGGCAGGAAAATGACAACCTAGATAAATTTGACCATCGGGACCGCCTAAAATTTGATCGTGAGTGGAAAGAATATTCACTTCTCCCGTGGGTGTAATATAACCTTGCACACTCGGCGATCGCTTTTCTTCTCCTTCAATAAAAGCTTCGACAATTGCCCCTAATTCAGCAATTTTGCCAGAAAAACTGTCCCAATTTTCATCCCTTGCTTGAAAACTCATCTTCTCTAATTGTTTGGCCAAGAGATTCATTCTCTCGCTTAAATCTAGACTGTTACTATCAACAATTCCCGCTAAAGGACGTAAATCTAAAACTGCATTTCCTTCTCCCGATAACCCCTCATTTAACTTAACTACCATGCGTTTTAGTTGCGGTTGACGAGACCACAAACTAGCGGCTTCGTATAACAAATCCTTGACCGTATTTACCTGTAAACTACCATCAGGATGGGGAATATTGCCTTGACCAAAAATCTCGCGACTGCCACTTTTAGAACCCCAATACAATAAGTCTGGACTACAGGCAAATAAAGGAATATCTAATTGTAAAGACAATTCTCGCTCTAAATTAGTAGAATTAAAACAAACCATGTAGGCACGATCTCGACGCAACGCTTGCCGGATTCTTGCTACTAAGCGCGGTCTTTCCAAAATTTTTTGGGTTAAAGGTTGAAAAGAGCTATCGTGAGTTGTCAGTAATAACAGACGATTATTAGCATGGGAAAAAGGAATCCCCGGCAACAATTGCAGGTAATAATCAATCACCATCCGCGAAAGTGGCTGCGCTGTTACATAGATTAAACGGGTTTTCGGGTGTCGCAACCGAATCAGAGAAAATAATAATCTTTCTTCGTAATGTAAAAAACCCGCCACTTTTTGACCGACTCTCTGATCGATACTAAAAGAAGGGACAACTAGGATATCATAATCGCATTCATCCGATTCGGGAACGTTTTCTCCCTGCCAAATCTCTTTTAATTTTTCTTGTAATTCTTGATACCGCAGCCGCTTTTCTAGCATCAAATCTCTATCTAACAGCATGGTTTGTCCCACCTCTGTGGTTACAGACACCTGTATCTTATCGATTTTTAGAGCCTGTCGTCTCCAGTGTCTTTCTTTTCTTAATATTCCCCCAATCCCTGGGATCGTTGCCCTTAAAAAGGGATACAGTTGATTCTGTATCCCCTTTAATCACCTGAGATTGCCTTTAGCCTAGCGGGTGGAATAAGAGATCGGGATAAAAGCGATTAAATTCGATTAAAATCCCGGCGGTGAAAGTCAGCAGCGCCATAATTAACACGGGTGCGGACGAGAGAAATTTAGTAAGTCCTTCCATCTGAGTTCTCCTAGGGAATAAAAAGTCAAGGGTTTGACACAAAAATTAACGAGGGGAAACGGTAATTTCCGAATCCTTAACGGTTAATTTACCGGAAGTGGCTTCTTGTAAAGCGGCCAACGGCCAGAGGAAACCCGTTAACATTTTGCTCAAAGCGAGGGGAACATCGATGATGATTTCCTTCATTTCGGCATCTTTGCTGTCGCGCACGGCGATTAAATAGGCCCGACCAACCCAACCGATCCAACCGGTAATGTACAGGAATAGGATGCTAGGGATAAAGAAATCGCCCATGTGATCCCAACGACCATCCACAATTAGGTGAGGATAGCCTTCCGGTCCACAGAGAGCTTGGGAGTAGGTTTGAGCGCGTTTGGCTCCCGATTCGGGGTCGAGAGTGGTGTTGCGGAAACTCTTCGCTTTTTGTAGGAAAGCGGGATTTTCGCTACAAGGGGTCAGATTGGACAAATCAGCCGACGCTGGAGCGGCAAAGGTGAACCAGAGAGATAGCACCAGGGCCAGAGCGAACAATTTTCGCATAAATTGTTTCCTTTTGTTACGAAATATGAAGTTCTTTGTTCAAAAAGCGAACAATTTGATCGTACACGGAAAAAATCTTACTCCGATGAGGGGTGCGAGTAAAGTTTCTATTACAAAACTATACGCAACGCTTCAGACCCCCGTGATATGAACCACCACTTGCCTTTGGTGACGACTCTGACGGTGTTCCCAGAGATAGATACCTTGCCAGATCCCTAAAACTAATTTACCCCTAGCGATCGGGATTTGTTCCGATGTCCGGGTGAGGACCGAGCGAATATGAGCGGGCATATCGTCTGGCCCTTCGGTAGAGTGATAGTAGAGACTGCTATCTTCCGGGACTAACTTGGCGAAGAAATTGGCCAAATCGGTGAGAACATCGGGATCGGCATTTTCTTGGATCAGCAAGGAAGCGGAGGTGTGACAGACAAATATACTGCATAATCCCGTCGTTATGCCCGATTCAGCCACGATCGCTTCTATGGGGGCAGTGAGACGATGGAAATTCTTGGGACTGGTGGTAATCGTCAGGGATTTTTGATATTGACGCATGGGAACCGGATCAGAGAGAAATGGGGGTGGGGGGGATTGTCCTGGAGAGCAAAGGTTGTCCCGCTTGTAAGAGATCGTGAAGGTCCACCACCGCCCCGATAACAGCGATCGCTGGGGCTTCAAAGCCGGTGGCTTCGATCTGGTCCATAATCGTGGTGAAAGTACCGATTAATTGCTGTTGTTGCGGTGTTGTTCCCCAGCGAATCAGGGCGATCGGTGTTTCTGCACTTCTGCCGGCCTTGGTTAACTCGCCGATAATATAGGGTAAATTATGCACACCCATGTAAACGACAATTGTTTCTGCGCCATGGGCGATCGCTGACCAGTTAACCTGGGGACGATATTTACCCGCCATCTCGTGGCCGGTGACGAAAGTAACGGAAGAACTATAATTGCGATGGGTGAGGGGAATACCGGCATAGGCAGGCACGGCAATTCCTGAAGTGATCCCCGGCACGATCTCGACGCTAATTCCGGCCGCGATCAGATCGAGCATTTCTTCACCCCCGCGACCGAAAACAAAGGGATCACCCCCCTTGAGACGAACAACCACGGTATTAGTCTGGGCCTTCTCGATCAGTAAAGCGGTGATTTCCTCCTGTACTAGAGAATGACGACTGCGACGCTTACCCGCATGGATTTGTTCGGCCCGGGGATTAATCATGGCTAGAATCGAGGGACTGACTAGGGCATCATAGAGGACAACATCGGCATTTTCTAAGAGAACTTTCGCTTTTAAGGTCAACAAACCGGGATCCCCGGGACCCGCACCGACGAGATAGACCTTACCGCAACTTTCTGATTGATTCATAGATACTGGGGAGAAAATTCTTGCTTCGATCGAATGCGCTTGATCCCTACTTTATTCTGACTGGGGCAAAATTTGGTATTTTTGGCTACAGTTACTCGGCGATCATGCGCTTTCTTGATGAAGAATTATGATCTTAACATTACTTAACCCTTAATCTAGCGATCGCTCTGGTCCTAAATCCCGTTTAACAAGTATGGAGGAGTAGAAAGTGGGGAAAAGGGAGCGGGTTTTTCCAGTGGGATTGGGAGTTAATCATGCTATTAAAAACCGATTCAGTATAACGGCTAAGATAAGCGGCGGCAGATAACCTTTGCCCCCGAATCGGCTTTAGTCCGTCCGCTGCCGTGACGTGTTATACAGCTTGAGTAACGTCAGAGTGCATGAGGCTCTTCATGATTGCACAACATCTTATAAGGTTATACAATTTAGATCGAAGTCAAACCTTATAAAAACATGAAAGAGCAGAAGCAGTTTTTTACGGTTAGCGAGGCCGCTGATTTACTGGGTGTAACGACAACGACACTCAGGAACTGGGACAAGGCAGGTAAGCTTAAGCCATCTAGAGATCCAATAAATAGCTATCGCCTCTACCGAGCAGAGGATATAACTTGTTTACTCCAAGAGCGACGTTTTGGGACAACAATATCTGAAAATGTTCTACAAATTCCCCTCTTTAATGAGGAAAGAGCCAAAAGATCTGATGAAGAAAAGAAAGAGAAATCGATCACACTAGATTTACGATCACTACGTTTTCTAACGAGACAAATGAATGCTGCCTTTAGAGATTCTATGGGGGGTGGGTTACTGGAACGTTTTGAAGAGATAACGAAGATTTTATACTCAAAACTTTACATGGAAAAAATCGAAATAGACGATCCAAAACAAGTATCTAAATTTTCCATTAAAGATTTTTCTTCATTTGACGATATATATGAAAAAATCAAAGAAATTTATCAAGACGCTATCAGCTATTTTCCGAAAGAATTGCTCAATGGTCACAGTTCCCTTGGGGAGGACAAAATTGCGATTGCTAAGGTATGTAGACTACTGTGGAATATTAAACTTTCCGAAGTTGAAGCTGATATTAAAGGCTTCATGTATGAAGAACTAGTTAGAAATACTTTTGAGAAAACTGACCATCAACAATTTTTCACACCTAGAACAGTTGTTGAATTTATGGTTGGTTTAGTTTCTGCTATGACATCTTCGACAGAAGATACAATATATATTTGTGATCCTGCTTGTGGTAGTGGCGGCTTTCTAATTGAAACATTCAAGTCAATAAACCTAAATCAGAAGATTATAGGTTTTGAAATTGATAAACGAATGGCATGGGTTGCACAAATGAATACCATAATGCATGGGGGGAGCATTAATACGATTCACTACCTAAATGATGGTGGTTCTCTTGGCTACAATGACAAGCTAAATGAACTCATACCAGAGAGTGGTTTTGATGTAGTAATTACTAACCCTCCGTTTGGCAGTGATTTTTCAGACGAGACTGCACTATGTACCTACGAACTTGGAAGAGGAAAAGCATCAAGGAGGCGTGGAGTTCTATTCATAGAACGCTGCATCAAGTGGTTGAAAAGTGGAAGTGGACGATTGGCAATAGTTGTAGATGACAGTATTTTAAACGGAAAAACAAATCATGATACTCGTGATTTGATCTTCAGATATTGCATAATTGAAGCTGTAATTAGCTTGCCAGAAGTTACATTTAAACCATATGCATCTGTCAAAACATCAATTCTATTCCTCAGAAAACGCAGCAAGTCTAAAACAGAAGCCCAACCTTCTATCTTCATGGCCGAAGTCAAAGAAGTTGGTCGAAAGGCAAATGGCGATTCTAATTTTCGTCATGATGACAAAGGAAACCTAGTGCTAAATAATGAATTGCCAATCATAATTAATGCTTGGAATTCTTTCAAAAAAGAGGGAGAAAATTCTATAAGAAGTTTATCTCCAAAAGTCTTTGTCTGTCCGGCAGAACGTTTTTATAGTAAGTCTAATCAACTTATTGTAGATAGGCTTGACGTTGGGTATCATCATCCTTCTAGATCTATAGCAGAAAGAACTCTAAAGCGTTCAAAATATCCAACACCTAAGCTTGCAGAACTAGTCGTTGAGCGTAATATATCTGTAGTACCTGACAAAGCAGATCCTTATGATCTATGGCGTTATATTGGTTTGGCAGATATTTCATCAAGAACTGGTGAATATGTTGTCTCTGAAGTTTTTGGAAATCAGATAAAAAGCAATGTCAAGTTATTCAAGGGCGGAGATATTCTATTTTCAAAGCTCCGTCCAGAATTGAGGAAATGTATTTTATTAGAAGCCTTGGAAGAAGATGGATATGCTTCGTCTGAATGCTTTGTTTTTCGGACAATTTCCACTTCTAGTAATGACAATCACCTAAAGGATAAAATTAGCTATGGAGCATTGATCGATCAATTTGAAGTAGATAATGAATATTTGGCAATACTCTTGAGAAGTGACATAGTTTATGGTCAGCTAGTTTATCAAATTTCTGGTACAGGTAGACCTCGAGTCAACCGATCAGCAGTTTTAGGGGCTAGAATTCCTTTGCCACCTTTAGCCGTACAACGTGAAATAGTAACTGCACATAAGATCGCACATCAAAGTTACCTAGAGAGCCAAAGACGTAGTGAGGATGAACTTCAACGGGGCATTAATTTTTTAGATTCAGCCTTTAGTTTTTCATCCGAAAAGCTTTGCCCATCTGACTGACAATTCAAACTTTAAAACCTTTTTCTGGCAGCTTTTTCATCAACTGAGCGCAGGAAAATTAAAAATTTCTGAATAGAAAGGTGTAGATCTGGGGAACCAATTCTAGATGCATGAACAATTCGCCAAAACTTTCCATAGTTGCCTGGATCAGCAACATACTGTTGACTGCGACTACTAAAAACTAAAGTCTTCTCTCCTTCGATTTTTCCCCCAGTAATTTCTAGGCGTATGTCGCGCTCTCTTGCTATGTCTCCCGCCGGCACTACCAAGCTTGAGAAAATATGGGGATATTCTCCAAGACTGCCATTTTCTAGTGTTATTTTTGTCCACTCCCATGCTACTAATAAGAGTAAATCTTGCTCGTCGTTAATCCATATTGTCGGCGTACCGAAGCGTGCAGCTTGCTCATCAGATTCAGCATCTACAGCTTTCATTTCTAAACGTAGTAAAGGGATTAAAGATGAATCTCGAAAATAAAAATCTGGATACTCATGGGAGGTTGCAAATGTAAAGAAAAATAAAGAGTTATAGCGTTCCTCAAGTATCTCAGTGATAGCCGTGCTTAAGCCATATTCAAGCATTGTTCCGATACGAGTGCGATAGCTCGATAACTGCCTCATTTCTGTAGGTAACGGTTCGATACTGCGAGGCTGCTTTATTAATCGCTTGATGCTAAAGCCTCGATTTATTCTTGCTACTGCTTCTTTCACCAGAGCATCAAAATAATCACTAATTTGTTCAATATCTTTTTCAGATGCTAAAAGCAAACTTTGGAGAGAAGGTAATGTCATCTATAGTATGGTTCAATAAATTCGGCTGCTCAGTGTAACATTTTTGAGCTAGGGATGCAGGGACTATAGCTGTATAACTACATATTATGGGTCAACTTTCGGTATATCACCCGATTTAGGCACAATCGCCAGAACTTTTCCCTATATCACGCCCAAAAGCCTGTTAGCCAGATTAGCTTACTGCAAACAATCTCCTTTAAGGAAACTTATCACAGAAGCTTTCCGGAATTGTAGCAAAGATTCTTAGATATGACTGCACTTTGTTACAAAATTTCACTATTATTTCGGGTGCAGTGATTTGTTATGTTTCTTGGTTCACAACTTCTTTAACAATTTGTCATACTCTGCGTGAGAGCCTATCCAAAACCAAACAATTACATTCTTATTCTTGATTCTTCCTAGCGCTCTCCAACCTATACCGACTCTGATTGACCAAATCTGGTCTTCTTGATTGACCTCCTTAAATTCTAAGCTTGGATGACTTGGGTTATCTTTCCATAACTTGTAATTTTTTCTGGCTGTTCTTTTCACTCTTTCTGGTAGCTGTTGAAATAAGCCGACGAAATCTGGATTTAGTTCCGACTTCATAGATCATCAAATCCCATTTCTTCAGTCTGTCCGTTTTCTGAATCCGTAATAGCTTTCTGAGCAAGTTCTTTGAGAATTAAGCTGTCTTGGGGTTTAGATAATGTTTCTTGCCATTTGATTTCATTTTCGATGTCTTCAATAAACTGCTCTGCCAGTTCGTCTTGAATTGCTTCTGGCAGTTCTTGAGCTTTTTGTACAGCTTTACTTAGAAGTGTTGATAACATTTCTTTCTTCTCTTCTCTTGAAAACATAACTACATATTATAGGTCAACTTTCTGTATAACACTCTATTTAGGCACAATCTCCAGAACCTTTCCCTATATCAAGCCCAAAAGCCTGTTAGCCAGACTAGCATCTTGCCAAAAACCTTGTTTAACTAAATTCCTGACAATTAGGCTGATTCTAGCGATGATTCTTCGATTTGACCGCACCTCTTGACAAAAATTGATAATTATTCGACCTTTAGCGATCGCTATCGGGGGATAGTTGTTTTTTGTTACAGCAGTATGAAGCAGCCTAACTGATGGCTATATTTCCAGATTATCGCCCGCGGGAAACCAATAATCGCCGATGATAAATTTGTCGTCGCCGTCGGGGGTGAACACGCTATCACTACAGGAGTAGTACAAGCTTATCGACAAGCTTGATCGGAACCTTTTACTGTGGTTCAAATTGATGCCCATGGCGATATGCGTTTTGAGTACGAAGGCTCCCACCATAACCACGCCTGTGTGATGCGTCGGGTGTTAGAAATGGGTTTACCGACCTTACCCGTGACACAACTGTGCATACCTCGTAATCGGCAAGCTCACCCTTTAAGGGGCGTGGGGCGCATTCATCAAGCAGGATTCGCATAGGCTGTCAACATTTCCTTTGCTAATTCAAGGGCTGAGATCGCCTGTTCTCGACTGACACTGGGAAAATGGTCTAGAAATACCTCCAATGAATCACCAGCCTCAAGATAATCAAGTAGGGTTCTCATCGGCACACGAGTTCCTACAAAAACAGGGGTTCCCCCCAGAATGTCGGGATCACTGTGAACAACACGGGATATTAATGCCATAACAAATATATCCAACTGGCTACTAGCTTTTACAGTCATTGTATCCTAAAGTCATTTGTCGGCTCTATACAAGGTGAGGCTCAGGCATGGGACACTTCACTTGACTACTCTGCCTACATCTTGCCGCTAGACCCAAACTAACTTTTGGATACGATGCACAATTGGCATTCATGCCTTGATTCAGCAACGCCTAGACTTACAGCTTCAATCAATGTGCATGGTGCGTTCTCCAAAAATCGATCGGTGGAACGGTAGAAGTTGCATTAGGGAACGCACCCTACCAGATCGGCGATCTGCTACGCAGTGCCTTTGGCATCGCACTAGGATTTAGCTTTTAAGGGAAATCTCTCAGGATTTTTAATAATTTCTTTGCTTAAATCTACATCTAAATCTGGCCAATAAAAATGATTAGGAAAAGGCTCTTGTATATTTAAAATTTGTCTAATAGGGACATCTTGAAACCAAGGGAAATCTTGATAGGACAGAAACATTTCTTCGTTGTTTGCCAGAATCCATATTCCATGGGAAGAAATATGAGTTACTTCAGCTTGAGAAGTGTTTTGTCCAAGCATTTCTAAGTTCATTTTGTCGTTACTCAATAATAGTTTCTATCGCTTGAAGTTGTTTTCGAGATAGGTTATGATTACGAGCTAATTCAATTTGTGGTTCAAGCCAAAATTTAGCTTCTCCTTCCGCACAATGAACATGAACGTGCATTCTTGTTTCTTCGCGGGAAAAGAAAAAGAAGCGATAGCCATCTTCTCGGAAAACAGTTGGACTCATCAGAAATCTAATCAGGATGATTGATGCTTACGCTTTGTTGATTATAGCAAATATTAATTTAAAAATACACTACGGAGAAGTAAGAGCATAAAAAATCCCCCTTAACTGGTCTAAAATTAAGGGGGAATGAGTTATATAAAAAGGCAATTTAACCGACGTTACTGGGTTCTTTTTCGAGGGAATGAGAGCGTTTTACTTTGCGTTTATGGATAAAATAGGAGCAAAAGCTCAAGCTAAAGGTCTAAGGGAAGAGAAACTAGCAGAGTTGTTAGGAGATGAATCGTGTTATTAATGTTGTCCATGAGATAACCATTAAGATTATAATGAAGTAATCAGATTTCAGGAAATAGTCATGAAACGAGATGAGGTACTAACAATTCTCGCAACACACCGAGAACAATTAGAAAAACTAGGGGTAAAATCTCTGTCTCTATTTGGTTCAGTAGCAAGGGATGAAGCACGTTTTGACAGTGATGTAGATTTATTGGTAGAATTTAGTAAAGCGGTAGGGTTATTTGAGTTTATCGAGGTACGACTTTACTTAGAAGATATATTAGGATGTTCTGTTGATTTAGGTACTCAAGATTCTTTAAAAGAACATTTACGACAACCTGTATTAAAGGATGTGATTAATGCCTTTTAGAGATTGGCAACTTCGTCTTCAAGATCTTATTGAATCCATTGATGAAATCTTGGAATGGACGGCTAATATGACCTTTGAAGATTTTAGCTCAAATCGAGTGACTCTTAAAGCAGTTCTTTATAATTTAGGAATTATTGGTGAGGCATCTAGAAATATTCCTAGTGAGATACAATTGCGTTATTCTCAAATTCCTTGGCGTTTAATGGGAGATATGCGAAATGTCATTTTTCATGAATATTTTCGGGTAGAATTGGCAATTGCTTGGCGGACGATTGAAAATAATCTAACTCCATTGCGTTCACAATTACAGGAAATTTTAGAAAATGAAGCCGAAAATCTATAAAAATCACCCCTAACTTATTCAATTAAGGGGGAATGAGTTATACCAAAAGGCAATTTAACCAACGTTAGTGGGTTCTTTTTCGGTTGAATGAGAGCGTTTTACTTTGCGTTTTAAGGTTGCACCTGCACCAAGTATTCCCAGGGATAACACTCCTAATACAGAAGAAGGTTCAGGAATACATACTTCTTTAGAAAAATCATAGGCCGTAGAAAAACTAGCAGCTTCGCTAGGACTACCTACAGGAAAGAATGAAGCTGTTGCAAGCAAATAAGTTAAGGGATTTTCAACAATACCACTAAGATCAATAATGGTTGATGTACCTGGTTGGAGCGTAATTGAGCTAGGTAAACCACTTACTAGAGTACCTGTGGGTATTGCGAAATCATTCAGGTTAAAGTTTAACAGATCATTTCCCTCAAAGACTTGAATACTATCATAAGTGACGGCAAAAGACTCTTCATTAGAAAGAAATAAAGATAAAGGTGAATTTCTACCAATTCGTGTAGTAGCACCAAGAATGTTTTTTATTTGGCCTACATTCACTCCATCTGCTGTCCAATAAGTTTCTTTGCCGTTGTCTTTGCCTACAGCTGGCTTACAGTTAGAACAGTCGCTGTCGTATAATAATTCCGCTCGTTGTTTGCTAGTATCACCAGTTCCAGGAACAACAAAATTATCGGCAGGCTTTGGAACTGGACAATCAAAAATTAACCCTTTACCATCAGGATCAGGATTTTTTGGAGTGCAATTACGCATAGTTTTGCCATACTTAATGGTTACATTCTTAACTTTTTGTGTAAAACGGAAATGAGCATCATTAACATCTCCACCCGTATCATTCTGAATAATAATTGACCAAAGATTAGCCCCATAGACCTCAGTTATAGTTCCTAAAATAGCTAAGTTTGTTATGATAATTGTCGAAAGGTATTTAAGCATAGTTTTGCTCCTTGTTTAGTGTGTTGAGATTAAAAAAATCTTTCTGGAATAATAAACACCCCACAATTAACTGTCAAGGCTTTTAAAGTAATATCAAGCTATATAAAGCAGTATTAAGAAAAATAATTTAAATCTAAAAATAATATTAAATTGACCGTACACCTGATAATGTCATATAATGTCAGGTAAAAGCTTATTAATCTGGATTCTGTGTTTAAAAATGAACAATTTTGATATTCACTCTTTAATTACAACTGTTGATAATCTCATCTTCTCCTATACAGGAGAGAATTTAGATGATGTTCAGTCTGAAATCTTAGAAGGGGTGATTAATCACCAAAAATATACAGAAATCGCTAAAAATCATCATCGTTCCGAGAAATATGTCAAGGATGTAGCCGGTAAGCTATGGAAAACCTTATCGGAAATTCTAGGAGAAGAAGTTAATAAAGCCAATCTCAAGTCTAGTCTGCGAAGGTATTATTATAATGTCTCTCATAACTTTAATGTAATAAATCCCGTACAAATTAATAAAGGTCATATCTGTAATCAACTACCAGAAAATCAATTACAAAAATCTAATCTTGCTGAAGAATATAAACTAGAAATCGCTACAGAATTGATAAAAGAAGGCTTAACCGTCGAACAAATTGCTAGAGTATTAAAACTTCCCTTAGAATCAGTTAAAGAGCAACTCGAAAAACCTAAGCAACCTAATTAGAAGTCAGGTTGACAGTGGTAGAGGGTATTTCGTTACAGCAGTTATCTCAATAAGTAGGTGGGTGGAATTAAATATAAGATGAACGTAGGTTGGCTTGAAGCATGAAACCCAACGCTGGCTCATGTTACGCTACCGCTAACCCATCCTAAAAATAATTGTGCCTCCCTACTTAGTAGATATGTCTGGGGTCAGTTGAGGTTGATGAGAAAGGCTGTAATAGACAAAAATAGTCAAAATATTTATAATAAAAGATTGGACTAAAATTTTCTGTGACTTGCCCATGTTATTGTCTTGCGCCACCGGTAGCGAACAGTTTTTAGGTAGTGAAGCGATCGCCACTTACGCCACAGCTAAGGCCGTGATCCTGCCGATTCCCTACGAGGCCACCACCACCTATCGCAAGGGTTGTGAAACCGGGCCTGTGGCGGTGATTACCGCTTCCCAACAATTGGAAGCTTATGACGAGGAACTCAAGAGGGAAACCTGTTTAGAAGTGGGCATCTATACCCATGAGGCAATCGCAGATACCCGTCAGCAACCGCAATTGTCCGCCGAGGAGATGTTAGCCGTCACCACAGCTACAGTTTCTCGTCTAATTGCCGATGATAAATTTGTCGTCGCCGTCGGGGGTGAACACGCTATCACTACGGGAGTAGTACAAGCTTACCAGCAAGCTTTATCGGAACCTTTTACGGTGGTTCAAATTGATGCCCATGGCGATATGCGTTTTGAGTACGAAGGCTCCCACCATAACCACGCCTGTGTGATGCGTCGGGTGTTAGAAATGGGTTTACCGACCTTACCCGTGAAAGCGATCGCCAAAATTACGACTGAGAAGGTATTTTTAACTATCGACGTGGATGGCATTGATCCCGCTTTAATTCCGGGGGTGGGAACCCCGGAACCGGGGGGGTTAAGTTGGCATCAAACCCTAGGCTTTCTCCGTCGTCTTTTCCAAACTCATCAGGTGATTGGCTGCGATGTGATGGAATTGGCCCCGATTAGTGATTCGGTGGTCTCGGAATTTACCACTGCCAAGTTAATTTATAAGTTAATTGGCTATCAATTTACTGCCTAGGGGCTTGCCTAATTAGGAGCAATCGTGTTATAATAGCAATTCGTGCGGACGTATAGCTCAGTTGGTTAGAGTACATCGTTGACATCGATGGGGTCACTGGTTCGAATCCAGTTACGTCCATAAATTATCTGCCCTAGTCCCGGTCATAACCTTCATTTCTGATGATAGGATGAACGATCGAAGCTCTCCAGACAAACCCTATGACTAGCTTACTGCGCGACTTTTGGTATGTGGCCACACCGGCAAATAAACTTAAACCCGGTCAGCTAATGGCCAAAAAAATGCTAGGTGAACCGATTGTTGTCGGTAGGAGAGAGGATGGAGAAGTGTTCGCATTGCGGGATATTTGCCCCCATCGTGGCATTCCGCTGCACCATGGCTGGATTGAAGGGGATGGGGTGTACTGTTGCTATCATGGCTGGAAATTTAACACTAGCGATGGCGTTTGTTCTGAGATACCCTCATTAACCGAACACGATCGCCTTGATATTAGCCGAATTTGTGTCACCAGTTATCCCTGTCGCGAAATACAAGGTCATATCTGGGTGTTTATTCCGGCAGACTCAAAAAGGGAAATTAAGCAAGAAAATCTGCCTCCTGTGCCGATTATTAGCGATTTTGGCAAACTTACCCCCAAAATAGCCGAAACTATCACTTTTGACTGCAATATTGACCATGCGGTGGTGGGATTGATGGATCCGGCCCACGGTCCCTACGTTCATACTTCTTGGTGGTGGCGCAGCGGTCCGCGCAAATTTCGGGTCAAAGAAAAACAATACGAACCAGTTCCCCTCGGTTTTCGTCTTGCCCCCTATGATATGCCCGTAAGTGCGAAACCTTATAAAATTCTGGGTAATAAGGTATCGATTGAAATTGTTTTTGAATTGCCCTCGGTGCGTACAGAAATACTACGAGGTGATCGCTATTTGGCCTGTGCTTTTACGGCAATTACTCCCATCGATGAAAATCACTGCGAAGTCCATCAAAGTTTATACTATACGATTCCTTGGTTGGCATTTTTAACCCCTCTTTTGCGTTATTTAACCCGACAATTTCTTAAACAGGATCGCGATGTGGTGATTAAACAACAGGAAGGACTTAGTTATCATCCAGCTTTGATGTTAATTGATGATGCCGATACCCAGGCCAAATGGTATTATCGCCTCAAGCAAGAATACGAAAAATCTCAAGCAGAAAAACGGGATTTTGTCAACCCCATTAAAGCACAAATTTTACGGTGGCGTAGTTAGAATTTGATCATTTTATTACTGGACTTGCCCTTTGACACAAGGTCATAACCTGTGCTGTAGGAGGGATTAAGAGAATTTCTGATGCCCAGTTACTGGGTACAAATCAGGGAAACCTCTAATAAATCTAAGGCTTTCTCTAAGTCTAATAATTGTCCTAAACTATGGCTACAAGTCTCGCCATTAAATCCTCTTGCTGTGGCTAATTTTGATAATATCATCGGGTAATTTTGAGAGGTTGCCAAGGGTTCTTTTTTTTGACTTGATCTCCTTTTTAGCAAATATGATCCATCCCTGTCTATTAAGAAATATTACAATAAACATGGGTACGTTAAGAAAAGTTAACGGGTTTATCCATTGCTGGATAAGGGTTTTTGGCTATTGTAGTAAGGAAAAAATTAACGGATTGACCGCAGGGATTGCCTATCAGCAATTCACAAACCGGGGGATTTTAATCGCTTTGGTTGTCGCTATTTTAGGAGGTGCGGCTAAACTTTTTGTTTTTTTTGCCTCCCATTAATCTTTTGATAAAATTGCTTGTAAAAAAGCGGTAGTTTTTAAATCAATCCCTGTAATTGCCGTGCCAACAACTACCGAATATGCACCAACTTCGAGGGCTTTTTTTGCTTCTGTTGGAGTCGATATTCCTCCTTCACAGATAACAGGAACTGATAACTTATTAACTAATTCTTCTAGGAAAGAAAAACTCGGCGGTGGCAGATTTTTAGTTGCTTCTGTGTAACCGTAAAGAGTTGTACCGACAATATCAGCACCGGCTGCCACGGCATAAATAGCACTTTCGATCGAGTCTATATCTGCCATGACTAATTTACCAGTTTCCTGATGAATACGATCGATAATTGTGGCTAAATTTTCATCATTAGGACGCTTTCTTGGGGTAGCATCCAAGGCAATTATATCTGCACCCGCATCGGCAATAGCGAGAGCATCTTGATATTTGGGAGTAATATATACCGAACAATCGCGATAATTGCGTTTCCAGAGCCCAATTATCGGTATATCCGGCAATTGTTGACGGGTGGCTTTCAGATGAGTGGGACTATCAATTCTGACCCCACAAGCACCCCTATCCACGCAAGCATGAGCCATGGCGGCAATAATTACAGGATCGTGCAGAGATGACTCCACTGGCGCTTGACAGGAGACGATTAAACCCGATTTTAAGGTTTCTATTCGCATAAATTGGGGTGTGGGGATTTCAGTTATCAGTGAGCAGTAATCAGTGACAAGAGAGCCAAACTTGTCAATAGACATCTCCAAGAATTATAACCCAATCAAAGCTTACTTTTCTCTTGTGTACTAACAAATAGTTCGCTAATTGAGACATAGATCTTTCGTTGCTATATTGAAAAAATATGAAGTAATTAAAACCATTTCTATTCGGACAAATCTCTTAAGCAGAAAAACTTTTAGCCTTGGGATAATATTAGGTCTATGTCTACTGAGCATCGTTTACTTAAAACTCAAATCTGATAGCTGATAACTGATTTTGGACTGAGATTACTTATAAGCAGCGATACACTGTTCAACTAAAGCGGTTACTGCGTCCACATCTTTCCAACCGAGAATTTCTGTGACTTTTTTCTCTAGATTCTTATAGGTTTTGAAAAACTCGGCGATTTCCTGCAAGCGATGGGGAGAGACATCTTTGAGGGATTTTACCTCAGCATAACGAGGATCTTTAGCGGGAACACAGAGAATTTTTTCATCGCGATCACCACCATCGATCATTTCTAACATACCAATAGGGCGCGCCGTAATCACACAGCCGGGGAAAGTAGGCTGATCCATGATCACCATACCATCTAAAGGATCGCCGTCATCGGCGAGGGTATTGGGAACAAAACCATAATCACAGGGATATTGTACCGAAGAATAGAGAACGCGATCGAGAGCAAAGGCGTTTAAATCCTTATCAAACTCGTATTTATTCTTACTACCGGCGGTAATTTCCACTAAAACGTTAATTAAACCGGGTTTCGGTTGGGCAGGAATGCGCGATAAATCCACAAGCTTTCTCCAAATACAAGACATTGACACTCTCGCCGTCAAGCTACGCTGTGACGGGAGATTCTTGCTTCTACTCCTCTTAACTAGACACAATCGGAAGACTATGCCCCCGTCAGACCGAATCCACAAGCGTTTT
>VYLG01000132.1_pt1 | contig 17892 bp, 16 predicted proteins | sample 5114351 | NCBI WGS metagenome assembly VYLG01 (sample SAMN12291798, study PRJNA351875) | freshwater metagenome | isolation source: freshwater lake | place: USA: Michigan, Kent Lake | collected 2013-08-15
AGCCGAGTTTTCAAGGTGCTGTCCGCCCACTTGGTTTTCGAGACGGTCTTTTTAATTCTAACGTAAAGCCAACCTAGAACGGCGGGGTTTCCCACCCAAAATTTTCGATGAAAGTTATGGTTAAACGACTACTCAGGGAATATGGCTATCCCCCCGATATGCAAGCACTGGCTATCGAATTGGTTTTAGAACAGGCTAAAGTTTTAGCAGCTTTTGAAGTTGAAAATCTTGGAACGCTTTAGAGAAAATTTTCGCTTAACCCTTCAGAGGTATACTAAATCCTGTTTAAAAAGTATAGGAGAGAAGGGATGGGGGATAGGGGATAGGGGATAGGAGATAGGGGGGAAACAATCCATAACTGGGTTTTTAAAGTTAGATCGGCAGTTAATCACAGGATTAAAAACGGATTTAGTATCTCGAAGAGGAAATTAATTTGGCACGACCACTTATTAATCGGATCGATCGATTTGTTAGATTTTTAATAGTCGGTCTGTCAACCGATAGATAGAAACAGTTAAAACATCAGAATCAGAGATCAAAGTATGAAACTTCCTACAGGGTTACGGCGCACTATTACCCACGCTTTGGCAACTTTTCTAGGAATTATGCTCGGTTTTAGCAGTTTAGCGGCGGTAAATGCTCAAAATCTGCCCAGCGTTGCCGCCGATGTGGCCAGAATTACCCCGGAGATGACGGCGGAAAGTTTTGTCGCTAAGGCAGTGGCGCGCACGGGTGCGGCAGTAGTGCGAATTGACACCGAAGCGATCATTACTCGTCCCAATAGCCCCTTTTTTGATGATCCTTTTTTTCAGGAGTTTTTTGGAGAACAGTTTCGTCTTCCCACCCAGCAGCGAGTTGCTGGCCAGGGATCGGGTTTTATTATCGATGGCAGTGGTTTAATCTTAACTAATGCCCATGTGGTCGATAATGCCGATAAGGTAACGGTGACATTAAAAGATGGTCGTAGCTTCAAAGGAGAAGTACGCGGTACTGATGAGATCACTGATTTAGCCGTGGTGAAAATTAATCCCCAAGGGGAAAAATTACCTGTAGCCGTCCTCGGCAATTCCGCATCCATACAAGTGGGGGACTGGGCGATCGCAGTAGGCAATCCCGTCGGTCTAGATAATACGGTAACTTTAGGAATTATTAGCACGATCGGGCGCTCGGCGGCTAAGGCTGGTATTCCCGATAAACGCATTGATTTTATCCAAACCGATGCCGCTATTAACCCGGGTAATTCCGGCGGTCCTTTACTCAACGCCCAAGGAGAAGTCATCGGCATCAATACGGCGATTCGTGCCGATGCCATGGGCATCGGTTTTGCCATTCCCATCGACCGGGCCAAGCAGTTACAAGCGACCCTAGAATCAGGTCAAAAGGTGGCCCATCCCTATATCGGTGTGCAGATGGTTAATCTAACTCCCGATTTAGCCCGGGCTAATAATCAAAACCCCAATTCTGCCATGATCGTCCCGGAAGTGTCGGGAATTTTGGTGGTGAAAGTCCTACCCAATACCCCCGCCGAAAAAGCCGGGATCCGTCGCGGGGATGTGATTGTCAAAGCTAACAATCAACCGGTTAGCGATGGCGGTGAGTTACAGGAAATGGTGGAAAAAACCGGGATCGGTCAATCTTTACCCCTCAGGATCAGAAGGGGCGAAAGGGCGATCGATCTCACCGTAATCACCGCCCAAATGTCGAATCAGTAATCGGCAGTCAGTGATCAGTTATCAGATGTGAGTTTTCATGCCTTGATTGAGCAGCGACGAAAATCTTTTCAGGACTCGTAGCGCCGATAAAGCCGCTGCAACTTGTCATAGAAACGCTTGCGGACTTTTTCCGGGGAGATCAGCAAGCAATCTTCTCCGTAGGGGAGAATTTCGCGGAAAAACCAGAAGCTACTCGTTACCTGTCGGGTAATCTGCCGGACGAGGGGATCGATCGAGATCAATTCGTTGGCAATATCGATAGCGGTTTTAGTCCGGTACGATCGAGCTAATCCATCGAATAGCTGAAACTCGGCCGAGACGCTATCAAGCTGACTGCGCCACTTGCCCTTAGGGATCGGGGTAATTAAGGAATCGTTGGGGATTCGATCGAGCCGCAAACTCCAATTATGGTGTAGTTCGGAAATATCTTGATTTCCCTCGGTTTCCTCGCACCAGCAGTCGAGATATAGCCGCTCCTCGTGACGATTGATAGCGGCATGGTAAAGATGGAATTGCCAGAGTCGATCGCCCGCATCCTGATAGGATAACTGAAACGGTTGTTGTCGGAGAATACAGCGATCGAGTTCCAGCCGCCATGGTGGGGGAGGATTATCGAGGCGGTCTTCTAGCTCTTTCCGTAAGGGGCCTGACAGTTCGCTCCGTTCTAATAGTAGTTTAGTTAGTTCCAGGGCGATGGGGATTTGTCCAGCATCAATGAGAGAATCGATCGCCTGTTGGAGCATCTGCAAGCGAGCGGGCTTCCAGTCGTGATTAGTGGCAATTTTAAGCTTATTCTGGGCAATTTCTTTGATTAGCTTCGATATATTCGGTTTATCTCCCCACAATAGCCCAAATTCACTGGCAAGGATTTCTAGGGCCTGTTTTTCTTTTTCACTGACCGATAAAGTGATTGATTGTCCTATCCGGCTCATAGTTTATAAACATACGGACACTTTTTCTGTTTAGGTACTTGTCCATCCCTATTATCGTGGTTATCATGGAAGATAGCAAGGAGTTACGGACAGAAATTCATGGTAAATTATCAAGTAACACTCAGGCCAGTCTATTCCTGTCCCGCAGACGAGATCCCGGACGGGATCAAGGTTCCCCAAGGATGGCGGTTATCGTGGCATCAGGTGGAGACGTGGAAAGCACTCAACGATCCCGATGTCGCGGTAATCATCAATTCGGCCATGACGGGGGACGGGAAAAGTCTGGCCGCGTATCTCGACGCGATGCAGGGAGTGAAACCCGATGATTCTATCCGCTATTCGATCGGACTCTATCCCACCAATGAACTCGCTAGAGATCAGGAAAGTCAAATTCAAGGCTATATCGATCGATTCGGACCTAATAACGATCCTCGCATTAGTCGATTGAGTGGTGCAACACTGGAAATTTACGCGGAAAGTGAAGACATTCGGAAAGACAACGCCATTTTAACCCGCATTGACCAATCGGATATTATCCTCACAAATCCTGATATTTTACATTATCTCCATCGTCACGCTTATATTACTCCTAAAGATGCCCCCGATAAACTTTGGAGTCCTTTAGACTTTAAATTCAATCTTTTTATACACGATGAATTTCATGTTTTTAGTGCGCCACAGATCGCGAGTGTTATTAATACGATGCTATTGATGCGTCATACGAAAAACGGACGCAAACATCTATTTCTTTCTGCCACCCCAGAAAAACAACTACTCGAACGATTGAAAACCGTGTTCGCTGCCGAGGAAATTCGAGAGATTAACCCTTACGAGCGTGAAAAGTACCGTTTTCCCGATTCGGAAGCGGAAAAACAACAATTAGAGTCGCGGGGATGGCGACAGATCGCTCGACAGATAACTTTAAATTTTATTCCTATAGATTCTACTTTCGGGGCGACGGAAACCTGGCTACGAGAAAACTGGCAGTTAATTCGTGACTATTTTCTGCAATATCCGGGGAGTAAAGGTGCGATCATTCTCAATTCGATCGCTTCTGTCAAACGCTTAATCCGAGAGTTTAAGAACTTGCTCCATCCGTTGACAGTGGAAGAAAATACTGGTTTAACGGGACAAACGCAAAAAAATGAATCGTTACAAGCCGATTTAGTTCTCGGAACCAGTACGATCGATGTGGGAGTAGATTTCCGGATTAACTTTTTAATTTTCGAGTCCGCAGATTCGGGCAGTTTTATCCAGCGCTTGGGACGGCTCGGCAGACACGATGGACAGAGTGACGATCAACCCTTCCTCAATTTTACCGCCCATGCGCTCACGCCTAACTTTTTGGTCGAGCGATTATTTCTCGGCGAACATCCTCCTTTAGAGAGAAATGTCCTCTATGATCGCCCGTTTTTAAATGAGCAAATTCGGGATAAATACCGCAATATCAATAACTTTCAGGGATATTTCTCCCGTTGGGCGGGAGTGCAGTCCGTGGCGATCAGTAGCAAGTTGAATCATAAAACGATTCGAGATCAATACCAAAAGAGTCGCGTCGCGTTTGAGGAGGATTGTCAGAGGGTTTTCCAAACGAGTCTGGGCCGGGTGAGGGGATGTCTGCAAACTTGGAGAGACGACTGGCAACAGCTATCGGGACAAAAATCGAAAAGCCCGATTGAAGAGGACGCGAGTAGCTTTCGAGGTTCTAGCTCGCTTTCCTGCGGGTTGTACGATGAAGCATACGAAGACTGGCCCGGTGATTACTTCAAAACCTACGATTTACCCGGCATCCTCAGCAATCTCGACATTGAACCGATGACCCAAGCGGACTACCTCCGACTTCTAGAGTCAACCGCGGCCCGTCTTCAACAACCGATTGCCAAGGGACGGTTTCGCCACTGCCTCGCGTTTATGAAGTTGCTGAGATATCGTCCAGAAAGACGACCATGGCGATTTAGCTACGGGGGAGACCTGAGAGAACTGGCGAATAGCTGGAAAGTGCAGGTTTTACGGGGTATTCAAGTCTATCCCTGTCCCTATCGGCAGATTAACGAGCGGATGAAAACCAGATATCTCGTCAGTTATCTGGTTCCGCACCCAGTCGAGGAGGTGAAAAAACGTCTCCAGCTACCGATGCACTTTCAGATTTATCCCATAGACGAGTTCGGTCGTGAGAAAACCTCCGCACCTTACTCTATAGCTTTCGGTCAATCGGCACTGCTACTCGATACCCAAGCCTACCGTCTCAAGGAAAAAGGAGGAGACTCATGGATCTGCTAGAACTGTTATCCCTATTAGGGTTTGCTCATCACCTTATGGGCGATGACAGGAAAGTTAAATATAACCATATCTCTAATCGAGTAGATAAAGTTTCAATACCTAATAGGCATTATTACTCACTTAACGGAAGTCGAGGAGGTTTACTTTCCCTTGCTCAGGGTAGCAGAATCGGGGAGTTGATTTCATAATGGTCTTTATATACTCGATTAGTATTCGAGAAGCTATAATTGATGGGTGAACCATAGAAGGAGCCGCCTATGCAATCCTCAAACAGTCATTTAGCGAACTCATCTAAAATTACGGTGGAGCCATGCAACTTTATGTACTACCTATTGATCGCATTCAATGAAATGGAGCATCAACATCGAAAAATCTTTCAAATTCAACAAGCGCAAGAAGAGAAAATCGAGCGTATTCAAAGGAAGTTGGATGAACTGGAGGAATCATTCGGTGGGATTCTAGCTGAATATCGATATTTCAAGAATCGTACCGCCGACTTAGAACATCAAGTCCTTACTGAAAACTTAGAAGATTAATACTCGGTTAGAAAATCATGGCTAATTCTATTTTAGAAAACTCCCAAAAGTTATCCTCTCAACTTCCAGAAAATATTCCCTATGTCAAACTATTAGTTTTATTCGGTTCTAGAGCGACCGGAAAAAATCACGACGGTAGTGATTGGGATTTTGCGGTTCTATATGACGAAAAAATCGAGCGGAAACAAAATCGAGAAAAATCCGAGCGATATCTAGAAGTTCTTGACTACCTGAGTGAAGTATTAAAGATCAATAGGGACGCAATCGATCTTGTTGAACTTGATCGCTGTTCTCCCCTTATCGGTTATCAAGTCGCACGAGATGGAAAACTTATTTACGAAAGTCATGTTGGCGAGTTTCTTAAATTCCGTGTTCGAGCGTGGAAGGTATATGCTGATACCGCCAAGTTTCGTAAAACCCAGAAAGAAAGTATTCATCTCTGGTTAAAAAAATGGGGTTTGCAATGATGGAAAGAGAGATTGTATAATCAAGAATTAGCTTGATGATTAAATATCTTGATCGCCTGAAATGTTTCGAGTCTATCAAGTTAATCGATTATCAAGAAAATGAGTAAATTGATCATGAAATTGTTTTTAAATCTATCCCTAAAACTTAAAAACAATTCCCTATTTATATCCAACAAATCATCACTTACTTAGATGTACAGGAGCAGGATAATGGCTAGAAAGAAAAAAGAAACAAGTCAAGAGATTCAACAATTAAATATTTTTGACTATCGAGATAATATTGAATCCTTTCAAGACGAAAACGAGGATATAAATAATTATGAGGAAGAGGAAGAAGAGCCACCAGATTCTAACCGAGATGAAGAAGAGATTCAAAAAGAATTTTTAACGACTAAACTCTTTAAAGAAGCAATTATTAAGCAGAATTCTGAAGATCCTGTTATGATGGATTTTGCCGAGTATGTATTGCCTAATTTCTTGAAAGTTGCTGCTGGTGTGACTGCAAAAGGAGGTAAATGGATCGAGAATAAAATAGCGGAGGGAAATTTAAAAAGCGATCGAGCTTTGCACGACCAATCATTAAGCACTCACATCCTGAATGGATTATTCGCAGCCAACTTAATCGAACAACAAATAGAAAAATTAGACACAACTATTAAACGATATATCAAAGAATTTGATAGAAGATTGGGTATGGCGGGATTTATTTTACATGATTTCGAGAAATTTAAGTATGATCGCTTTCCACAGATGCCTGAAAAGTACAAAAATTTGCCAGAAATTCGAGGATTATCTCTTCAAGAACATCGAGAAATTATTGATGTGATGGTTCGTTATCTACAATTAGATATTTTTATCGATCCAGAAAATCCAGAAGTATATCGAGAATACATAGATGATTTACTGGTGATAGCTTACAACACACAAGTTCGTTGGGGAACTAACTGGAATTTCTCCATTCATGATGGACTATCTCCTAAATTAAAACCGAGAGGTGATAAATTATTTTCTTTAACTGGATTAGCTTGTTTAGCCGATCGGATATCCTCCATAGTCAAGCATCCTCAAGACGCTTTAAGTTCTAGCTTAGACGACATTCTAGGTCGATTGAGTAATAGAAATTTGAAGTTAACCTATCACGCTATCTCGGAAAATCGAGGAGTCTTAACTAATGTTATCAATAACGCTCTTATCGATGAATATGTCAGTCTCAACACCCCCGAAAAGCAGTATTATCAACCGTTACTATATTTACCGACTGGAGTAGTTTATCTAACCTCCCGTAATGCACCGGAAATATCGGTAGATAATATTCCCGAAAGAGTGGTTGATAAAATCAATTCTCTCTGTATCGGAGAATTGCGAACTAGACAGACAGGATTTAATCGAGATGGTAAGGGAATGAAATACGCAGAATATTATCATTTATTCTTTAACACCCTCGAATTGATGGACGTTGGTTTAGATGCAACGCTAAAAATTCTGAAAGATGGGAAAAAGCCTGTTTCTGGCGATCGAAGCGGTACTTTGGTTAAATTTCAAAAGTTAGGAATTTTATCTGATCAATATAATTTCGAGTTTAAAGAAGATATTCGGATCGATCAGATCGCCGAGTTTTGTGATTTAATCAGCCGTAAAATATGGGATGAGAAAGTCTCTCAAATTCTAGAAACTTGTAAGCGGGATAAAAACATTCCCAAACCGCCTGACTTCGATTTTATGCTTGAAGTCGCCAAACATTGGGATTTACTAAGCTATATTCCCGCCATTCGGGAGATTCAAAGAATAAACGATAGTCTTAAGGAACGTAAATTAAAAGGCAATACAGGTGGACTACCTTTAGAATGGTATTATTTGGCCGCTAAGTATTTAGAGCATAATGTAGGAATCGGAAATGAAGAAATTAAACCGAGATGTCAAAAATTATTAATCCATCTTCGCAATTCGATCGAACCCATTTTAAACGATTATCAAGTTTTCGATGGATGGGATGATTTACGCGCGTGGGTTAAACAAGTAGTCATGTTACCAAATCAACAGACAGATACCAGATCACCCGATAAATTTTTTGAAGAATTTCAACGCTATAAAAATGCTAAAAAATCGGGAAGGGGAAAAACAGCACTTTGCTCTATATCCCATTCCGCATATAGCGTAACTGAGCAGATGGAATCGGCAGTCTTGTTCACTCCCCAAGTTTACACTAATAAACAAAATCTAGGAGGTTCTAACGCTAAACGTAACATTTCCAGCATCGCAGGAATCGAATTCATGTTACGGCAAATTTTAATGAGCGAGACAGAAGCGGTAGGAAAAAATTTTGAGGATGCTAAATATCGTTATATTTATTTTTATCCTACCTACTACTGTACTCCAGAAACCAATTTGTTCTTGCATCAAGTCTATGAGGAAATCAAACAATCTCGCTTCGATACAGATGTTCGTAATCATTTCATTAGTAAAGACTTAAAAGCACATCTCGAATTAGACCAATATCGGAGTCTTGATATTTTTCATCTCGATAATACTTCAATAAAGGATCGATCTCTCAAACTCTCCTATCCCGAAAAGCAACCTCTCACCTTCTACTTTATGGCTCTTCCTCCTGAAGTTAAAGGGAAAGATAAAAAAATAACCGACACGGAATCATGGATTATGCCAGCATGGTTAGGATTAGCTTTCCCGATGATCTTGGATGTTAAAACGGTGGTTTCTGAGTCTCCTATTCCTCCCTTTAATGATGGTGCGGAATTCCAGGAAACTGTTTTTCTCGATGGTGCGCCACCTGCACTTCGAGCTTTAGTTCAACGAGATTTATTTCGCTTGGACTACATCTTAGAAAGTTGGGAGGAAGAAGGAAAAAAATATTCCGCACCCTTAAATACCCTAACCGCAGCCTATTATATTCATTTGGACGTGAACGCAAAGCAGGGTAAGACGGGTTATGACCCCAATTGGGGCAAATTAACGGAACTAGCTATCAATTTAGAAACCAGTCCTCTCTATGTCTTTCATTACCTTAAACAGTGGAAACGGGGCAAAGATGCTGATATACCGAGCGCTAATCGGATCGCTATGTATCTCTACGATTTTTATCCTTGTTTCGATCCCTATGTACAAGCTAACCGAACCAATTTAACTATCAATATGACAGCAGAATCGCCCTTAAATCACCCGAAAAACTTAACCGAATTGTATCGTCAATTCTATCGAGCTAATAAACGATATAATCCGAAAGCGAACGCAGTTTTAAAACCGATCGATGTGGCTGCAGATACGATTCTCAAAGGAGGAATGTATCAGGGAGAAGCCCTAGTTTATGTAGTAGCGGCGGAAGTGGCCAGCTTAATGAATCGGGTTCATGCTTCTACAGCAGAAGGTCGTTGGATTCTGTCCGATCGAGAACAGGAAAGACAGAAAATATTGTCTTTTTCTCGTTATTTTGTGATCAATGTATTCGAGGGTTCTTTTAAGGGCGATCGAGCGCGTCTAGCCGGCAGACAATTAAACCTCATTCGCGATACCTGCGAATTTCTTTACCGTCTCGAACAGGACAGAGAAAATCAAGAGTTAAAAGCCCAGGGTCAACCTGTGGAAGAAGATTCTGAAAACAATAATTAATTCAAGGAGTACCTACCATGTCTTTACTGAAAACCCTCGATTCTAAATTCTTTCATAGCGAGATTCCCTACAAACCGATGGGAAAATATGTTCACTTTTTGACGATTCGAGTCACAGAATCTTATCCTTTATTTAAAACAGATGAAGATCTAAATAAAGCTCGTGTTCGTGCGGGAATTGACAAGAATAAAACGATTAGTCGCTTATCGATGTTTAAACGAAAACAGTCAACTCCAGAACGTTTAGTCGGTCGAGAATTACTCAGAAACTACGGATTAATTACCGCCGAAGAATGTGAGTACAATGTAAAATTTGCCATGAATAACCCCGACTGTATTATCTATGGGTTCGCTATTGGTGATTCGGGTTCAGAAAAATCGAAAGTAGTAGTGGATACGGCTTTTTCGATCACACCCTTTGATGAATCCCATGAAAGTTTTACTTTAAACGCTCCCTACGAGAATGGTACCATGGCATCTAAGGGAGAAAATAACACAAAAGTAGGTGAAGTGACTAGCCGAATTAACCAACAGGATCACATCCGTCCGCAGGTGTTTTTCCCTAGTATTGTCACCCTAAAAGATCCGACAGAAGCGGGTTTTCTCTATGTTTTTAATAACATCCTGCGTACCCGTCACTACGGAGCGCAAACTACCCGGACGGGACGGGTAAGAAATGAGCTTATTGGTGTTATTTTTGCCGATGGGGAAATTGTTAGTAATTTGCGCTGGACACAGGCAATATATGATCGCCTTCCCGATGAAGTATTACACTCGATCGATCCCTTAGACGAGGATTTAGTTATGGAAAAAGCCACCGAAGCAATACAAGCATTAATGGCGGAAGAATTTATCGTTCATACCGATTTTATCGGGGAAAATTTTCAACCTTTATTAACCGAGGTGAAAACTCTCACGGGTACGGAAGCAGGAATTCGATCGATCTTGAAGCAAGCGGATAAAGAAGCGAAAGACTACGCTAAGAAACATATCGCCGAGAAAAAGCCAGCCGCTAAAAAACCGTAAATTTCAGTAGGGTGAGTAATTTCTCACCCTAGATCCTCGCAATTTTTAAAGAGTTATGGTACATATTTATTCCTGTCAATTAGAACTGCACGATAGTCTTTATTACGCAACCCGTGAAATCGGCAGACTCTACGAAACCGAACCCGTAATTCATAATTACGCGCTCTGTTATGCTTTGGGATTGGTAAATAGCGATAGTTATCGTTACTTCTGTTCCGAACAGATTCCCCAGTACCAAGAACATTTAAATCCTCTTAACGAAGAGAAAATTTATGTCACTCCCGCACGGGCGATCGTTCATACGGCGGTTCTCAATACTTGGAAATATGCCAATAATAACTATCATGTGGAGATGGAAAAAACCCAGAAAAATATTCCCAGTTTTGGCAGAGCCAAAGAAATCGCTCCCGAAAGTGTTTTTGAATGTTTTATCATTTCCTGTCACCCCCTACAACTTCCTAAATGGATTCGTTTGGGAAAATGGATGAGTAAAGCGGAAGTAAAACTAACAGAACTTTCGGTATCAAAACAAAAAGAGGATTTATTTATCTATCCCTATCCTTTAAATCCTCTCGATGTTATGTTTACCCATCAGGTGATTGGCTACGACGTGATCAATATGCCACCCGTTAGTTTAATCCGTAATGTACGAATGCGCGGGGAGTATTACCAAATAAGCGATCGCACCGATCTGAAAATTCCCGCTCGATTGTCCTATCACTTCGGTTAAAAATTGACCATGACTCTTATCTCTTCTAAATCCCTCACTTTACCAGAATTTCTATCGCTAACCGCTCCCGATGGCGATATTACCTATGAATTAGTCGATGGAGAAGCGATCCCGAAAATGTCACCGAAATTCTTTCATTCTCGTTTAACTCTGGCTTTATCTTCTATACTCGATCGCTGGAATCAAGGACGGGGAGAAGTGGGAATCGAATGGGCGATCGTCCTAAGCAAAAACGATCGAGATTGGTGTCCCGTTCCCGATCTCCTCTACATTTCCTCTGAAAGGTTAGGAGACATTCCCCTCACCGATGAAGCTTGTCCCGTTCCCCCGGAATTAGTCATCGAAATTATTTCTCCTGAACAATCCTTCAGCAGCCTGAGCGAAAAAGCCGTGGCCTACCTAAAAGCGGGAGTCAGTCGCGTCTGGATCGTCGATCCCCGGGCCAAGCAGATCACGATTTTCTATCCCGACGCACCCCCGGCGATTAAAAAAGGCGATGACGAGATGAGCGATATTCTCCTCCCCGATTTAACCCTAACCCCCAGACAAATTTTTGCCAAGGCCCGATTAAGTTAATGCCCTACAGTCTCGTTATAAGCGATCGCCCCGATCTGAAAATTCCCGCTCGATTGTCCTATCGCTTCGGTTGAAAATTGACCATGACTCTTATCTCTTCTAAATCCCTCACTTTACCGGAATTTCTCTCGCTAACCGATCCCGATGGCGATATTACCTATGAATTAGTCGATGGAGAAGCGATCGCAAAAATGTCACCGAAATTCTTTCATTCTCGTTTAACTGGTGCTTTATTTCTCGTACTCGATCGCTGGAATCAAGGACGGGGAGAAGTGGGAATCGAATGGGCGATCGTCCTAAGCAAAAACGATCGAGATTGGTGTCCCGTTCCCGATCTCCTCTACATTTCCCCGGAAAGGTTAGGAGACATTCCCCTCACCGATGAAGCTTGTCCCGTTCCTCCGGAATTAGTCATCGAAATTATTTCCCCTGAACAATCCTTCAGCAGCCTGAGCGAAAAAGCCGTGGCCTACCTAAAAGCGGGAGTTAGTCGCGTCTGGATCGTCGATCCTCGGGCCAAGCAGATCACGATTTTCTATCCCGACGCACCCCCAGCGATTAAAAAAGGCGATGACGAAATTAGCGATATTCTCCTCCCCGATTTAACCCTAACTCCCAGACAAATTTTTGCCAAGGCCCGATTAAGTTAATGCCCTACAGTCTCGTTCTCAATCTCACACCCCGATCGCCGATCTATCCGAATTTTCTCACCGGACGACACCTTCATGCGCTATTTCTTACCCTTGTCAGTAGTGTTGATCAGGAATTAGGGGACACCCTGCACGCAGCCGAGGGAGATAAAGCTTTTACCCTCTCCCCACTACAGATTCAATCCGGGGGGAAAATAACGATAAATTCCCTGCGCTGGCGACACGAACGGGAGATCGCCCCAGAAACTCCCTGCTGGTGGCGGATTTCTCTGCTCGATGACCGATTATTCGGTAAATTAACCTCACTCTGGTTGAATCTCAATCCGCAACACCCTTGGCATCTCGGTTCCGCCGATCTCGTCATTACCAGCGTCCTCGCTACCCCGCAATCGGTTCAACCCTGGGCGAACTCTTGTACTTATCAACACCTGTATGAAAACGCCTCGGAAACAAATCGGGAATTTCATTTCCTTTTCGTCACCCCCGTCACCTTCCGGCAGGGAAAATTCGATAGTGCCTTACCGACGCGGGAACTGGTGTTTAATAGCCTTCTCGGTCGTTGGAATCGCTATAGCGGTATCCCCTTCGATTCTATTGCCCTAGAGTCAATTTTTCCCAGTTTTTTCGATATTCAAACGAAATTAGCCGACGAAGCCTATAAAAACCAGTCGATCGGTTGTGTGGGCGAGATTCACTATCGTCTTTTGGGAGAGGTGGAACCCGCAAAGATTAAAGCGATTAATGCACTGGCGGATTTTGCCCTCTATGCGGGAGTGGGACGGAAAACCACCATGGGTATGGGGATGACTCGCAGAATTGCTAAGGATAAAAGATAGTTATGGATGAATCTGACTACATACCGATCGCCGCTCTCAACCATTATGCTTACTGTCCCCACCGTTGTTGGCGAATGTTTGTCGCCGGGGAATTTCTCGATAATAGTTACACGATCGAGGGAACAGGCCTACACGAACGAGTTCACACCGTCGGGGCGGGAAACCGCGAGGAAATATGGCAGGGCTATCTGGCTTAAATCAGATAATTACCGTCTCATCGGTAAAGCCGATCTGATCGAGTCCCAGGATGGCGAATTTATCCCCGTGGAATACAAACGGGGCAGTAAAGGCGAATGGGATAACGACGAGTTGCAGGTGTGCGCTCAAGCTCTGTGTTTGGAAGAAATGACTGGAAAAAGGCTAGATACCGGCTATATCTACTATGCCAGTTCTCACCAGCGTCAACCGGTGGCGATCGATCTTGCTTTACGGCAACGGGCGATCGCTACGATCCGAGCAGTTGAAACCCTGATCCAGACGGGAAAAATGCCCCCGGCGGTCTATTCACCCCGCTGCAAGGGATGCAGTTTGTTCGATCGCTGCTTGCCCCGATTAACTGAAAAAGTCCAACGATATCGAGAGGAAGACTAAAAAATATGGGAACGGTATATGTGACGAGAGAAGACGCATTTCTCGGCAAAAATGACGAGCGTTTAACGGTTAAAGCATCCAAAGAAACGATCCTCGATGTACCTCTATTGAACGTGGAAGGAGTGGTGATTTTCGGACGGGGTTCAGTTTCTCCCGCATTGGTGATCGAATTGTTGGAACGTCATATTCCGCTCAGTTTCGTCACATCCACCGGACGCTATCTCGGTAGATTGGAACCGGAGATGACCAAAAATATTTTCGTTCGTCGAGCGCAATGGCAGGCCGCCGGCGATTCTCCGAAAGCCATTCATTTAGTGCGGGGATTCGTCCGCGGCAAGCTGAAGAATTACCGCAACATTCTGCTCCGTCGTCAACGCGATCGAAAAGAGTTGGATTTACAAACTGCGATCGCTTGTCTGGAAGCAGCGATCGGCTCGATCGAAACAACCTCGGCGATCGATTCTCTACGGGGGTTAGAGGGAGCCGGAAGCGCAGCCTATTTCAGTTGTTTTGATTCCTTAATTCTCGGTGATACTTTTACCTTTACCTCGCGTAACCGTCGCCCCCCGCGAGATCCGGTCAATTCTCTTTTGAGTCTGGGTTATGCGTTATTGCGCCATGACGTGCAGAGTGCGATCAATTTGGTCGGTTTTGACCCCTATCTCGGTTATCTTCACTATCAACGCTACGGTCGCCCCTCGCTGGCACTGGATCTGATGGAGGAATTTAGAGCGATCGTCGTTGATGCCGTGGTTCTCAACGGGATCAATCATCCTTATCTTACCCCCGAACATTTCACCACTGAACCCTTAAGTGGTGCGGTTTCCTTGACGAGGGAAGGGTTACAGATTTTCCTGCGCTTGTACGAACAGAAGAAACAATCGAAGTTTAAGCATCCAGTAATGGGTAAACAGTGTACTTATCAAGAAGCTTTCGAGATTCAGGCCCGACTAATGGCGAAATATCTGATGGATGAGACGGATAAGTATCCACCCTTGATTTTAAAGTAGATAGAGGCGGTCATGTATTTTGTTGTCAGTTACGACATTTCCGACGATAAGCGACGAACCAAAATTCACAATACGTTAAAGTCCTACGGCCAACGGGTGCAGTATAGTGTTTTTGAGTGCGATCTCACCGATACCCAGTACGCTAAGCTGCGCGGGCGCTTGAGTAAGTTGATCAAACCCGATACCGATAGCATCCGCTTTTATTTTCTCTGCGCCTGTTGTCGGGGTAAAGTGGAACGCATCGGTGGTGAGTTACCCCGGGATAATACAATTTTTTTTGTTTAGCTCGGTTGCGCCTCGGGGTAGCTGTAAAAATCCTTAACTATTATCTGGTGGCTGAAAAGCTTATGGAATATAGATTCGAGATGATTTTCCTTTCCAACGTGGGGCGCACCTTATCCCGTAAGGTTTTGCGGGTTCTTGAAGAAGTGGGTCACTTGCTGTACAATGGGTTTATTGCGGGTGCGGCGCAACGGAACCTTGAAAATCCCATAGCGTACGGCTTTTACCACTGGGCGGTTCCAATTAATCTTAAACCCTATTAGGGATTGAAACCTAGTTTTGCGGCAATTCCTAGCTGTTGACCTGTCGTTCCAATTAATCTTAAACCCTATTAGGGATTGAAACGATTACTGAGATTAGCAAAGGAAGACGGTTTATTGTGTTCCAATTAATCTTAAACCCTATTAGGGATTGAAACGTATCACCTGAGACGATTGCTGCATCTAAATCAGGTTCCAATTAATCTTAAACCCTATTAGGGATTGAAACAATCTTTTACCTAGTGCTTCAATTGCCGGATTATTGTTCCAATTAATCTTAAACCCTATTAGGGATTGAAACAAAACACGAACACCAATAAAAGATGACCGTTTAGAGTTCCAATTAATCTTAAACCCTATTAGGGATTGAAACTCAATTTATGGTGGTAAAACTCTATCAAGACTATCGTTCCAATTAATCTTAAACCCTATTAGGGATTGAAACGCTTACAATTGACTATAGATTTTATTAAAACCAAAGTTCCAATTAATCTTAAACCCTATTAGGGATTGAAACTGCTGAATGAATTTATAGATTGTGATGCCTCTAGACTGGTTCCAATTAATCTTAAACCCTATTAGGGATTGAAACGATTTTACCGCCTCAAGACAACGAATCTCTAACTGTTCCAATTAATCTTAAACCCTATTAGGGATTGAAACTAAAATTTTATTATACTCTTTGATTTTCGAGTATAGTTCCAATTAATCTTAAACCCTATTAGGGATTGAAACTATTCCGCTATTTCTATAGATTTGCCCGACGGGAATATCTAGTTCCAATTAATCTTAAACCCTATTAGGGATTGAAACGGTTTAGATATGGGTGCTGTGGCAATATTTACCGATGTTCCAATTAATCTTAAACCCTATTAGGGATTGAAACTTGTTCATACTATGCACTGGCACGATGGAAAAAGGTTCCAATTAATCTTAAACCCTATTAGGGATTGAAACAGCAATAAGAACACAAAAATAATATTGGAGGATAAGGTTCCAATTAATCTTAAGTCCTATTAGGGATTGAAACTTCCAGACCAACTGGCAAGCAAAGAAGGTGTAACAGTTCCAATTAATCTTAAGTCCTATTAGGGATTGAAACAAAAAATTGGTTGCCGCTAACATCGACATTCCAGGTTCCAATTAATCTTAAGTCCTATTAGGGATTGAAACTCTATCTCCTCGGTTCGGGATTGAAAAGTGCGCCCGTTCCAATTAATCTTAAGTCCTATTAGGGATTGAAACTTTTAATGAGAGGTGGATTAGACGAGCTTCTTAAGGGTTCCAATTAATCTTAAGCCCTATTAGGGATTGAAACGGAGAATGCTAATGAGCATTATTATCGACACAGAAAGTTCCAATTAATCTTAAGCCCTATTAGGGATTGAAACGAAGTTCGGGTAATGCAAAGCATGGATATTAATATCCGCGTTCCAATTAATCTTAAGCCCTATTAGGGATTGAAACTTCCGTCTAACCCAAAGTGCCAGCGATTGGAGTGATTGGGGGGAAAATTCAGGGACTTTTTCCCTGAAAATTAGGTAATTTACCAGATGAAAATCGCTAAAACCCTACACCCTACACCCCACACCCTACCCCCACGAAAAACTTTTTGCCGCAAATCCTACTTATGAGGACAGGCACTCATGCAAGAGGCACTGATGCAAAAGGGGGAATAAATAATCAGTCTTTAATAACTGGATTTAGTGTTATACGCTAGGGCGGATTCAAGCTCAGTCTGGTACATCTTCTAAGTGGAAAGGCTTATCCAATAAGGAGTTGTCCGTGCCAGATGGATAGAGGAACCGCCGTATTTAGATGCTGAACAGCTTATCTAAAAATCAAAATCGTCTAACCCCGGTTGTGAGGGAAAGCGACTGCGAGGAGATTTTTTCGACTTTCTCAAAAAAGCGGGGATAAATGCGGCCATAAAAAATCCAATTCCCAAAGAAAAAGCCAATAAAACACCGATAGGTACTTTAATTGACTCAAATTGTAGAAACTTTAAAGAAACTGGTTGGATATTTTGAATAGCAAAAACTGCCATGGTCATAATCCAGCCGCCGACAATAGCACTAGCTAAAAAATTACTAATTGTATTCATGCTTGTCCTCGCCATGTTTGTGGGAGATTTTTTCAGGTTTTGTAGGCTAATTTCGCAGTTAGCTCCCTATTAATAGTTACTAATTCTGTACGCAAACGTCGCACTTTGAATCAGCTTTGTACGCTTTGACCCGTACCGGGCTAACTACAAGCCTCTCTATCGGATTCTTGCTAAATGCAACCTCTCCGACTACCTTTCTCCCTATATTTAGGGTCTGCTGAAAAAGTTTTTCGGTGGGGGTTGGGGGTTGGGGGTTGGGGGATGGGGGATGGGGGATGGG
>VYLG01000353.1_pt1 | contig 17612 bp, 2 predicted proteins | sample 5114351 | NCBI WGS metagenome assembly VYLG01 (sample SAMN12291798, study PRJNA351875) | freshwater metagenome | isolation source: freshwater lake | place: USA: Michigan, Kent Lake | collected 2013-08-15
GCGGGGATCGCCGCGGGCCCCGCCAGTCCCGCGCTTGTTCCGCTGACCAGCCCGCCACAACAGCCTGTGCTGGCCTTCACTGGGACCCAAATGCTGGCAAGTTGGACCGCCGATACCCATCCAGGCGTGACAGGGTATGACGCGCAATTGATCAAGAACGGCACCGCGCTGCCACCCGTGTCGGGCACGGCCAACAGCGCAGCCTTTGCCGATACGCTCGATGCAGGTGTGCTCTATAGTTGCGCAATTCGCAGCACTGGACCCAACGTCAAAGGTCCATGGTGCCAGCCAGCGAACGGACCCTATCGCAGCGTGGCAACGCTCACCTATGACGGTTTTGGTCGTCTGACGGGCATGGCGTTCACCGGTGGCGCCAGTTTTACTGCCCAATATGACACCTTTGGCAATGTGCTCACGAGCGGCGGTGCCGCAAATAGTGCAGGGGTTGGCGCGTGACCGCCGCGCCCGTCCTGAAATTCGACTATAGCGCCACGGCGGGTGCGCCTTCCACGGTCTTCACCTTCGACGGCACAGCGGCCATCACCCATGTTTTTGCGGGCACCGGCACGGACCTGTTCCCAACCGGCGCGTTCAGTTTTGCCTGCTGGTTGAAGACCAGCGGCACTACAGGACCGTTGTTCTCTTACACCGCGACCGGCGGCAGCGCGCCCCTGTTGACCGTGTCAAACCCCGGCCAGCTGACCATCGGCTTTGCCGGACAGACCGCCTTTGCCAGTGGTGTATCGATCGCGGATGGTGCATGGCATCACGTCATTGTCGCCTTGACCCCCTTCGCCCAAACCGGCGCGCGCGTGACACTTTATGTTGATGGCGCACCGCGCGCGACCGGGCTGGCACCGCGCGAAGGCGGTGCTTGGCCAGCGGCGGCAGGAATTGTGACGCTGGGCAATGTCGGGGGCGGCACGCTCACCGCGCAAGCCAGTGAATTCCAGCTTTGGGCCAGCGCGCTTGACGTTTACCAGGCTGCAACCACGTTCCGGCGACGGGCAGCCGTCGGCACCAACGGGCTGGCGCAGGTTTGGGGTCTGTCAGACGCAGCCAGCAGTGGTACGATCACGGGCGGTGGCAATAGCCCGTTTGCCGTGAGCAGTTTGACCTTCGTCACGATCATCGCGGGTCGCCCCGATTTCGCGGTGGTCGCTTGGGATCTGGTCAGTGGCGCGACCAGCTATGGGGTCGAAGTTTGGTCGCTCGACGGGCGCTGGGAATGGAGCGCCGCGCCCAGTAGTGGGGCCGCGACTGGCGTGCCGGGCCTGCTTCTGGGTCGCGGCTATCGCGGACGGGTCCGTTCAGTCGACGCAACGGGACCGGGGGCTTGGAGTGAATGGGTCACGCTGGTTCCAATCGACCTGCCTGCGTTGATGCCACAATTCAGCTGGCCCGCCATCGCGCAACCGCTGACCGCCAGCTGGACCACACCCGATCAAACCCAAGGCTTCGTGCTGGACGTTGGACGTAATCCCCCGCCCACACCACAACCCTTGCCGCAACCGACCAGCGCGACCAGTGTTGATCTCAGCAGCCAATTTGCTGCTGGCGATTATGGCTGGACGGTCAATGTTTGGGCCAGCGCTGCGGGCTCCTTTGGCCCACCGGTCGCCGCCGGACCAACGACCGCACCGACTTTCTCCTTTTTTTATGTCGATGATGGCACCGGAACCGCAGGTGCAGGGTCGTTCGCCTTCGACTGGACGACACTGCCCGTGGGCCTAGACCTTCTCTATCTGTCAGTGGTCAAGGGTACGACCAAAGTGATCGAAGAGGTGGTGCAAGCGGCTGGCGCAATTGCCCCTCTCAATTTCCCCAGTCCAATGCGTGTGGCGAATGGCGATCAGTTTACCGCCACGCTGCGCACCTTGGGCGCAGGGGCCATAAGCCATCCTGGTACGCAGAGCGTTATCGCGCACGATGTGCCCCAGCCTGTCCTCACCTGGACCGTTGCCACCACCGCGCCGGAGGGCATCAGCGAACATTGGGCTTCAGTGCCCGGTGCGGACGGCTATAATATCGCACTTTATCAGGATGCGGCCAGCACGCCTTTGGTCAGCCAAACCGGCGTGGCGGCGACGGCTTTTGACCTGACGCCTTATCTTGCGGTCGTCGGAGCCGCAACGCTGCACAGCTACCGGCTGAAAGTACAAACAGTCAGCGCCGGGGAGATCGGTCCCCCCAACACGATTGCCACACTGCCTGTAGCAAGCGGGCAAATGCGCTATGACTGGGATGGCACTATTGGCACGTTAAAAGTGGTGTGGACGGTGTCTGCGGCCACTGGTTTGTTCTATTATATTCGCCTATTCAGCGGCACCGCGACTGTACCCGACAGCTTCCTCGCGCTACCCTTTGCAACCGGAAGTTATGCGCAACCAAGCCCCGCAGGCGGATTTACCGAAGGCTCTATCTATAGCTTTCAGGGCTATGCATTGGGGCAGGGGGCCTTGGCCGCGCCCGACGCCAACGCGGTCACGATCCACCAGCTCAACAAGCCGTTGGTCGCATTTGCGGTTGATTCGACGCAATTCACCCTAACCGCAACTTGGCCAGCGCTTACGCCCGCAGCGGTGCACTATCAGCCTGTCTTGAACGGGGTCGAAACCGGACCAGCCCAGACCGGGCTCAGCTACGACCTCACCGCGCAGCTTGCCCAAACCACCGCGCTCAGTTTTGCGGTGGAAGCAACACTCGATCATTCTTTCGGGTCGGCAAGCACGATAACACCTGCCCCCGCCGCCGAACCAATATTGCGCTACGACTGGCTTGGCAGCGGCGGCGGAACCTTATCGTTGCACTGGAATGGGGTGCCGATCGTCTATGCGACCGCCACGCAAAGCGGACAGTCCTCTCCTGCGGTAAAATTGCTGGATGCGAGTGGGCTGACCAGTCTCACCATCCCTGCGCCGCAGGCTGGGTTCGTCGAAGGACAGGCTTGGGCCGCAACCGTCAAGCCGATTGCAACAGGGTCACTCGGCACAACTGAGACGACGACCGCCATCGTTCACCAATTGGCCCAGCCTGTCGCAACTTGGGCGACATTAAGCGATCCGGCGTCTGTGCAACTGGTATGGAACGACATCCGCAATTCCGGTCAGCAATCGCTGACCATATCCTATCAGGTCAATCTGAACGGGACCGCAGACGGTGCGGCCCAGACCACGCTGACTCATGATTTCGTCGGCCTGCTCGACCGCGCTGGGACATTTACAGCGACCGTAGGCGGGTCAGCCGATGGCTCATACAGCGCGCTGAGTGCACCCCCTGCCACACTGGCTGCGCCCGCCAGTGTGGCGATCATGCTGGATCTGGCCCAACAGGTCGCGACTGCGAGTTGGCCGCAGGTCACCGCTGCGACGGCTTATTATGCGCGGCTGGTCGATGCTTCGGGGAATGTTTTGGGCAGGACTTGGGTCGCCGCCGGTTCTACCCCGCTCGCGCAGTATAGCGCGGCATTCCAGTTGACGGCACCGACCAACGGCGCGACCTATAATGTGCAAGTCCGCGCGCTGGCGCGTGGCGGACTGACTGATTTCGTGTCGGCCAGCACCGCGTGGCAAGACATGCCCGCACCCGGCCTGAATACCCCGACCGACGACGCCGTCGCGCATCTGGTGACAGCCAGCTGGAACTTTGACCCATCGGCGAGCGGCTTGACCGGGGTCACTTATGTCGCCGAACTGCATCAGAGCGATGGGACACTGATCCCGCCGCCAGTCATCGTGGCTGCAAAACAAACGACGCTGGCTTATCCAGCGGGAACCCCTGCTGGAACCGTGCTCCAAGTCCGGGTGCGTGCTTCGACCGCGACCTTGCTCGGACCATGGAGCGATTATGTCCAACTCGCGGTCGGCAGCAGCCTGCAACAGACCACGATCAGCAGTTTCACATTCAACAGCAGCAATGCGATGCGGATCGACTGGGGTGCCGTGCCTTCACCGCAGGCTGGCACGGCTGTCACCTATGCTGTCATGGTGACTGGTGCGGGGCTGAAGTCCGGTGTCTTTCCGTTTTCCGTGAACAGCGGGACCACGCTGCAATTAGACGCTGCTACCACAGGCGTTCAGCCCCATACAACCTATGTAGCAACTGTTCAGCCAACTGGTCCTGGCGTTGCAGGGCCGGTCAGTGCCGCGGTTAATGCCACGACCAACACGCTGGCCCCGCCCGACCCCGGCGGAGGAGGTGGCGACCATGGCGGCGACCCGATTGCGCTGGCCAACGGTAGCTATTCTTATTCTTGTTTACACCTTCAGATTGAGGGCGCATTTCCGCTCGAATTCAGTAGCTTCTACAGTAGCGAAATGCCTTTGACGGGCGGCTCGGCCCCTTATGCTACCGCGCTTCCGCTTGGACGGCGCTGGAGCCACAGTTTCAATACTCGGATATTTATACCCAATCCACAGGCCAATCCGCCTATGGTTGCGGTGATATGGGGTAGCGGCGAGGTCAACACCTATGCCTTTACGAACCGGATTGGCCTCCTCACCAAATCGGGCCGACCAAATGGCGATCAGCTGTCCTACAATCCCGATCTGAGCTTCACTCTGGTCCGTAAGGATCAAAGTCGGTTCGATTTCGATGCCAATGGTCGGTTGGTGCAGATGACCAGCCCCATCGGCAATCCTGCGATGTTGACTTATGACGCCGCCAGCCGACTAAGCCGGGTCACAGACAGCGGCAGCGGGCGGTACATTGATTTTGCCTATTTCGCCACGGGCACAAACGCCGGGCGGATCAATACCGTGACAGACAATGCTGCGCGCGTCGTCACCTTTGCTTACACCGGTGATGATCTGACCAGCGCTGGCAATCCGCGCGGCGGTGCACGCACCTTTACTTATGACGCCGCTGGCTTGATGAAAACCGCCCTCTATGAGAATGGCGATACGATCATCGCCAACGACTGGGATGGTCAAGGGCGCGTGATCCGCCAACAGGACGGCGCGTCGATTGGGACCAGTCGGGCCATGACGATCGGCTGGTCCAGCGGCACGACAACAGACGGCTTTGCGACCACGATTGCAACCGTGACCGATCCGGCTGGCAACGTCACTATTTACACCAGCCTGACCGAAAGCCAGGACACAATCGAGGTCACAACTCAGCTGGCCGGTGGCGTCATCTATCGGCGGCGTCGACAATATGACGGGATCAGCAATCTGCTATCAGAGCTGGTTTATGAAGGACCAACTGGGGGACCAGACACCGCCGGCCAACTTACAACCTATGCCTATGATGGATCGTCCAACCTGATTTCGGTCAATCGCGGCATGAACACGGCGACGGCGACGATTGCCTATGACGCGCGCAACAACCCGGTTCAACTGACCGACGAGCAAGGCAATGTGACGACGCTGAGCTACAATCCTGACAATACGGTGGCAGAAACACGCGATGTACTGGGCGGACGGGTGGTCTATGATTTCCAACCAGGTGCCATCAAGGGTGTGCCCCTCAAGGTCAGCACCTATCCGGCCGACGGCAATGGTGGAACGTTCAACAGCGCTAACATCACAACCTATACAATGACCCCACGCGGTCAAATACGGACGGTCACGGATCCAACAGGGCGCGTTACAACCCTAGCCTATGACGACGCGACGGGGTGGCGCACCGGCGAGACGATTGGGGATGCGACTGGTACCACGGTCTTGTCTTCCATCATCACACCGCTGGCCAATGGGTCAGGACAGCCCGCGCAGATCGCGACTTGCCGCTACGGACAGCCTGCCGCACAGGCGTCGGTCGAGGTGATCGCCTATGATGCGCGCGGAAACGTGCAGTCGGTCACCGATGCATTGTCGCGGACAACCAGTTACCGGTTCAATGGCAACAACTTCATCGACCTCATTACCTATCCGGCTCAAGCCGGCGTGTCCGAGCAGCTCGCCATTGGCTACACGGACGTCAACCTTGTCTCGACCCTAACCATCAGCGCTGCCAACCCTGCGGTCGCTTGGCAATTCGGTTACGATCCAATCGGTCGCCTCCTGAGCCGGACTGATCCTAATGGCAGCGCGACCACGTTTGTCCCGGCGATGGCGACAGGCGGTGCCGCTGGTGCGGCCACGACCACGGTGCAGATGAACTTGCCCGCCGCGCAAACTGGTTCTGCCGCCACGCGCCAAAGCGCGACCTATGACCCGATTGGCCGGATCTTGGCGTTGAGCGATATCGCCGCGGTCAGCGCGACACCGGGCGTCACGACCACCGCCTACACCACTGGCACCGGGGTTGGGAGCAGCAAAACTGCGATCACAACGACGTCTTGGCCGCCCGCTGATCCAGGCTCGCCGATCTTGACGGAAATCGTTGAGAATGACGCTTATGGCCGTCCAGTGCGCCTGGTCGACCAAGCGGGCAGGGCCACAATGATCGCCTATGCGGCGCAGCAACCGCAGGCAGCAACAAACATCAACCTGATCGTCACCCTAACTGACATAAGTGGGGCCCAACGCGTAATTGAGCTTGATCCCGTCGGACGGATGGTCTCGCAACGTTGGGGCCGCCCCGCCGCTGGCAGCACGCCCGCGCAGTGGGTTACGGCCGTCTACACCTATGATGCGCTCGATGCGCTCACATCCATCGTAGAAACCGCCCCCGACGGAACGGTCGCGGCCACTTCAACCTATGTCTATGCATTCGATGCGGCAGCGGGCAATTTCACGATCAGCTATTGCCCCTATGGCGGGGCGGCATTTGTCTATCGCTACGACAAGGCTAACCAGCGGATCGCAGAACAGGCACCGGCCGGCTTTAACGCCAGCTATAGCTATGATGCGCGTGGGCGGCTGGCGAGCTGGTCGGGCGGCGGGGGCACGTTCAATTATGGCTATGACGGTGCAGGCCGTTTCACGACTGCGACTTGGCCCGATTCCAGTGTGATCGCCCACACGCTTGATGCCAATGGAAACCGATTGACGACCACCCGCAATGGTGCCGCTGCGGTCACACGAAGTTTCGACGCGCTCAATCGCTTGGTGCAGCGTTCCGAGGCCTCAAGCGGCCAAACTCTGAGCTGGACTTGGACGGCGATGGGCTGCCCGGAAACCGTCACCTATCCCGGTCAAGCAACACCGGTCCGCTATGCCTATGATGGATGGCAACGCCTAAAGACTGTCGCCGATTGGGCAGGGCGTGCCACGGCCTATACCTATTCCCCAACATCCAAACTGTTGACGACCACCCACGCCAATGGGGTCACCGTCACCAATAGTTTCGACACACTTGATCGCTTCACTGGCATAACAAGCGTACGCGCCGGTGAGATTATCGCCAGCAGTGTGCTGACCCTTGATGCCTTTGGGCGGCCTGCGACCCTTGAACGGGTCCTGCCGCTCGCACCAACGCCACCTGTTGCGCGCGCCATGACGTATGACGGCGACCGCCTCTTGACCCTGGGTGGGACCGCCGTGGGATACAATGCAGCCGGGGCGATGACGACGATTCCAGGCGTAACTGGCACGTTTGGCTATGACGCGGTGGGCCAGACGACCGCGGCGGGGTCGAATGGCTATGGTTATGATGCCGATGGGCTGTTGGCGACCGTCACCCGTGGCGGGAATGCGGCGACGGTCACAATTGATCCGTCCCACTATCGCGCACCCAGGATCGAACAGGCAGACCCGGCTCGTGCTTTGCAGGCTGTTATGCTGACCAAATTATCAGCCGGCAGCGCTGCGCCACTGCCAAGCCCAGTTCGCGCACAATATCCTGATGTCTTGGCCTATCCGGTCCCTGAAACGCTTGGCCCAGCNNNCCAGCCTGATCCATTCCAAGCGCTGCCGCGCACAGGCGTTATCCAGCCATTGATCGGCGACCTTGACCGGATCCTGGCGATCAGCGCGGGCGGCACCACCACCCGTTATATCCATGGCATGGGTCTGATCGGGCGGGAAGATCCAAACGGCTATCATTGCTATGTCCAAGATATGGTCGGCAATACTTTGGCGCTGATTGGCGCCGACGGCACCGTATCTGACCGTTTTGCTTATGGCCCCTTTGGTGATTTGGCCAGTCACGTCGGTTCAAGCGACGATCCCTTCCGTCAGCTTGGTCGCTATGGCGCGACCGACTTTGGCGACGGGCTGGTCGGCATGCGGTTCCGGCAGTTCGCCCCTGCCGCGCTGCGCTTTGCGTCACGCGATATTGTGTTCGGAGATCGCTACGTCTCGCAAAGCTGGAACCGCTATAGCTATGTGGCTGGCAATCCGTTGCAGCGGATTGATCCACTGGGACTGAGTGATGACGATTCGGGCGGTGGTAGCGGCGGCAAGATCGCTGGAATGGTCATTGGCGCAGTGGCTGGCGCCGCCGTGGTGATCATAGGAGGTGGGAGCGCTGCGGCATGGTATCTTGGACCCGCCACAATGGGGGTAAGCGGCTTTACTGGTTTCGCTTCAATCGGCTCCCACCTCGGGTTGAATTTCGGAGCACGCTGGGGGCGGCAACTCGAAAGGATTCGCAAACAAATGGGCGAGGAGATTGAGTTGGAAGATTTGGACCCGCTTCTTCGCGATCCGTGGAGGGACTGATGTCGTCCCCGGTCCCCAACCCTAGGAGCTTCGTATGATCCGCCTTGAACAAGTGCGTGATGCGCTCGCTTTGGCCAGCGGGCAGCTTGGGCTCTCCATCCCGCTGGGGGCCTTGCCAGATCCGCTCGCCCCCCCATTTGCACTGTCGGCAGACTATCACAGCCCATCGAACAGCGACATCAGCGGTCCTGTCCTGACCAATCCAAGCGGGCAGATCGGGCTGGGCTGGTCGCTGACCATCGCGATGATAGAGGCCGTGCTGCCGGTCGGTGGCGTATTGGCCAACCCGCGCTATCGCTTGTTTGGCCCAAATGGTCCAACCGAATTGCTGCTGTTGGGGACTGAACCAAGCGGCGCCGAACGCTACGGCACCGCGACAGGCGACTGCTGGATCGTCCGCTTTCACCGCGCTTCGGACTTGTGGGAGGTGACTGATGAGGCCGGTGTGGTCCAGCGCTTCGGTGCCGTGGGCGGGTTACGGGACGCGGTTGACACGATTGTGGGGTGGAGCGGCTGGAGCGGGGCCAGCATCCGCGGGCTTGGCCAAGCTGCGGTCGCGATCCGGTGGCGTCTGGCCGAAATTGTCGATACTTGGCAAAACACCATCGCGCTGACTTGGCAACAGGACACAGCCTTGATCGGCACAGGACGTGCGCCGTGTACGCGCGCCAGCCGCCTCATCGAGGTGACAGGACCGCTCGGCGGCAAACTGACTTTGACCTATGCGGCAAAGGACAGCGCGGAATATCAGCCTGCGCATACCAGCCCGCCAGCGCCCAATGCGTGGCAGGATGCCTACGACAGCCAATATCTCACCCAGATTACAGCCATAGCGCCCGGTGGCGCGACTACAGGCACCACGGTCCTTTCCAGCACCCTGATGGGCACCGCTCCGGCGGTGAAAAGACTTCTGACCGCGGTGTCTTCACAGCCTGCCGCCGGTATACCACCGCCGGGCGCCTTGTTCGCTTATCAAACCGCGTCGCCTGCCGCCGCCGATTATGGACGGCTGACCGAAGTGACCGTGCCTGAAGGCGGTGTTGCCCAGATCAGCTGGACCCGGCTGACCCCTGCGCTGTCGGCGCGCAACATCGAGATTTCGCCCCCTGCCGGTCTGCCCGCACCGACCCTGTCCTTCGGTGACGACTTTGTGATCGCGCTGTTCCGAGCGGTCAATAATAGCACAGCCGCGGCCCGCGCCTATGTCTGGGAAGGGCGTTGGATTCCGGTCGATGTGTTAGGCCCGACCGCACTGCTCGCGACAAATGCGGTCTCGCAGGTCGCGTGCGCCGATCTCAGCTTTGCGGTCCAACTCAACGCAAATCTTTACCCCTTCATGCGCAATCCCCGTCAAGCTGGTGCTTGGACTGGGGCGAGCCAACCCATCGCAGTCTCTCTGGCAGCGGGCGAAGGCAGCCTACTTGCCGCTGCGGATGGCGCGGCGGCCATCTTGGGTCAGGTGGGCTTGAAACTGACCGCAGCGACCTTTGACGGTGCGACTTGGAACGCCGTGGCACCGCTCGCCTTGACCGGTGCGGGCAGCCAGCCGGTGAGCGCGCTGGCAGCGACGCCGCAACGGATCGTCGCCGCCGTCACTGACGCGGCCAATACCCAATATGGCCTGACTCTGACGGTTTTGGCGTTCGATGTAAACCAGACTTGGGGAAGTTCCATGGTAGCGCTTCCCCGACCAACCCCGACAATCGACGGTTTGACGCTTCAATTGACGCCGGGCTTTGCCGTCATCCGCACGACCGGCCCGTCCGGCACTTTGCGAAGGGTCGTGTTCGATCTTGTCGATTTCTCTAAGCCGAACGCACCTGTGGTCACGCGCCTATCTTCCTTATTGATTGACCAGCAGGCGCTATTGCCCACCGCAGCCCTGTTCGCAGCCGGGGTGACAATCGGCCAGCAGACTTGGCGCTATGATGGGAACAGCTGGGGCCTCGCCAATCTGGGCAGCAATGTGCCGACCGGCGCGGGTGCGCTTTTGGCGGTTTCGGCGGGTGCTGACCTCGTGGTGCGCACATTCGCGGCGGCGAGCGGTGGCGGGAACGTGTTTGACGCGGTCACCTATGATCCCAATACCGCGCAATGGACCTCGACCCTGAATTGCAGCGCCACTGGCGATTTGACTGCGCGCGCCGCGCAGGGTTCAGGCGACGATACGGGGTTTGTGCTTGTGCCACACCCGACGGGACAAGGCAGTGGGGCAGCGACCAATGCGCTGTGGCGCCGCCAGCCCGATGGCAGTTGGCGCGATTGTTTCGACATTCCCGATCCGATCACTGCACCCGACTTAGCGTCGCTCCAAGTCGTCGCTGGCCGTTATCTAACTTACCAGACCGCAGGAACCGCGGTGGCCTACGCGCTGAACGGCAGTGGCGTGCTGGCCGCCAGCCGTATGGCCTTGTCAGGCGCAGTCCTGATGCCCTCTGGCAGCGCGACTGTGTTTGCGACTTATACGGGCACTGCCGGGCCTACCGCCACGGTCAGCCTGCACCGCGTCACCGACGATGGAGCCGAAGGGTTGGCCAGTGTTCCTGCGGTGGAGGCACTCGCGTTGCTGCCGGGCGCTGTCAACGTGCCCACAAGCGGTTATCCGGCCGTCACGCACATGCCCACTTATGAACTTGCGTCCGCGATTGGCGACGTGGAAGGCAGCACGGCAGGCTTCAATCGCGTGACCTTGGCTCAGACCGACGCGGGCGGGAATGGCGCTGGTACGATCCGTCACGAACTCTTCAACGGGCTGACCGGGGACGAAGCCGCAGCGCTGCCCAGTGCGCTGCAACCTGCCTATCCGGTCGATCCAAACAGCAACGCGGCCAGCTATGTCCGGCTGCTCGGCGGGCTCTCTTACAGAACAACGATTGCCTACACTGATCCGGCGGGAACAGCACGCTTAGATGTCAACACGCTGGCTTGGGCGGTGGGCGAACGCGCGTTCGCGACTTTTGCCGCGATGGCCGGCCATCCGACTGGCTTTTACGCCCAAATCCGCACCACCAGCGACAGCCGCGACGGCGTCACCGTCACCAGCGCGCTGACCTATAATGCCAATGGTTTGCCAGCCAGCCTAACCGCGACCCGGTTCGATGGGGCAGGGGCGTTACAGACGGTCGTGACCAGTCGATCCTATTTGCCCGATCATTATTCAGGCGCACCTGAAAATCTCTTGGTACCGGTCATTCGGACCACTACAGTCGTCAACGGAAGCGTGACCGCCGACGAAGTTGAAACTTGGCAAGCCTGGGGGCCGGGCGGTTGTTGGGCACCGGTGGGCCGTTTCATTGCGGCGGTCGCCAACGCCGCGGACTTCGATGCGTGGGCGGGCGGGACGACGCCGACGGGGTGGCTGATGACCGAAACCGTGATCGACCGCAATGTGCAGGGATTGACGACCGCAGCCAATGGTCTTGCAGGCGCGGGCATCGACATCCGCGACAGGACAGGCGCGCAACTGGTCGCGCGCTTTGCTGCCTGCGCGCCGGGCGAGGCGGATTATTTCGGCTGCGAGCCCTATGAGGTGTCAACTAGCTGGTCCTACATTGGCGGTTCGCTATCCACGCAACTCAGCACGGCGCAATACCATACAGGCACGCAGTCGCTGCGGATCGACCCCAGCAGCAGCGCCAGCCCTGCTGGTCCGGCTGCTGTATTCTTAAACGCAACGACCGACCGCAGCTTCCAATTTGGTTGTTGGATGTTGAATCCATCGAACTTTATCGCAGACAGCAATGCCGCGCGCTGGACCCTGCAAGTCAGCGTCGCCGCCACCGGTGTCGCGGTCGGGGCACCGGTTATCTTAGGCTTCCCCGCGACCAATGGCCTTTGGAGTTATGTGACGGCGGTGGTCGATCTGGGCGCGATCCGGGTCGCTGGCGGGATCGCCGCCGGCACTGCGCTGAACGTCACCGTGCGCGCTGCCGACACGCGCCCCACCAGCGTGGCCAGCTATGTTGACGAATTGCGTTTCATGCCGCTTGACAGCGTATTCTCGGGTCAGGTTTTCGAGTCCGCGACTGGCCTGATCAGCGCGATTTTGGGCGACAGCGGGGCCACCAATCGCATTGTCCGGACCGGGGCCTTGAGCATTGCCGCAATTGTCGGCCCGGCGGACACCAATGTTAAAATGGTGATGGCGACAGGCTATGCGCGCGCCGGTGGGGCCAGCTTCACACCGGCGCAGCCTAATCAAATTCTCCGCTGCAAATCGGCCAGCTTCGGGATTTACCACGACTTCGATCCTACCGACACTGGGGGATGGAATCTACCCACGGGTTGGACCATTACCAACCGCGCTCTGCAATTTAGCGGTCAAAGCACCGACCCGGTTGGCAGCCGCGCCGAACTTTCGAACTTTGTCCAGTCCGACTATGCTGTCCGGGTTCGAGTGCTTGGTGCCCAGTCGCAGGGATCGACCGTTTCGATCGGCACTGGCGACCTCTTTGTATCTTGGATACCCGGCAGCACCCCTGGACAAGGCAGCTGGTCCCTGCGCCAGCTGGCTGGTTCGACTCTGACAATTCTGGCGAGTGCACCAGGTGCCTTTGGCGAAGAATGGCTCTTTGCCGTGGTCGACGGGGTCTTATTGTTCTATGTCGACGGCGCGCAATTGCTGGGTTGGAAGCTCGGTTTTACGCCGCAAGGCAAGTTACAATTGGCGGCCAACGCATCAACCGCGTTCGAACAATTGGTCGTGTCGGTCGACCCTGAACTCTTCGTCGAATTTATCGACGGCGCGGGTCAAAGCATGCTGGGCATGGCGTTGATTGACCAAGAGACTGTCCAAGTCGAAGGGCAATTATACGACACTTTCGGTCGCCTCTCAGTGACCTGCAACCCAGTTGTCAATCCAGTTGTCACAGCGACTGTTCCCAATCTGCCCGCGCCTGCCCCCACCCAAACCCAAGGGGCGCTGACGACTTATCTTCCAGCCAAGAGCGGTGGCGGGCAAATGACGCTCGCAGACTATCTGACCCCATCGATCAGTGGTGCGCCTTACAGCCAAACGGTGTTTGAGGCCTCGCCCTATGCGCGGCCCACAGAAATCGGCGAACCCGGCGCGGATTATGCCGTCGGCAGTGGGCACAGCACGACCATTGCCTATCTTGCCAATCAGGTTGGCGACTGGATGGCCAGTGTGATCACGGATCAAGCGGCACCTGGGCGGGCGGCGGGCAGCTATGCGATCACCCGCGTGACCGATCCTAATGGATTGATCACAGAAACCGCGACCAATTCCGGAGGCCAAGTCATCGCGCGCGCCACCCGGACGTCCGTGACGAGCGCGCCAATTGCCCTTGAATCCTACCTCTACGACACTGGCGGGCGACAGATCGAGATCCGCACGCCCAATTTTTACAGCCCACCTGCTGGGACAGCGGCGACGCTTTGGCGGCGAACGGCCAGCTATGACTTTCTGGGTCGGCTGACCGCCACAATGGACGCTGACGCCGGCCAAGACCTATTCTTATCAGACAGCCAAAGCCGACCGCGCTTTTCGATGTCGGCAGCCGACGCAGCACTGGCTCCGCCGGTCATCCGCTATGTGAAGCGGGATCAGTTGGGGCGGGTGACCGAACGCGGGTCGGTTGCGAAAACTGGCTTGGCTTGGGCGGGCTTGGCGGCGCATATTGATGACCAAACTTGGCCAAGCGCGACCGACGGAGCGATCTGGACCCATCGCTATAGCTATGATCGCCCCCCCACTCTTGGTCCTTACGATCCTCAACCCGCCAATCTGGTTGGTCGGTTGGCCGTCTTGTCGATCAACTCAGGGGGGCAAGCGAGCCCCGGTGCTGGCGACGTCGAAACCTATTCGTATACCTATGACCTTGTTGGCAATGTCATAGGCAATGATGTCTCTGTCCCGGCGTTTGATGCCTCCACCCGGCGCACACTCTTTGAATGGGACAACCAAAATCGTTTGACCGCGATCACCTATCCCCGCGCGCTGGACGGCTCGGGTCAGCCGATTGGAACTGGCGTCACGGTCACCTATTTTTACGACCGCGTTGGGCGGATGGCCGGTATTGGCAACGCGCCAGAAGGGACCGAAGTTCTCGATCCGTCGCTGCCCAACCCAGGGCCAATGGCGCGCTATGCCGACTACCGTTATGGACCGCTGGGTTTGCCTGATCAGATCACCTATGGCTTAAACTCGCGCGGGCCTATTCAGCGCACATTCTCGTTCGACAACGCCGGTCGACCATTGGCGATGGGTGGCGACTATCTTTCGCAGGATTTGACCTACGGGAGTGGCGGGCTGGGCAACACCAGCGACTGGGCGGGTCGCGTGACCAGCAATCGTGTGCGTTATGCCAGCACTGTGGGCGACCCATCTGCGGCCATTACCGGCGATCGGACTTGGCAATATCGATACGATCCGCGCGGCTGGCTGAACGGGGCAGTCGCGTCCGACTATGCCACGAATTCAGCACTGTCAGCCGGAGTTGACCAGCCAATCAGCTTTGATGCCAATGGGGTCCTCCAATCGGTGCCGCGTGGACCGGTCACAGAGGCCTATGGCTATGTCGCCGACGGCGCGAGCGGGCGTGAGAACAGCGCGCCGCGCCGGATCACCGCAGCTGCCAGCCAGGCCATTGATTTTTCCAGCGGCGCGCTGCCGGTTGGATGGACAGACGGTGCGAGCAATGGCGGGCCGTCGGCGTCGGCGATTGTCACCACGGGCGATCCAGACGCACCGTTCTTCCGACTGGCCGGGGGTGGCGTCGGTCATCAAGAGTTTCTTCGTTTCGAGGGCGCGCTCGCAGAAGCGGGCCAATACACGCTTGCTGTGCGCTGGCGCTCGGCAACCGGCTTTGCCGCCCAGTCCGGTGTGGTCGGATGGGCACTGATTTTACATACCGCGAGCGGTGAGGATTGTCGGATCACGCTGAGCGATTGCGCCGCTGGATCGACCAGTTGGCGCGACGATACAATAACGGTTGACATGGCCGCAGCGGTCGCGGCGGCGGGCCTTCAAGGCCAAATTGTGACCGCATCGCTGGAGTTAGCCAATGGCAAGCGCGGTCCTGCGGGCAGTGCTGGCGCCACGCTTGACGTCAAATCGCTGACGCTCAGCGGTGGGACAGCTCCGGCCCAAGCGGTCTATGACGCATCGGGCCGTATGACTGTCGCGCCTGCACGTGGGATTGCCTCAGTGACGTATGGTCCGGCCCCTGGCCAGCCGACTGTTGTCAATTTCTCGCCCGGCGCTCAGGTCAAGCAGGCAGCTTGGCGGCGTGAAGGCAACAATCGTCCAGTACTGGGCACCACCATTTACGCAGACAATAGCGCAACAAAAACGCTGTATCTTAGAGCGCCAGGTGGGGGATTGCTCGCGACCCAAACCTTGAACGCCGACGGCACAAGTACCTCCAGCCAGTATCTGCGGGACGAGCAGAGGGTGTTTGGCACCTTGCCACCCGCCTCAGGAGGGGGCGCTTCTGGTCCGGTGGCTTATCGCTTGTTTGACTCGCTGGGTTCTTTGCGCGTCGTTGCGGCAGAGGGGAGCAGCGCGGGCCTAATCGCTCAGCTTGATTACGACCCATTCGGCCAGCTGGTCTCGGCGATGGGCAATAGTAAGGATGCGATCTTTGCTGGCCATGGTCTGGCGACCGATGGGCTTTTGGACCTCAACGCCCGGCTATACGATCCAAAGCTGCGCGCCCTGCTCACGACGGACGCGGCGCAAGCCACCAATTGGGCCTATGGCTATGCCGGGGGCGACCCTGTGAATCTGGTGGACCCGAGTGGCGATTTTCCAACGGCGGCGCTGCGGGCGGCCATTCAACGGCAACCTTGGCGATGGGGATTATTCGCTGCGTCAGGCCTCATACAACTCGGCTATTGGGTTCACTCAACCGATTTCACCGCGATTCGGTCAAACTGGAAGGGCACAGCCGCCGATGTGGGCGAGGTTGCTGCCAGTATGTTGATTGGGGCAGGCGTAAGGTTGGCTGCGAACTGTGTTGTCAGTCCGGCGCAGGGCCTGATGACCGATGCAGTACACGCGCTGATCCCACGCTTTGTTCCTGTGATGAGCTTGGCGCTCGACATCGCCAGTCCAGCCTATTGGGCTGGTATGTATGGATTTGTGCGGACCCTGTCGGCCTATTATATGCGCGGCACGTTGAAGCAGCTCAGTCCTGCTGGGCTCTATAATAGCACGTATCATCACGCGGTCAGCGTGGTACCCGGTGCGAGTATCGCAACGCTCTATCGCCATTTTCTGGCACCCGCGATCTGGTTCCCCGGCACCAACAATCGCTTCGTCAGGGGAACCGGCAGCGACGGCATCGGGTACGGACCACTGGTTCGGCAGCCAGCTGGTTCCCCAACGCAACTCTTTCTGCTCGCTGACGGCACCTATGCGTTTGAAGAATATATGCTTGCCTCGGCCTATGTCCCTTGGTTCCTTCAAGCGGGCAATGCCGATATGCGCTATGATACCAATTGGGCGATCTGGATTGCTCGACCATTCCATTATTATTGGTACGGTCATCGCTATGGTGCCGCGCCGCACAATGGCGGTGCCGCGGGCATGGTTTTGGAACATCGTCCGCTACTGGGTTGGACGTTGTTCTTGCGGCATAGTGTCCACACACCGGGCTTGGGCGGCCCCGCGCACATCGGCTCGTCGACATTCATCAACAAGAATGTCCGTGTCGCTTGGTGGGCCTATAATGCAGTGCCTGCGACGTTGAACATGATTGCTGCAACCCGCCACCTAAACCTCACCGAACTCACGGGAGGTGGCGGCGACATCACCAACGAAGATTGAAGGGTTCGTTTCCGCAAAGGTCCCAAATCTGACATAGAATTTTCAATAAGTACAAGAAACTGTGAGGTTTATAGTAAATTGGGGTATAGATGCCCAAACCCCCAAAAGTCGCGGGAGTGATCCAAACGCGGGGGTAACATCCGATTCATGCGGCTATGTGTTGATTGTCGCTGGGAAGTGACCCGGTATTTTCATCGAGAATTGACCCGGGCTAAGTTATGTCCCGCGTTGCGGGTGTTGGGTCAAGAGATTGGTTTTTCCTTTCTGACTTT
>VYLG01000136.1_pt1 | contig 17522 bp, 1 predicted proteins | sample 5114351 | NCBI WGS metagenome assembly VYLG01 (sample SAMN12291798, study PRJNA351875) | freshwater metagenome | isolation source: freshwater lake | place: USA: Michigan, Kent Lake | collected 2013-08-15
GGCGAACTCACGGCACGGGCCGGTGGCTACCTGGCCCTCTTCGGCCAGACCGTCGACAACCGCGGCGAGCTGCGCGTCGACACCGGCTCGGTGGTGCTGGCCTCGGGCCGCGCCGCCACCGTCAGCATCAGTGGTGCGGGCCTGATCTCGGCCGTCGTCGACCCGGGCGTCGCGGGCGCGGTGCTCAACAGCGGCCGCATCGCGGCCGACGGCGGCAGCGTCACGCTCAGCGCCGCCTCGGCCGAGGCGCTGGCGAGCTCGCTCGTCAACAACAGCGGCGTCGTGCGCGCCAATACCATCGAGCAGCGCGGCGGCGAGATCTGGATCACCGGCGACCGCGTGGTCCACACCGGGCAGCTGCAGGCCGATGCCCTCGCCGGCGGCGACGCCGGGCGCATCACCGTCAAGGCCGACATGAAGGCCGGCTCGCTCGACTTTTCCGGCTCGGCCAGCGCACGCGCGTCGGCGGGCCGTGGTGGCGACATCGAGACCTCGGCGGCCCTCGTGCAGATCGGTGCCGACGTGCGTGTGGCCACGCTGGGTGCGGCGGGCCGGCATGGCCAGTGGCTGATCGACCCGACCAACTTCACGGTCGCCGAAGGCAGCGGGCCGTCCACCAGCTCCGGCATCGGTGCGGCCACGCTGTCGGCCAACCTGGACCTCGGCAACGTCACGCTCGCCACCGCGGCCGATGGCACCGAGGCGGGCGACCTGTTCGTCAACGCCGCGGTCACCTGGACCGGCGACACCCGCCTCACGCTCACGGCACACCGGCATGTCGAGATCAACGCCAACGTCACGGCCACCGGCGGCGCCGCCGGTGGCCTGAGCGTGAACCCAGGCACGGGCGGCAGCTTCACGATCGCCGACACGGCGCGCGTGCGCCTGCCCGGCGCCAATTCGGGGTTCTCGCTGGGCGGCACGGCCTACACGATGGTGCGCAACCTGGCGGGCCTGCGCGCCATCGACGGCAGCAGCACGGCGCTGGCCGGGCGCTACGCGCTGGCCGACGACCTGGACGCCAGCGACACCGCCACGCTCGCCTTCAACCCCATCGGCAACGAGACCACGCTGTCGACCGCCACGACGAGTTCGTTCTCGGGGCAGTTCCAGGGCCTGGGCAACACGATCCTGGGCCTGGTGGTCGACCAGCCCGCCAGCAACGCCACGGGCCTGTTCGCCCAGCTGAACAACGCGCGCATCGAGAACCTGCGCCTGGCCGGTGGCCGCGTGAACGGCAGCCAGTACGCCGGTGCCATCGCGGGCGTCATCGCCGGCAGCACCACGGTCGTCAACGTGCACAGCGACCTCGACGTGACCGTGATCGACGACTCGTCGCTCGGCGTGTACGGCGGCGGCCTCTTCGGCAGCAGCCCGCCGAGCGCGACCACGACCGTGCAGATCAGCCGCAGCAGCGCCTCGGGCGACGTGTCGGTGGACACCAACACGCCGATCGCACGGGCCGGCGGCCTGGTGGGCCAGCTCAGCCGCGGCACGATGGTCGACGTCTCGGCCAGCGGCCAGGTGACGGCCACGCTGCGGACCGGCACCAACGACTCCACGTTCTACCTGGGTGGCCTGGCGGGCAACTCCAGCGGCTCCATCACCCGCGGCGTGGCCACGGGCAACGTGACGGGCGGGCACGAAAGCGGCGGCCTGGTCGGGCGCTTCGAGGCCTTCAACGCCACCATCAGCGACAGCCGCGCCGAGGGCGATGTCACCGGGACGGGCCAGACCGGCGGCCTGATCGGCTACACCATGGTGGCCGCCGGATCGACGGGCAGCCTGTCGGGCATCGTCTCATCGCAGGCCCTGGGCAACGTCACCGCCACCAGCTACCTGGCCAACGACGGCCTCGCCGGCGGTGCCGTGGGGCACTACAACCTGGCCACGTCGCCGATCGGGCTGACCGCCTCGGGCAACGTGACGGCCACGCGCGCGGCCGGCGGCCTGATCGGCTTCCTCGAGTCGCCCTCGGTCGCGCTCGGGGCCGGCAGCATCGGCAGCGTCGTGCCCACGGGCACCACCAAGACCGTCAGCGCGCAGTACTGGGCCGGCGGCCTCGTCGGCTACAGCTCGTCGACGGCGGCGATGGACGGCCTGTCGTTCACCGGCGACGTGTCGGTGACCACGTCGCTGGTGGGCGGTGCCGCCGGTGGCCTGGTCGGCCGCAGCAACGGGCCCGTGCGCAACAGCAGCAGTGCCGGCACCGTGAGCAGCGTGCGCAACGCCGGCGGCCTGGTGGGCATCGCCGATGGCGCGGGCGGGTTCACCGCCGTCAGCTCGTCGGCCACCGTCACGAGCTCGGGCACGGTCGGCGACGTCGGTGGCCTCGTGGGCGAGTACGCGAACACCGGCACGCTGGACACGGGCAGCGCGTCCGGCATCGTCAGCGGGGGCAACGTGACGGGTGGCCTGGTGGGCAACATCACCAGCGCCGCCGGAATGACATCGGTCTCGCAGACCGGCGCCACGGTGAGCGGCACCGAGTGGGTGGGCGGCCTCGTGGGTTACGCCCGCGCGGGTTCGATCGCCGGCGCCACGGCCGTGGCCGACGTGACGTCCACCGGCACCGGCACGCGCCACGTGGGCGGCCTGGCCGGGCGCACCGGCGGTGCCGTGAGCAACGCCTCGGCCACGGGCGACGTGTCGGCCCCGCAAACCACCGGCACCGCCCATGTCGGCGGCCTGATCGGGCGCGCCGAGGGCAGCGGTGCGCTGATCACCGACGTCACCGCGCGCGGCAACGTCTCGGCGGGCACCACCGGCGCCAGCGGCACGAACGGCGGCCTGATCGGCTGGGCCACGCAGGGCAACATCACCCTGGCCACGGCCGAGGGCAACGCCGCGGGCGGCCTGTACGTGGGCGGCCTCGTCGGCTACTTCAACCCGTCCACGGGCAGCATCCTCGACAGCAGCGCGTCCGGCAACGTGAGCAGCCGCGGCGATGCGGGCGGCCTGGTGGGCTTTGCCGCCGGCACCGGCACCATTGCCGACAGCTCAGCCAGCGGCAGCGTCACCAGCACCGCGACCGTCACCTACAGCGCCGGGGGTGCCATCGGCTACTCCGGCATGTCGCTCGGCGTGAGCAACGTCAGCGCCAGCGGCACGCCCACCGGCGGCGCTCAGCTCGGCGGCGTGATCGGCGCCCACACCAATGGCACGCTCAGCGGGCTCAGCACCACGATCACCTCCATCACAGGCACCACCTGGGTGGGCGGCCTAGTGGGCACCTCGTCGAGCTCCACGCTCAGTGGCTTGAACTCGGCGGTCAACGTCACGCACACCGGCACGGCGGGCGGCGCCGGTGGCATTGTCGGCTCGCTATCGGGCGCGATGGTCAACGGCACGGCCAGCGGCAACGTCATCTCGGGAGCGAGCGCCGGGGGCCTGGCGGCGCAGATCGGCATTGGCGGCAGCGTCAGCAACTCCAGCGCCAGCGGCAACGTGTCGAGCTCGGGCGCGGAGACGGCCGCCGCCTACACCGGTGGCGCGGTCGGCCACTACTCCAGCAACGTGGCCCCGGTCGGCATGCGGGCCTCGGGCAACGTGAGCGGTGGCAATTCGGTAGGAGGCGTCATCGGCTACCTCCAGGCCTCCACCTTGGCGCTGGCTGAGGGCAGCATCGTCAGCGTGGTGCCCAGTGGCAGCACCCGAACGGTGACCGGGCCGCGCTGGGTCGGCGGCCTCGTCGGCTACAGCGACGCCGGCGGCGCCGTCAGCAACCTGTCGTTCACCGGCACCGTCACCGCCAGCGGCAGCGCCGGTGCCGTGGGCGGCCTGTTCGGCCGCTCGGCGGGCCCCATCAGCAACAGCAGCACCAGCGGCAGCGTCACCGGCGCCGGGGACACCGGCGGTCTGGTGGGCACGGCCGCCGGCAGCGGAGGCTTCACGAGCGTCAGCTCGTCGGCCACGGTCACCGGCGCGGCGGCGCAGGGCGATGTCGGCGGCCTTGTTGGCGAGTACGCCAACAGCGGAGCGATGACCACGGCGAGCAGCTCCAGCGTGGTCAGTGGCGGCGTCAACACCGGTGGCCTGGTCGGCTACTACAACAGTGCCGGCACCCTCTCGGCGGCGTCCCAGACCGGCGCCACCGTCACCGGCTCCGCCGTGGTGGGCGGCCTGGTGGGCTATGCCACGACGGGCGCCATGACCAACGTCAACGCCGTGGCCGACGTCACCAGCACCGGCAACGCCACGCGCTACGTGGGCGGCCTGGCGGGCCGCACGGCAGGCACCATCACCGACGCCACCGCCCGAGGCAGGGTGTCGGTGACGGGCGACGCGGGCACCGCCTATGTCGGCGGCTTGATCGGCTTGGCCGAAGGCAGCGGCGGCGTCACCGACGGCAGGGCCCTGGGCGCGCTCGTGAGCAACGCCTCGCTCGGCACCTCGAGCGCCACCGGCGGCCTGATCGGCTACGTCTCCAACGGCAACGTCACGCGCGGCCGGGCCGAGGGCGATGTGACCGGCGGGCTGCAGGCCGGCGGACTGGTTGGGTACTACAGCCCCAGCACCGGCACCCTGAGCGGGAGCACCGCCCTGGGCGACGTCAGCGGCCGCGGCGATGTCGGCGGGCTGGTGGGCTTCGCCAACGGCACGGGTGCGATCACCACCAGCAGCGCGGAGGGCTCGGTCAGCAGCACCGCCACGGTCACCTACTCGGTCGGCGGTGCCATCGGCTACACGGCCATGTCGGGCGGGGTGGCCAACGTCACGGCGGCTGGCACCGTCTCCGGGGGCGCACAGACCGGCGGGGTCATCGGCTACCACGACAGCACCGCGGCCCACAGCGCCATCTCCACCAGCGCGGGCACCGTGGCCGGCGTTCCCGGCACCGTGACCGGCAGCACCTGGGTGGGAGGCCTTGTCGGCTACAGCCGCGCCGCCACGACCACCGGACTCAGCGCCTCGGTGCAGGTGATCCACACCGGCACCGGCGGTGCCGCCGGCGGCCTGATCGGCTACCTCAACGGCGCCATCACGAGCAGCAGCGCCACGGGTGCCGTGAGCAGCGGTGCCACAGCCGGTGGCCTGATCGGCCGTGCCGATGGCACCGGGGCCCGCACGGGCCTCCTGGCCAGCGGCAACGTCACCAGCAGCAGCACCGCCACCTCGTTCAGCGTCGGTGGGCTGATCGGCGAACACTACGGCGGCGCCATCACGGCCAGCGACGCCACCGGCAACGTCTCGGGCGGCTACTACGTCGGCGGTCTGGTGGGTTTCTCGAGCGCCAACGCGAACATCGACGACGTCTCGGCCACCGGCACGGTGAACAGCACCTTCGCCGTGCAGGCCGGCGGCCTGATCGGCGCGGCGTACGGCACCGGGAGCCTGACCAACGCCACGGCCACCGGGGCGGTGACCAGCGGCGGAGCCGGTGCCCAGGTGGGCGGACTGGTGGGCCGTTTCAGCAAGCCGGGCGGCATGGGCACGGTCAGCGCCACCGGCAACGTCAGCGGCGGCAGCCGCACCGGCGGCCTGGTCGGCTACTACGTCGGCGGGGGCACGCTCAACGGCGCCACCGCCAGCGGGCAGGTCACCGGCAGCACCTACGTCGGCGGACTGGTCGGCGACTTCGTCAGCAGTGGCGACCTCACCAATGCCACAGCCACCGGCACCGCCAGCGGCACCTCGTACGTCGGCGGCCTTGTCGGCTCGTTCTACGACTCCGGCAGCAGCCTGAACCTGCGCGCCGAGGGGAGCGTGACGGCCGACACCTACGGCGGCGGGCTCTTCGGCATCTGGCAATACAGCGGCGGCCTCACGGACAGCGTGGCCACCGGCAACGTCAACGCCGTCACCATTGCCGGCGGCCTGGTGGGCTATGCCTACGACAACGACCCCGGCATCGTGAACAGCCGCGCCAGCGGCAGCGTGCGCGCCGCGACGTACGTCGGCGGCCTGGTCGGGCAGACGCAGTTCACCAGCATCTCCCGCAGCACGGCCTCGGGTGCGGTGACCGCCATCAACACGTCTTTCGCCTACGCGTACGTGGGCGGGCTCGTGGGCAGCTTCTACCAGACCGACGTCGGTGGCGGCCTGCGCGACAGCAGCGCCAGTGGCACGGTGACGGTGGACGCCCGGCTGGCGCGCGCCGGCGGCCTGGTGGGCGAGGCCTATGGTGGCTCGCTGCAGCGCAACTCGGCCAGCGGTGCCGTGGTGGCGCTCGACAGCACCAGCGCCACGAGCACGGGGCTCATCTCGGGCGGCCTGGTCGGGTACTTCCAGGCGCGCGCAGGAGACGCCTTCAGCGACAACAGCGCCACCGGCAACGTCACCAGTTCGGGCACCGCCGGGGGCCTGGCTGGCGAGTTCTACGGGCGCGAGCTGACCGCGCCCGTGAGCAACACCTCGGCCACCGGCAACGTGACGGGGCGCACCGCCGTCGGCGGCCTGATCGGCACCTTCGATTCCGCCAGCCTCGAGAACGGGCGCGCGACGGGCCATGTCACCAACCTGGACCGCTCCGGCTATACCGGCGGCCTGATCGGTGAGGTCAACGCCTTCGCGAGGACCACCACCATCACCGACAGCCGTGCGCTGGGTGAGGTGTCGGGCGGCCAGTACGCGGGCGGGCTGGTGGGGCACTTCGAGATGTTCTCGTCGTCCTCGTCGGTGGTGCGTTCGGCCGGGATCGTCGCCAGCCAGGCGTCGGGATCGGTGTCCGATGCCGCGTTTGCCGGGGGCCTGGTGGGCTGGTACGAGGGTTCCACCGGCGGCGGCGGGAGTGCGCCGCTGTCGGACCTGGGCATCCGCGACAGCAGGGCCAGCGGCACGGTGAGCGGCACGACCGCGGTCGGTGGCCTCGTCGGCCGCTACTACGGCTTCGGCGGCGTCCAGCGCAGCCTCGCCAGCGGCCACGTGACGGTGGCCTTCGACAACACCGGCGACGCCACGGCCGGCGGTCTGGTCGGTGACTACCGCCCCTTCAGCGGAACGGCCGGCGACGGCGCAATCGTCGAGAGCACCGCGAGTGGCAACGTGGCGCTGGTGGCGGCCAGTGCGCCCCGCTCGTCTGACGACTTCCACGCCGGTGGACTGGTGGGCCGCATGACGGGCCTTTCCGCCACGGCCACGGCGGTGCGGAACAGCTATGCCACCGGCGACATCACCTTCCTGGCCGACGGCGGCGGCCGCATCCGCGCCGGCGGCCTGATCGGCAGCGCCGCCAACTCGATCGAGAACACGTACGCCACGGGCCGCGTGCAGGCCACGGGACTGGAGGCCTTCCGCCGCGTGGGCGGCCTGGTCGGCGAGGCCGCAACGGGCACCACCGCGCTGGCCAGCTTCTGGGCCACCGACGCCACGGGCCAGGACACCAGCGCGCTGGGCACTGCCAGCACGCTGGAGGAGATGCGACTGCCGTCCACCTACGACGGCTGGGACATCAGCACGCGCGGCGCGAGTGGGGCCACCTGGCGCATCTACGGCGGCCGCTCGCTGCCGCTGCTGAGCCACTTCCTGACGCCGCTGACACTGACGCTGGCCGACATCACCCGCACCTACGATGGCACGTCCGGCCTCGGCACGAGTCCGATCACGCTGGGCGGTGTGCTCATCACCAACCCGCAGGCGATCTCGGTCTTCAGCGACGCCATCAACGTCGGCGCCTACACGATCACCGGCGAGAACCTCACCTCCACCCAGGGCGGCTACGACCTCATCGTCGAGGGCTCCGCCACGCTGACCATCACGCGGCGCCCGCTCACGCTGGCGGGCGTGGTGGAGAACAAGGTCTACGACGGCACCACCGCGGCCAGCCTGGCCGCCAGCCCGACGCTGGGCAACGTGGTGCCGGGCGAAGACCTGCTCTTCGTGCCCGGCTCCGGCTTCTCGGCCATCTTCGCCACGCGCACGGCCGGCGTCGACAAGACGGTGCTGCTGGGCGGCAGCTACGGCATCGCCGACGGCACGGTGGGGCGCGCCTCCAACTACGAGCTCGCCAGCGGCCTGACGACCACCGCCACCATCACGCCCAAGCCGGTGACGGTGGGGGCGATCACCGCGGTCAGCCGCGCCTACGACGGCACCACCGCCGTGGCCGTCAACGCGGCGGCCGGCACGCTGGACGGCGTGATCGGCGGCGACACCGTGGCCTTCGACCCGGCCTCGGTGACCAGCGGCACGATCCCCGACAAGAACGTCGGCGTCCGCCCGGTCACCGTCACCGGTGCCACGCTCACCGGGGCCGATGCGGCCAACTACGTCATCGGTGGGCTGGATGGCATCACCGTGGCCATCACGCCGAAGGCACTCACGCTCAACGGCCTGGTCGCCTTCGACCGCCAGTACAACCGCAGCGTCGGCGTCGGTCTCGACACCTCGGGCGCCACGCTCACCGGCGTCGTGCCGGGCGACCTGGTCCTGCCGCAGAACTCGTCGCTCACCGGCCGCGTGGCCGACAAGAACGTCGGCGACGGCAAGCCCGTCACCGTCACCGGCGCCGCCCTGCGTGGCCCGGATGCCGGCAACTACACCGTGACGCCGGGCGCGCTGACGGTGAACATCACGCCGTACCGCCTGACGGTGGACCTCTTGCACACCGGGTCCTCCAGCCGCGTGTACGACGGCACTACCGACGCATCGACCTACTGGCCCGTCTACTGGTACAGCGGCGACGACATCACGGTCAACTCCACGAGCATCGGATACGCCGACAAGAACGTGGCACGCAACTCGGTCGGTGAGGTCATCAACAAGACGATCACCGCCACCGGGCTGACGCTGTCGGGCGCCGACGCCTTCAACTACGCGCTGCAGAACACGACCGCCACGCTCACCGGCCGCATCACGCCGCGGACGCTGGCGGTCAGCGGCGTGTCCGCTGTCGACCGTGTCTACGACGGCACGCGCGACGTCGTGGTCAACATCGGCAGCGCCACCGTCGACACCAGCACGGTGGTCAGCGGCGACGACGTGTCCGTCTCCACCCCCAGCGGCGGCACCGTGGTCGGCCAGATGGCCACCAAGAACGTCGGCATCGACAAGCCCGTCACCGTGCCGGGCCTGGCGCTGACGGGCGCCGACGCGGGCAACTACAGCATCACCAGCGGCGACTCCGGCGTCACGGTGACGATCTCGCGCAAGGACCTGACGGCCACCTACACGGGCGGCAGCAAGGTCTACGACGGCACGGCCTACGCACCGGTCACGGCCGTGGCCGACGGCGTGGTCAGCGGCGACGACGTGCGCCACTACATCAACACGACCTGCGACTACATCTATTACGGCTGCGCGTACTTCACCACCCCCGGCGGCACGCCGTCGAGCTACACGCAGGACCGCAACGCCGGCACCGACAAGCCCATCGTCGTGGTCTACAACGACCTCGTCGGGACCGATGCCGCCAACTACCGGCTCACGAACGGCACGGGCACCGCAGCGCCGGGCACGGTGACGCCCAAACCGGTGACGCTGGTCTACAACGGCCTGTCGAAGGTCTACGATGGCAGCACCACGGCCAACGTGTCGCTGAACATCGGCTTCTCGGGCATGTACGCCGTCGACGGCATCTCCGCCACGCAGACGGCCGTGTTCAGCGGCACCGGCGCCAAGAACGTCGGCACCTCCAAGCCCATCGCGATCAGCGACATCGTCGCCAGCGGGGCGGGCATCGGCAACTACACGGTGCTCAACACCACCGCCACGGCCGCCGGGGCCGTCACGCCCAAGTCCGTGGTGGTGAGCGGCATCACCGCCACCAGCCGGCCCTACGACGGCACCACCAGCGTGGCGGTGACGGCGGGCGAGACCGTGGGCTCCAGCGGCTTCGTCGACGGCGACGTCGTCACGGTGACGCTGCCGCCTGAAGGCCTGAGCGTGGGCACCATCGCCACGCCCGGGGTGGGCACGGCCAAGCCGGTCACCGTCACCGGCCTGGGCCTGGGCGGCACCGATGCGCCCAACTACCGCATCGACAGCAGCACCAGCGGCATCACGGTCGACATCACGCCGAAGGCGCTGACGCCCACGTTCGGCGCCACCACCAAGGTCTACGACGGCGGCACCACCGCGCCAGTGTTCTCCACCACCGACGGCATCGTCGCCGGCGACACGCTCACGTTCACGCAGCTGGCGTTCTTCACGGGCGCGGGCGCCAAGAACGTGGGCACCGACAAGCCGATCAGCATCACCGACATCCGGCTCGGTGGCGCCAGTGCCGCCAACTACTCCCTGGCCAGCACCACGGCCACCACCACCGGTACCGTGACGCCGAAGACGGTGACGCCCACCTACGCCGGCGAGAGCCGCGTCTACAGCGGCGTCGCCGACCTGACGGCGCCGGTCCGGGGCACGTCGGCTGGCTTCATCACCACCGACACCGTCTCGCTCACGCAGACCGCGCTGTTCAGCAGCGGCAGCGCCGGTGTCGGCAAGCCGGTGAGCATCAGCGACATCTCGCTCAGCGGCCCGGATGCCGCCAACTACTCGCTCTCCGCAACCACCGCCGCCACCACCGCGACGATCACGCCCCGCCCCCTGGGCGTGACCGGCGTCACCGCCGCCAGCCGCGTCTACGACGGCACCACCACGGTGGCCGTCAACGTGAGCGGCGCCACGGTCGACACCTCGGCCGTCGTGCCAGGCGACAGCGTCGCCATCGCCCTGCCGCCGGACGGCATCAGCACCGGTTCGATGGCCGACCGCTTCGTCGGCAACGCCAAGCCGGTGACGATCAGCGGCGCCTCGCTCACCGGCGCCGAATCGGCGAACTACGTGCTCGTCGGTGCCAGCGGCCTGACGGTCAACATCACGCCGCGGCCGCTGACGGCCGCCTACACCGCGCTCGACAAGGTCTACGACGGCAGTGCCAACGCCGACATCGTGGCCGCCGCGGCCGACCTGCTGTCCGTGGACAGCGGCGGCGTGAACATCAGCGCCAGTGGCGTGTTCTCGGCCGGCAAGGGCGTGGGCCTGGACAAGGCCGTGGCCATCAGCGGCGGCTTCCTCGGGGGCCCGCTGGCCGGCAACTACACGCTGCAGAACAGCACCGGCAGCGCCACGGCCGACATCACGCCGCGCCTCTTGAGCCTGGGTTTCGGCAGCATCAGCAAGGTCTACGACGGCCTGGCGACCGTGACCGTGACCCCCACGCTCGGCGGCCGTGTCGCCGGCGACCTCGTCAGCACCACGCAGAGCGCGGCCTTCACCGGCGACGGCGCCAAGAACGTCGGCACCGGCAAGCCGGTGGCCGTGACGGGCATCAGCCTGGCCGGCGCAGATGCCGCGAACTACCAGCTCGCCAGCGACAGCGCCACGGCCAGCGGCAGCATCACGCCCCGCAACATCACCATCAGCGGACTCGACGCCGTCACGGCGGTGGACCGCGTGTACAACGGCTCCACCACGGTGGACGTGGTCGTGCCGGCGGGCGTGACACTGGTGCCGACCAGCAGCGACATCATCGCCGGCGACAGCGTCAGCATCGCCGTGCCGGGCTCGGGCACCACCACCGGCACGATGGCCGACAAGCACGCCGGCGAGGGCAAGGCCGTCACCGTCAGCGGTCTGGCGCTGTCGGGCACCGACGCCGGCAACTACCGCATCACCGGCACGGCCGGCATCACGGTCGACATCACGCCGCTGGGCCTGACGGCCGACTGGGCTGGCGTCAACCGCGTCTACGACGGCACGGTGGCGGCGCAGGCCAGCGCCACGTCGGCATCCTTGATCGGTGGCGACAGCGTGCTCATCCGCGGCACCGGCGTGTTCACCGACGGCAAGAACGTCGGCACGGCCAAGCCCGTCAGCATCACGAGCGGCACGCTCTCGGGCAGCGATGCCCGCAACTACACGCTGCTCAACCCCACCGCCAGCACGACGGCCGACGTGACGCCGCGGCCGGTGAGCGTGAGCTATGGCGCGGTCGAGAAGGTGTACGACGGCAGCGTCAGCGCACCCGTGGTGGCAGGCGCCTCGGGCTTCATCGCCGGCGACTCGATCGGCACCACGCAGTCCGCCGTGTTCACCGGACCTGGCGCCAAGAACGCCGGCAGCGACAAGCCCGTGGCAGTGAGCGACATCGCGCTCACCGGCGCCGACGCCGGCAACTACGCGCTGTCCAGCACCACGGCCAGCACCTCGGGCCGCATCACGCCGAAGCCCATCACGCTGACGGGCTTGACCGGCGTCACCGCGACCGACCGTGCCTATGACGGCACGCGCTCGGTCGCCGTGCGCATCAGCGGCAGCGGCCCGGTGACGGTGGACCCGGCAGCCGTGGTGCCGGGCGACGACGTCTCGGTGAACCCGATCGTCGGCGACGCCACCACCGGCACGATGTTCGACAAGCACGTCGGCAGCGCCAAGGCGGTGGTGGTGGACGGCCTGGCCCTCACCGGCGCCGACGCGGCCAACTACCGCGTGGCGGCCACCGAGGGGGTCACGGTCAACATCACGCCGCGCGGCCTGACGGCCGTGTACGGCGGCGTCGACAAGGTCTACGACGGCACGGCCGTGGCCACGGTGATCGGCAGCTCGGCCGACATCCTGAGCGGCGACACCGTGCTCATCGGCGGCAGCGCGCGCTTCAGCGCCGGCAAGAACGTCGGCACCGACCTCGAGGTGCTGATCAGCGCCGGGCTGCTGACGGGCAGCGACTCGCGCAACTATGCGCTGCTCAACCCCACCGGCACGGCCACGGCCGACATCACGCCGCGCACGCTGCTGGCACGCTACAGCGGCGGCAGCCGGGTCTACGACGGCACCGTGCTCGCGCCCGTGAACGGCACGCTCGAGGGCCTGGTGGCCAGCGACAGCGTGCTGCTGTCGCAGAGCGCCGTGTTCACCGGCACCGGGGCGCGCAATGCCGGCGTGGGCAAGGTGGTGTCCGTCACCGGCATCACGCTGGCCGGCACCGACGCCGGCAACTACCGGCTCGACGCCGACACGGCCAGCACCACCGCCACGGTGACGCCGCGGCCGCTGCGCATCATCGGCCTCACGGGCGTCACGGCCGTGGACCGCGTCTACGACGGCACGCGCGAGGTGCAGGTCAACGTCAGCACCAGCGGACCCATCACGCCGGAAGCCGGCGATCTGATCGAGGGCGACGTCGTCACCCTCACCGCCCCGCCCACCGGCACCACCACGGGGCTGTTGGCGAACAAGAACGTCGGCAGCGCCAAGCCGGTTGCCGTGAGCGGCCTGACGATCGGCGGCGCCGACGCCGCCAACTACACCGTGGCCGAGACGGCCGGTGTCACCGTGAACATCACGCCGCGGCCGCTGACGCCCACGTTCCTGGGGATCAGCCGCGTCTACGACGGCAGCGTGGCGGCCACGGTCGGCGGCAGCTCGGCCGACATCCTGGCGGGCGACGCGGTGCTGATCCTCGGCAACGGCGTCTTCACCGGCTCGGGCGCGCGCAATGCCGGCCTCGGCAAGACGATCGAGGTCACCTCGGCGCTGCTGGGAGGTGTCGACGGCGGCAACTACGCCCTCACCACCACCACCGGCACGGCGCTGGCCGACATCACGCCACGCCTGCTGGCCCCGGGCTACACCGGCGTCAACCGCGAGTACGACGGCACCACCGTCGCCAGCGTCACGCGCAGCGTCAGCGGCCTCGTGGCCGGCGACAGCGTGGCGTTCAGCGAGACGGCGAGCTTCAGCGACGGCAAGAACGTCGGCACCGCCAAGCCGGTGCAGGTGAGCGGCATCAGCCTGTCGGGCACCGATGCCGCCAACTACCGCCTGGGCTCGGCCACGGCCACCACCACGGCCGATGTCACGCCGCGCACGCTCACGGTCACCGGCCTGTCGGGGCTCACCGCCACGAACCGCCTGTACGACGGCACGCTCGATGTCGCCGTGAGCTTCTCGGGGTCTGGCGGCAGCACGGGCGCGAGCAACGTCGTGCCCGGCGACGACGTCAGCGTCTCCTTCTCCGGCGGCGGCGGCGCCCGCATGCTCGACAAGCACGCGGGCCTGGCCAAGCCCGTCACGCTGAGCGGCCTGACGATCACGGGTGCGGACGCCGGCAACTACCGCGTCGGCGGTGTCGACGGCCTCACGGTGGACATCGCGCCGCGGCCGGTCACGCTGGCCGGCGTGGCCGCCGTCGACCGCATCTACGACGGCACGCTGCTGGTCAACGTGAATGCAGGCGCCGCCACGATCACCGGCGCCATCGCCGGCGATCTGCTCTCGGTGGCCGCCAGCGCCACCGGCAGCATGGCCGACCGGCACGTCGGCACGGCCAAGCCGGTCAGCGTGGCCGGGGTCGCGCTGGCCGGGGCCGACGCGCGCAACTACGTCGTCATCGACAGCGCGCCGATCACGGTGAACATCACGCCGCGCGAGATCAGCGCCGTGCTGGCCGGCGTGGACAAGGTCTACGACGGCACCACGGCCGCCACCGTCGCGATCACCGCCGCTGGCCTGATCGACGGCGACGCCGTCAGCCTGGGCGCCAGCGCGGCCTTCACCGGGCCCGGCGCCCGCAACGCGGGCACCGACAAGCCGGTGAGCGTGACGGCGCTCACCCTCGCCGGCGCCGATGCCGGCAACTACCGCCTCGCCAGCACCAGTGGCAGCACCACCGCGACGATCCTGCCGCGGCCGCTGTCGGCCGGTGCCACCGTGGCGCCGCGCGTGTACGACGGCACCACCACCGCGAGCGTCAGCCTGGTGAGCAGCGGCGTGATCGACGGCGATGCCGTCACGCTGGCGGGCACGGCCACCTACACCGGCGACGGCGCCCGCAACGTCGGCATCGACAAGCCGGTGACCGTGGCCGCGCTCACGCTGAGCGGTGCCGACGCCGGCAACTACACGCTCGCCGGCGTGACGAGCCTCGTCACCACCGGCAGCATCACGCCGCGGCCGCTGGCGCTGAGCATGACCGTGTTCGACAAGGTCTACGACGGCGACACCGGCGCGCGCGTGTCGATCACGGGCAACGCCCTTGCCGGCGACGACCTTGCGGTCACCGGCAGCGGCGCCCAGTTCGCCCAGGCGGACGCGGGCAGCGGCCTGCGGGTCAGCGTCTCGGGCGTGTCGCTGGGCGGTGGCGATCGCGGCAACTACAGCCTGCCGGCTGATCTGCCCACCGCCAGCGGCAACATCCTGCGGGCGCCGCTCACCATCACGGCACCCACGCTCGAGAAGCTCTACGGCACCGAGCTCGTGCCCTCGCCCACGGCCTTCAGCGCCGGGGGCCTGGTGGGTGGGCAGACGGTGGGCACGGTGCTGCTCAGCTCCGACGGCTTTGGCGCGCTGCAGCCCGTGGGCGGATCGCCCTACGCGCTGGTGCCGAGCGGCGCCAGCGGTGGCAGCTTCAACCCCGCCAACTACGACCTGCGTTACGTCAGCGGCAGCGTCGTGATCCGGCCGCGGCCGCTGACGGTGACGAGCGACTTCGTGCTCGCCTTCGAGGACGAACTCGCCGGGCTCCGTTTCCCGGCCACCGTCACCGGCCTGCTGCCCGGCCAGGGCCACGGCCTGGCGGGGCTGGTGGCCCCCTCGCCGTCGCTGGCCGGCCTGGTGGGCGGCAGCAGCGTCGCGCTGCTCCACAGCGGCGGCACGGTGACCGGCACCAACCCCGCCAATTACGAGCTGCGCTACGAGGCTGGCCGGCTGCTGGTGCTGCCCAAGCCCGTGCGGCTGGGCGACGAGAGCGGCAGCGCCGGCGACGGCGGCTTCGGCATCAGCAGCTTCACGCCGCAGGAGGTGGCAGCAGCGCGCACGGCGCTGGATGAGGCGCTGCGCACGCTGGTCAGCCCACCGGCCGACGGCGACACCTCGGGCCAGGGCCTGCGCCTGCCGGGCGTGCCCGGCACGCTCACCGCGGCCGAGGTCGCGGCGCTCTTCGGCAACGATGCACGCCAGATCACGCTGCCGACCCTGCAGCGGCTGCCGCTGATCAGCCTGGACCCGGTGCTGCGCCGCCTGCTCGGCGCCACCGCCAACCCCTGACCGCTCCCACCGACCGCCTGGCCCACGCCCGATGACCCGACTGCTCCCCTGCCCGCCCCGCCGACCACGCCGATGGCGGGCCCCTCCGTCGCTGGCCGCCGCCTGGCTGGCCACGGCCTTGACGGCCCTGTCTGCCCTGCCGGCCGCGGCGGCGCCGATCGACGATCTGCGGCGCTTCGTCGAGGCGGGGCAGTTCGAACAGGCCTGGCAGCTGGCGCAGACGCAGCGGCAGTCGATCGGTGACGTGCACTTCGACTTCCTCTTCGGCGTGGCCGCCGTCAACGTGGGCCGCGTGCCCGAGGGCCTGCTGGCACTGGAACGCCACCTGGCGGCCGTGCCCGGCAACGACCGCGCGCGGCTGGAGCTGGCCCGCGGCTACTTCCTGCTCGGCGAGTTCTCGCGCGCGCGCTCGGAGTTCGAGTTCGTGCTGCGCTACAACCCGCCCGCGCCGGTGCGCGAGCGCATCAACGGCTTCCTCGAGGCCATGCAGTCGCGCCAGGCCGCCGACCGCCGCTCGGCCGCACGGCTGTACGCCGAACTTGGCGCCGGCCGCGACAACAACGTCAACCAGGGCACCTTCCGCGACGAGGTGCAGTTCGTGCTGGGCGACGTGGTGCGCCTCACCGGCACCGACTCGCGGGCCGTGGCCGACGACTTCGCCACCGTGGCATTGGGTGGGCAGCAGCTGTTCCGTGTGAGCAACCGGCTGTCGGTGTTCATGGGTGCCGACCTCGACCAGCAGCGCAACGCCGAGGCCCGGCGCTTCGACCGCGGCAACGTGGGCGCCTACGTGGGCTTCACGAACCTGGCGCTGGGGGCCCTGTGGCGCACCACGCTGTCGGCGTCGAACATGCGCGTGGGCTCGCAGCGCTACCGCGATCTCATCCAGCTCGGCACCGAGGCCGCCTGGTCGCCCACGCCCGAGACGCAGCTGATGGCCTTCGGCCAGTACGGCGAGCAGCGCTTCGCCGGCAGCGACGCCTCGCGCGATGGCCGTGCCGCGACGCTGGGCGCGATGCTCACGCTGAGCCCGTCCGACTGGCCCGGCCAGCCCAGCTTCGGCCTGCGCCTGAGCTGGACCGACGAGACCAACATCGCCCGCCTGCGCGACGACCTCGACAAGGCCGGTCCGCTGCTGCGCGTGTTCGCGTCGATCTCGCCCTTGCCGCGCTGGCGGCTGGCCGTGGGCGCCGTGGCCTCGCGCCAGAGCTGGGGCGATGTCGACGTCGTCGGCTTCGGCACGCAGCGCCGCGACGACTTCTACGCCGTCGACAGCGTGCTCAGCTACGCCATCGACAACCGCTGGTCCGTGCGCGCCGAGGCCCAGTGGTCGAGCAACCGCTCGAACCAGGATCTCTACGACAGCTCGCGCAAGATGGCCGCGCTGAAGCTGCGCCACCAGTTCTGATGCCCGGAGACCCCATGCGAACCCCCGTGTTGCGAGTGATGGCCCTGCCGATGCTGCTGGCGGCGGCCGCCGCGCTGGCGCAGGCCCCGAACCCGACCCCGGAAGGCCCGCGCGTGGTGCAGGTGGTGGGCGACGCACGCGCCGACGGCCGGCCGGTCGTGCCCGGCCAGGCACTGCCCACGCTGGCGCCGCT
>VYLG01000887.1_pt1 | contig 17476 bp, 30 predicted proteins | sample 5114351 | NCBI WGS metagenome assembly VYLG01 (sample SAMN12291798, study PRJNA351875) | freshwater metagenome | isolation source: freshwater lake | place: USA: Michigan, Kent Lake | collected 2013-08-15
GGGTTAGGCCGCAGCGCTACCATGCGACTAGGGATTGGCGAGTTTGGTGACGCCCTTGGCATACTGAACCAAACCTATGACCACTATCCCCAGAACGAGCAAAGAGGTCCGCAGCATGTCGAATCGACGCTGCTCGAAGGACGAGACGTCGGATAGCGGCAGTTCTCTGCTAGATCCGTTCTGCTTTCCGGAGACCCGTTCAGACGTGACCTCGGTGATGACGAGGTCGAAGGACTCGCCTTGCTTGAGGTTTACTCGTACGGTTTCTCCGACCGTGATTGATGCGGCTTGACGACGAGACGTGCTGTCTCCCCCTCCGCTCCGCTCGGTCAGGGGTTGCAGACTAGTGCAGGCGACCAAGGAAGTCGCGGCCACAACTAAGACGCAACGCTGAAACAATGAGGTCATGCATTCTTTCGGTGGAAGACCCAAACCGTGGAATCTGCGGCCTAACGTTCGAGCTCGGCCTAACGTTCGAGCTAAGCTGCCCGCGGAGGCAGGTACTGTAAGCCCGGACTGAGACGATAGTACGATTGGCTCAGGCCGGGCTTACAGTGCCTGCCGTAGCGGGTCAGCTTGAGCGAGGGGTTAGGCGTCACGGCGCTGAGGTATGGACTGCGGAGCTCTGGATGTCGTGCAAAGTCGGTTGAATTGACGTGCTACTGGGTCACGTTGTAGTCGGTCAAAGTCGCGCCAAAGCCAGGCTTGGATGTCCTTGAGGCATGAACTGCCCCGGGATGTAGCCAATCAAGAGCCTCGCGGTTGGTGACGGAGCGCCAGGTGCCCGCGGCGCCGTGACAGCCGCGCTTGGCCTCCAGCCCAGCATTGGAGCGCCTGACCTCGAGAATGCAATCTCCATTGCTCGGGTCAGGAACTCCAATCTCAGTGCCTGTCGGCATCGAAGACAAGACACCTTCGATGGTCTCGCGCTCATGTCCACGCACGAAGCCGAAGACAAAGATCGTGCAAGTGCCAGCGTCGCGCGCCGACGAAGGCTCGAGGCCGAATGGCTTGACTGGGAGCCAGCGGGGCAAAGCAGGCATGAGCGGCGCTGGGGCTTGGTGTGTGACGCCTAACGTTCGAGTTAACCCTGACCGCGGAGGCAAGCGCTGTAAGGCCGGGCGACGACGATGGTACACACTGGCGTTGCCCGGCCTTACAGCGCTTGCCGTAGCGGGTCAGGGTTGAACGAGGGGTTAGGCCCCAGCGCGCAGCTATTCAAGGCCCAGGATTCCTGCTACTGACTGCTGCAGCTCAGCGACGAGCTCGGGATCCATGTACTTGTACTCGTCTGGGATGTCGAGTACGTGGATGGGTGTGTGCTCGACTAGCCGCCCAAACTCCGCCTGTAGTCGAGACTTGTGCTTCTCTTCCATGACAAAGATGGTTTCGCACCAACGGAGGTCGTCTTCGGTCACTTGCCGTCTAGCGTTCGGGCTTGTTCCGGCGGAGCGAACCGAGAGAGCCGGGTGCTTGCGCCAGACGTTCTCTGCGGTAGGGCTGCGCCACTGATTGCGGCTGCAGACGAACAGAACATTGAGTCGTTCGTTCAAGTCTTGGTTTGCTTCAACCGCAAGTTGCGCCTCGGTCCGTACTGGATACTCGAGTCCGAGTTGCTTCGCGCGAGCCAACTTGGCTGACCTCAGGTAGAGGTGCTTCCAGTTCTTCTCGCGCTTGAACTCGGAGGACATGTGTGATCTGGGGCCTAACGTTCGAGTTAAGCCGCCCGCGGAGGCAGGCAGCGTAAGCCTGGGCTGAGATGATGCACGAAGTGCCTCAGCCCAGGCTTACGCTGCCTGCCGTAGCGGGTCGGCTTGAACGAGGGGTTAGGCCACACTGCGCTGCGCTGAGGAACTGGCTTCGCGAAGTACGACTTCTTGGACGACTAAGGCGCCCAAGAGGAACAGTGTGACCATGAGCGTGGCTACAGGAGTGTTTGGCCAGCTTGCGGCCGCGCTCGAGCCTCGTAGCAAGCTTTGCGCGAGGCCTGGTTGTTGGCAAGCGTCCATGAAGGAGCAAAGAGCTGACAACGCGTAGTAGAGCATCGGGTCGGCGATAGCCATGCAGAAGCCGACTGCCAGGGCGATAGCTACGGCAACTCCGATCTCTGCCATGCGCTTGAGCAGTTGTTTGCTTGCTAGGCTTAGCTTGAGGACCAAGTAGCCAGCGGCACTGAGCACTGTGCTATGCAGAGCAAAGAGCACAGCGAGCAGCAAGACCCTCGCGAACCAGTCTTGGCTCTGAGGCTCACATTGCGCAAGGAGGTTTTCCGCTTCGTCCGAGACCGCGAACGCGGCACCCGCAACGACGCCTATGGCAACAAAAAGGCGAGACCAGCGCATGGGGTGTGGATGTGTGGCCTAACGTTCGAGCTAAGCTGCCCGCGGAGGCAGGTACTGTAAGCCCGGACTGAGACGATAGTGCGAGTGGCTCAGGCCGGGCTTACAGTGCCTGCCGTAGCGGGTCGGCTCGAGCGAGGGGTTAGGCCGCACTCGACAGCAGTGGCGAGGCATTCTGGCTTCTCAGTTCTCGTTCTGTGGCAGACCGTCGGCTATGGAGTAGTAGTCCCCTTTGTGAGCCACAAAGATGTGGCGCTCAAGCGCAAGGTTCGTGTGGCCGTTCAAGGAACCTAGGGCGACTGAAGTCCAGTCGCGGAAGACAGGCTCCCAGAACAACCAACAGCCACACTTCGAGCAGAAGCCACGACGCACTTTTTCGGACGACTGGTACCAAGTGATGTGCTCCGCGCCTGAGAGCTGAAGTGCGGACTTTGGCAAGTTTGCCGAGGCGAAGTAGTGGCCAGACTGCTTCCTGCACTGGGTGCAGTGACAGGTTGTAGCTTCAGTAGGAGCTTGGGTGAGCTTGAAGATGACAGCTCCACAGTTGCAGGAACCGCTAAGGACGGACATGGTGCAGCGGGGTGTTTGTGTGCGGCCTAACGTTCGAGTTAACCCTGACCGCGGAGGCAGGTGCTGTAAGCCCGGACTGAGACGATGGTACCGCTGGCTCAGGCCGGGCTTACAGCGCCTGCCGTAGCGGGTCAGGTTAGGCATCACCGGCGACGCTTGGCTGCCCAGCCTCATGCTCATGACTTGGCTACAGCTTGGCCGCGGATTGCTGACCAGTACTCTTCGCGCACGTCTTCGTCGACTTCTGGCTTCGTATTGGTTGCATACAGGCTGTCTTGACCGTTCCGCTTCGGCCCGGATATCCAGTAGTGTTCTCCAGTTTCCACGTCGAAGTAGTTCGACTTGAAACCCATGCCCTTGAGACTTTGAAACGACTTTCCCGCGTAGTAGAGAGTTGCTCCAGTCTTCGAGAAGGCGACCCGGCCTATCCGAGCGGGACCGACGAGGCCCTCGGATTTGCATTCGATGTACATGATGCGAGTCTTCATGTTCGAGCTCGTGATGCACGTTGTCTGAAAGGCCGAGGGTGGGCTTAAACAAACCGGTGATGGTCCGCAGAGTTGTTTTAGTGATGCCTAACGTTCGAGCTGAGCCGCCCGCGTAGGCAGGTACTGTAAGCCCGGACTGAGACGATAGCTCGACTGGCTCAGGCCGGGCTTACAGTGCCTGCCGTAGCGGGTCGGCTCGAGCGAGGGGTTAGGCGGCACTCGTTGGCGCGGCCAGACCCGCGTTCTTGAGTTGCTTCAAGGCGAAGTTTCCGCGCTCTGCAACTGATGGACTTACGTCTGCGGCAATCCGCTGCGCGAGCGGAAGGGCATTCTCGCCCAGAAGATGAAGTTCGCGGATCAGAAACTCGGCCGCGATTCGACGAACAAAAGGTGAGCGGTCTGCCATGGCAGAGTGAAGTGTTGGAAGGAAGGGCTGTTTCGTAGGGATGACTCGGGTCTCAACGATAGGTTCGAGCTTTCCTTTGCAATACGCTAGGTCGGTCCACTTCCACTTGTAGCCTGCCACCCAAGTGACGTGCCCAAGAAACAACCACCGGAATGCTCGTGCGCGAACAGCTGGTTGAACTGCGCCCTGGGCGAACTCCTTGAGGCAAGAGTCGAGGCTGGCCGAGCGTGCGTACTGCGCCAGAACGGTTGCTGCTGGGCCCGCTGTCGCGTCCATGATCTTCGACTTCAGTGCGAGGGAAACACGCTCGTTTGAAGCAATAGCGGCTACAGCCTCTCTATCCCCGGCCTCCATTCGACCCCAGGTAGTCCAGTGAGCAAGTAGGCTCCATAGGGCATTGGCAACGTCTTGTGGTTCGGAGTTCAACGCCACTTCCGGAAGTGTGTCTCGCGCTGCAGCCCTTACCTGAGGCACCCAGTCATTCAAGCGCCTGAACGCGATTGCAAGTACGAACGCGGTCGGTGCGCCGCCGGTAGCGACTCGTAGCGCAGCCTCTCTTCTCCGGCCATCTGCGTTACAGAGGTCGAGCCACGAAGCGAACCGGCGCGGGCGGACCCAAAACTTCCACGACGCTTCGTTGGCGGCGCGCTCGGCCGCCCACAACTCGGCCCTTATGGCGCGTTCCCAAAGGTCCATCCCATGCAGGGGGATCGCCTTGGTCGCTGCAGCAACTCTAGTCGTCAGCCTCGCAGCATCGCCCGCGGCCATGCCAACCGACAGAAGCTCACGGATCGCGGCAGCGAGCGCTGGCTGTTCGTCGAGGACAGTGGACATAGGTTCTGTGCCGCCTAACGTTCGAGCTAAGCTGCCCGCGGAGGCATGCGCTGTAAGCCCGGGCTGCGATGATGCACCATGTGCCGCGGCCCGGGCTTACAGCGCATGCCGTAGCGGGTCAGCTTGAGCGAGGGGTTAGGCCTCAGTGCGCAGGGAGGACGAACGGCATGGCTGCCGGACTTCGAAGATGAGTGACAGGGCAGGTGCAGGATGGGCATGATGGGCATGAATGTTGAGCTCACGTTTCCTTCCACAGCACACCGCGCACTTGCTCTTGACGCGGGTCGTGTCTTGGAGCGGGCGGGCCAAGGGTTGATGTCTTGTTCTTCACCCGTCCAGCTACCCACAGTCGATCGGCAGCCAGCGGACCGTGATACCTACGGAAGAAGGCAACAGCTTCCAAGCGCTTGCGTCGAATGCGGCTCCGCACTTGCCCGGTTGACCTTGCCTCCCAGTTCGCGAGGCCAGCCATTAGGAGCCTCAGTTCGGCCCTCGACAGCTTTGGCCAGCGTGAGCGCCTGCGGTACAGCGGGTTGTCAGTGCGTATGGGAGCAGTGCGCATTTGCTTGAGCGTACCGAGTGATGCGACGGCTGTACTCTGAGGCCTAACGTTCGAGCTAAGCTGCCCGCGGAGGCGGGCGCTGTAAGCCTGGTTCGCGATGATGCACCAAGTGCCGCGGACCAGGCTTACAGCGCCTGCCGTAGCGGGTCAGCTTGAGCGAGGGGTTAGGCCGCATTTGAGCTGGGCCGCGAGATGGCGAACACGGTCTGGGCGTTACCGAAGCGGTTGACCTCGTGCAGTGCTGTGAACCCAAGCGCTTCAAGTAGACGAACGGAGCGCGTGTTGGCTGTCTGAGTCTCTGCAACGACCTGTTTAAGACCAAGGTGCCAAGCTTCCAAGAGTGCTGCAGCGACCGCGGCTCTTGCAAGCCCAGAACCTTGAGCTTCTGGCATGAGGGCGAAGGAGACTTCTACGTCTGGTCCGTCGTGATGCCTGTCTAGGGAGACGAAGCCAGACGGCGTCTGCGAGCCCGGCTGCACTACTACCCAAGCTGGAAGCTCTCGACTGACGCTGACCAGTTCGCTTGCGCTGGCTTGGGCTTGTGCTTCTTCGCGAGGACCGCCCAGGTACATGCGGACACCAGGGTTCGTGAACAAGCGCGCCAACGCGGAGGCGTCTTCAGGCCTTGGTTCACGGAGCGGTAGGTTCACAGACGACGGCTCTTCTATGCGGCCTAACGTTCGAGCTAAGCTGCCCGCGGAGGCGGGCGCTGTAAGCCTGGTACGCGATGATGCACCATGTGCCGCGAACCAGGCTTACAGCGCCTGCCGTAGCGGGTCAGCTTGAGCGAGGGGTTAGGCTTCACTCGGGATGAGCGCGTTTAGGTCGGTCACCCCGACGTCAACTCCTGCTTGGAAGAGCAGCGTCGTGGCTTGGCCGCGGTGGTGAGTTTGGTGGTTGAAGAGGTGCTGCAGCAGCAGACCTAGCTTCTTCGCTTGACGTTGACCCGCTACGTTGGAGTAGTAAACCGTGCTGCCAAGGAGGTCGTCGTTGACGAGGCTCGCAAGCTCAACGACCACTTCGTCAATGTTCACTCGAAGCTCAGCAAGGCTGGCCAGCGACCCAGCGAGCGGTTCGGTAAGTGTTTTCGGAGTCGGAAACCTCGACACTTCGCTCTGAATCGCGGCAAAGTCTGGAAGTTTCACCAGACGGTGCAGCCACAGTAGGTCCGCAACGGCGATGTGATTCAAGGTGCCGAGGATTGAACCGAAGAAGGCACCTCTGTCTTTGGCTACTTCGTCCGCCGACAGTTTGGAAGCAGCTTCGTACAAGCGCTGGTTCATCCAACGGTTGTATTCGGCCATGAGCGCGCACAGTGAGGGTGTCATGTGAAGCCTAACGTTCGAGCTAAGCTGCCCGCGGAGGCAGGCGCTGCAAGCCTGGTACGCGATGATGCACCATGTGCTGCGGACCAGGCTTACAGCGCCTGCCGTAGCGGGTCAGCTTGAGCGAGGGGTTAGGCCGCATCTTGCCGGAGCGAAAGGCTCTTGACGAGCTGCAGTACCGGCAGCTTTGGACCCCAAAGGGTTGGGAAGACCTCGAGCGGCGTGTATCCCATGGCCTCGTAGAAGCGGCGTGTCTCGGCGTACTCGGGGCTAGGATGGGAAGCGGCCAGTGTTTTGACTTGCAGGAATCGTGCGTCCTGTCCCGCCAGCCAGGCCTCGGTGCGTGCATGCAACTGGCGCCCGACACCCTTGCCGCGGTGTGAAGCGTGGACCGCAACGCAGTGGACCTCCCAACTGCTAGGGAAGTGTTCGCGGACGGTGATGAACCCGACGGGCTCGCCCTCTTCGGCCAAGAAGGTGGGGTAGCGGTTCGAGTCGGCGGCGTACTGGAGCAAGGCTTGTTCGATGCCGAACCAGCGCGGGAGGCTGCGGAGGATGCGCTCGGCATGCGCAGCTGGAGCGAGAGCAGGGCCCGAGATCTGCACGGTGTGTCTGATGCGGCCTAACGTTCGAGTTAACCCTGGCCGCGGAGGCAGGCGCTGTAAGGCCGGGCAGCGACGATGGTACACACTGGCGCTGCCCGGCCTTACAGCGCCTGCCGTAGCGGGTCAGGGCGGGCTAGACGCGGGTTTCCCCGTGTCTTGGTGCCGTAGGCTTGTCCGTCGTTGTGTAGCGGGCGGCGTAGATTCTGGTGGATCGCAGCCGAGGCGCGTGAACCAATACAAGGAGCGGACATGCCTAGGTTCTTGATTTCTTTTGACGATGGCTCAATGAACCACATTCCCGACGGCGACTGGCCCGAGGTAGGGGAAGCCTCACATGCGGTGGTTCGAGAAGCCAAGGCTGCGGGTGTGTGGATCTTCGGCGGTGGGTTGCTGCGCCAACAGGCGACGGTTGTCGGAACTGATGGGACTGTCGTACCCGGCCCGTTTCCGGAGACCAAGGCGGTGGTTGGAGGGTTCTCAATCATTGAGGTGGCGACTCGCGAGGATGCGCACGAGTGGGCTGCCCGGATTGCCAAGGGCTGCCGCTGCGCACAAGAAGTGCGCGAGATCATGTTTGACCCAGAGTCTTGATGACCGCAAACGGCCTAGATCGTGTGGCCTAACGTTCGAGTTAACCCTGACCGCGGAGGCAGGCGCTGTAAGGCCGGGCGACGACGATGGTACACACTGGCGTTGCCCGGCCTTACAGCGCCTGCCGTAGCGGGTCAGGGGCTTGACTAGAGTTAGTTCTGTGTAAGCCACTCGTAACAGAAGAAATGGGCCAGCCTCAGCGCGACTTGGCCAGTGGCCGGAGGTAGAACACATGCTCACGCAGACCAGGCAGATAGCAAAGGTCAAGCCAGTCGAGCAAAAGCCAGCGGTTCGAGCCGCACTCGAAGTCGGTGCTCATGCCGGAGACCTGAATCTTTGGGCTGCGGACTTGTCCGTGCATTTCGACATGAACGGTGGCCCCTTCCTCGAGGTCTCGTAGGAGTTGCTGCTCCCCTTCGCGAAGCGTGGCCACCTTCTGGCTGTCGACGACGACGTCCAAAAGACTGAGCTTGCCGAAGGCGCCGGCGTTTCTGCGGATCTGAAGCTGTGCCACTGCTGTACTGGCGCAGAGGTTCGGTTGTGCGGCCTAACGTTCGAGCTGAGCCGCCCGCGTAGGCAGGTACTGTAAGCCCGGACTGAGACGATAGTGCAAGTGGCTCAGGCCGGGCTTACAGTGCCTGCCGTAGCGGGTCGGCTCGAGCGAGGGGTTAGGCCGCATTGGGCACGGTGGCGATGCGTCCCAGCACTGCCGGCGCAATGACTCTGTGTGCCGGCCTGACTGGCAGCATGTAGAGGCGACCGAGGAGGTTCTTCACGTGAACAATGGTCGTGAGAGACACAAGAACACCCTTGCCGTCATTCGCAAGCGCACGATGAACGCTTAGAACTACGTTCAGGTGTTTGTCTTTGTCTCCGACGAGTACTTCATCAAAGGATTGCTCGAAGAGCGTGAAGATGCCGACACGGTCCCCCGGCCGGTAGCTCTGAGCTCGGCGAGACGAGTCGAGACCGTTCAGCGTGCCAAGATTCTTCAGGCCAGCGAGCCGGACTATGCGATTCCGGGCGCTCATGGCTAGGTTGACCCACCGAGGAGAGTTCGCGGCGGCGGCTATAAAGAGCTCTAGGGCCGAGCAGTCGGTGTGAGGCGATAGAACGCTCCAACAGTCGAAGAAGCTGGCGTCGCCGAGAAGTGTGGCAGCTCGGCTGTTTGTAGGGACCGTGGACTCAACAGGTGCTTGTTTCATGCGGCCTAACGTTCGAGTTAACCCTGACCGCGGAGGCAGGCGCTGTAAGGCCATGCAACGACGATGGTACACACTGGCGTTGCCTGGCCTTACAGCGCCTGCCGTAGCGGGTCAGGGTTGAACGAGGGGTTAGGCCACACTGTGCACCATGCTGCAAGACGACCGTTCCTCGAAGCTACCGCCGGGTAGCCCCCACGCATGCGCATACAGCAGACTCCCGTCCGAGTTGACGCGAACGGTGATTTCCTCTCGGAACGAGGTTGAGTCATCGCGATTGCCGCTGGCGAAGACGGCTTCGGTGAACGTGCCGGGTTCTGAGTGGCTGATCTTCTCAACGTGCGGGAGCACTACTGGCAGTTCCGACATGACGGGCCATAGGCAGAGGTTTCCGTCTGGTCCAACTCCGAGCAAGGTGGACTCGCTGTGCGCTACTTCCCCGTTCTGGAGTGTTGCGACGTACTTGAGAAGTGCTGCGCTGCCGCCCTCAAGGGGCTGAACGGTTAGTTCGCCAACGAACGGCTCGTTCTCGTGGTTGATGCCTTCGCCGCGGAAGGCTGTTGGACCGGATGTGAGAACGCCAAGAACGTTCATTCGTGTGGCCTAACGTTCGAGTTAACCCTGACCGCGGAGGCAGGTGCTGTAAGGCCAGGCAACGACGATGGTACACACTGGCGTTGCCCGGCCTTACAGCGCCTGCCGTAGCGGGTCAGGGTTGAACGAGGGGTTAGGCCTCCCTGCGCGGGCCGCCAATCGACATGCTATTTGGCAGCGCGGAGCCCGCCGAGCTTGCTGCTCGCGACATCAGGGGCAGTTTGCTCGATTGAGAACGCTCCCCCGCACTGCTTGCCTGAGGACTCTGCGGACATTCCAGCAAGCATCACCGCTCCACCAACCAACAGTCCACCGGCCCCGGCTGCGGGTAGCAAAGCACCTGGGCTACCTGCCGCTAAGTTGGCAACGCGTGGAGCAACTTCGAAGAACGCGGACTCGCCAGTTCGCACGGTGAACGTGATAGTGCAGCGGCCAGGTGCATCCCACATGTCTACTTCAAGGGAGTGTGATCCAGGAGCAACCTCAACAACGCGAAAGTCACCGCTAGAGATGCCGCCGATCGATGCTGCGTTCAACTTGAGGGAAGCCGAGCGACCAGCATATTGAACACTCTGGCTTGGGCGATAGATCGTCAATCGCGCATTAAGCGACGTGCTTGTCTTTGATACCGCTTGAGTGTCCGGTTGTGGAGCCTCAAGCGCGGCGCACCCGACCAGAACAGAGAGGGGAAGTATGCAGAGAAGGTTTCGCATGTGCTCTCCAGGGAGAGTTGTGGGAGGCCTAACGTTCGAGTTAACCCTGACCGCGGAGGCAGGCGCTGTAAGGCCGGGCAACGACGATGGTACACACTGGCGTTGCTCGGCCTTACAGCGCCTGCCGTAGCGGGTCAGGGTTGAACGAGGGGTTAGGCATCAGCGCGCCCTCTCGCTGGCTACCCTTGTTTGCTCGTGAAGAGAAGACGATGAATGACGAAGACAAAGGCTTCTGACAATTGCCTAGCCATAGGTTGCTCAGCTTGGTAGCTGAGTCGAACCTTTATGTAGTGACGATTGAATGTTGTCAGTGTTGAGATTGATCCAGTGCGGCTTCCGTGATCAATCAGCAAGTGATGGTGGAAGAGATATTCGAGCCCCGTTTCGGAGTCAACTCGAACCTCCGCATTCGTCGGCATTTCTATGAGCTGCCGGTCCGGTGTACTGCACGACTGAACGATTCCCCGTAGTACTTCAGAAAATGCCTGCACAGCCACTTCGCTCTTGACATCGCTCGGAAGATTCTTCATGCCGAAGTCATAGACGTAGACTGTTCCCGTAGCCGTCCCACCTTCAAGTACATAGGTGTACGACACTCCATGCTCGGCAAGAGGATAGACCTCGTTCTTTACGTAGGCAAAGGGTCCAACAGTTGAAGGCACTTGCCAGGATGTGCGAGTGTCGAAAGGGGGCGATGGCGAAGCTGGGGGTTCGAGCATGACGCGATCTCCGCTGAATGAATTCTGATGCCTAACGTTCGAGCTAAGCTGCCCGCGGAGGCAGGTACTGTAAGCCCGGACCGAGACGATAGTAGGAGTGGCTCAGGCCGGGCTTACAGTGCCTGCCGTAGCGGGTCAGCTTGAGCGAGGGGTTCGGCCCCACTCGCAAGCTACGCCGCCTGCGCATGAAGACGAACGCCCAAAGCTCGCGCAACCTTGAGCACTGTTGCAAAGCTTGGGTTCCCGTCTGCGCTGAGCGCGCGGTACAGGCTCTCCCGGCTTAGCCCGGCGTCTTTTGCGACTTGCGACATGCCTTTGGCGCGCGCGATGTCCCCGAGCGCACGGGCAATGCCAGATACATCTTCTGGTGCCTCTTCGAGCCATGCGTCGAGGTAAGCGGCCATCTCTTCGGGAGTTCGAAGATGCTCGGCGACGTCGTAGTTGGACGTCTTCACCTTCGTTGCCTTCTTCCGTGTGGGCTGGGTCATCACTTCACTCCTCAAAGTCCTTTGCCAACTGCTGAGCTTTGGCGATGTCCTTGACTTGGCTGGACTTGTCGCCGCCGATGAGCAGCAGCAGAAGCTGCTCGCCACGCTGCGTGTAGTAGACGCGGTAGCCAGGGCCAAAGTCGATCTTGAGCTCAGACACGCCGCCCGTCAGCTTGCGGTGATCTCCAGGGTTGCCGTGGATCAGCCGATCAACCCGGACGAGGATGCGGGCACGTCCCGCTTGATCTCGCAGGCGATCTAGCCAGTCTCTGTACTCGTCTGTTTGCTTGACACGCATCCAGCAAGTGTAGCCCAAGAGCTACGGCCGCGGCGGCGTTAGTTGTGAGGCCGAACGTTCGAGCTAAGCTGCCCGCGGAGGCAGGTACTGTAAGCCCGGACTGAGACAATGTACGGAGTACCTCAGGCCGTGCTTACAGTGCCTGCCGTAGCGGGTCAGCTTGAGCGAGGGGTTAGGCCGCACTTTGCTGCAGAGGCTGTACTGAGTGGCTTGTGGCCAGGCTCTACTTCAACTGTGCAGGGTCGTAGAAGAACTTCTCCTCGACCATGAGATTTCCTTCCCAGCGTTGGTGGGCCAGCTCTTCGAACCGCACGGTCTTGCCCTTCTTGTCTTGGATCTCGAACACCCAGCGAATGACTGCGAAGTCTCCTGAGACAAGCACTGGCCGTAGGCAGGTGGCCTTGAGGTGTGCTACCGACTCAAGCGCGCGCTCTTCGTGCTTGAGAAGTACCGTCTTGCCAACCCGAGGCGGGGCCTCGTTCTCCTGCATTGAGGCGTTCTCCGCGTAGAAGCGAACCATTGCTTCCATGGTCTGGCCGTCCTCGACGAGGGCAATGAAAGACTCGATGGTTTCCAAGGATGGCATGACTGGCGACGCTGCTCGTTCTGTGCGGCCTAACGTTCGAGTTAACCCTGACCGCGGAGGCAGGCGCTGTAAGGCCAGGCAACGACGATGGTACACACTGGCGTTGCCTGGCCTTACAGCGCCTGCCGTAGCGGGTGAAGCCTGCTTGGTTGGGCGCCCGACAGTTGCAGACTTGTGCGCATAGGCTTTGCGGACTAGATCGAGCACTGTGGCCTTCAGCGCGACTGGGAGCCTGGCGCGCACTCCGACGACCTTGCCGCCCCAGAGAAGTGGCTCCAAGAACTCTGGGTCCATAGCAAGCGCGTGCTCGCGGTCTTGCTCGGAGACGAAGATGTGCAGCAGTTCGCCTCCAGGAGGAACGGTGGCGAAGATCTTGCCTCGAACCCGGAACGATCCGAAGTGGTGGTGTGGCTCCTCCGTTACCTCAGGCAGCGCGAGGGCGACCTTTCGGATGGCTTCCAATGTCACTGCCACGGATCGAGCTCCAAAGCTGGTGGGCTATGCGGCCTAACGTTCGAGTTAACCCTGACCGCGGAGGCAGGTGCTGTAAGCCCGGACTGAGACGATGGTACCGCTGGCTCAGGCCGGGCTTACAGCGCCTGCCGTAGCGGGTCAGAGGGGTTAGGCCACACCCTGCACAGTACTGTAGTGAGAGACGACCGGGAACGGCTCGTAGAAGTGGTGAAGCATGGACTTCCACTCGAGGTACTGCGGTGAACCTCGAAAGCCTACTTCATGTGCTTCTAGTGTTGACCAGCGCACAAGAAGAATGAACTCATTGGGACGCTCAAGGCAGCGACCAAGTTCATGACCGAGGTAGCCGGGGATTGAGGCGATGATGGCCTGGGCTTTGGCAAACGCTGCTTCGAAGGCCTGCTCCTGGCCCGAGCGAACGGACAGTGGTGCAACCTCCAGAACCTCGGTTTGCGATGCTGAAGCGGAGACAAGAGGCATGGAGTTTGTCTTCTGAGCCGTTGATGGGCACAAGCTGTTTGCCCGTGTGGCCTAACGTTCGAGTTAAGCCGCCCGCGGAGGCAGGCAGCGTAAGCTTGGTGTGCGAAGGTGCCGAAGGCGCCGCACAACAAGCTTACGCTGCCTGCCGTAGCGGGTCGGCTTGAACGAGGGGTTAGGCATCACCGCACATGACCCCAACAGTGGCAAGTGCCTGACGGCAGCCAAGCGTGCTGGTAAAGACATGACCTCTGATTCCAAGCCGCATTGCTGCAGCGATGTTCTCGGCCTTGTCATCGACGAAGAAGCACTCGTACGCCGGCGCTTCTGCGGCTGCGATTGCGGCGTGGAACGCCTGTTCGCTAGGTTTGGAGAAGCCCAGTTCGAAGGAAACCAACTGCACATCGAAATTCCGCAACTCTGGGTGAAGGTGTCGAATGGCCTCGAAGTAGTAGCGGTCAACGTTCGAAAGCAGGACGAGGCGATAACTATCCCTGAGTTCTCCAAGCAATGGCGCGAAGTCAGGCATGGGAGAGCTGTAGGGCTCAAGCCAGATCTGGTGAAACGACTGGAACGATGCTCCATATCCGAGCTCGGTGACCAGCCGATGATGAACCTGTTCGAGTGTGGTTCTTCCTTCAATCAGGGACGGTGTCGATGGCAGTCCGTGCAGGGCTCGATAGGCGGACTCCGGCTCACGACACTCGGATGCAATCTTCCGGTACAGGATGCCTTCATCGAACTGGGCTACGACTCCAAAGAAGTCGAAGATGAGAGCTCTGGGTTCGGGTTGCACGGGGTGGTCTTCCTGGGCCTCGGCCGGCAAAAGGGCGTCGAATGTGATGCCTAACGTTCGAGCTAAGCTGCCCGCGGAGGCGTGCAGCGTAAGCCTGGTGTGCGAAGGTGCCGAAGGCGCCGCACACCAGGCTTACGCTGCATGCCGTAGCGGGTCAGCTTGAGCGAGGGGTTAGGCTGCACCTACGGGCGTGAAGCGCGAATCGATTCCACACGATGTGCGTCCGGATGTACGTACCGGAGTTGCGACACCGCGTCTCGACCGACGTCCTCGGCGGCCACTTCAAACACTACCCGTCCCGCGGACCGTGTGGCTCCAAGCGTTATTGGAAGTACTACCCCACTAGGCAGCTGCAAAGGAAGCGTTGTTCCGGGGTTCGTGATCTGTGCTTGATTCCATATAGCGACAAAGTGCGAGCGGCCGGAAGCTAGTTCGATTTCTGCTGTTGCGTTCCAATGTCCTGAAGGGGCTCTGTCTTCAAGCTTTAGCGTGTACCGCCCTGGGGCAAGCGAAAGAATGGTGAACTGTTCTCGTCCTAGGCCCGCAACCCTGACGCCATCTACAAGTAGCTGGGGCGTAGTCAGCTGTCCGCTCCCATCGATTTTCGGTCGGAAAACGTAAAGGTGCGCACCATCGGTTGGACTTCCAACGTTCAGATGCTCGAAGGATGGAGTTGTCCCGCAGCCAGTGAGCATTGACAGCATGGAGGCGATGACAAGGTAGCGCATGTTGTGCAGCCTAACGTTCGAGTTAACCCTAACCGCGGAGGCAGGCGCTGTAAGGCCGGGCAACGACGATGGTACACACTGGCGTTGCCCGGCCTTACAGCGCCTGCCGTAGCGGGTCAGGGTTGAACGAGGGGTTAGGCCGCACCGAGCGAGCTTGCAACAGGCTCACCGCTCGCAAAGACTTGACCATGATGGTTCTCGCAGAGCAGCCAACCCATCTTTCGCGCTACCAAGTAGTACTCGAATGATGGGCATTCTTGAAGAACTGAGCAGGCAGCAGCAACTGTGCCCTCGTACAACCAGAAGTTTCCAATCTTCTTGCTTCCATCCTCGGCAACAAACCAGACCTCTTCTTCGCTTGGTATGAGGCGACGAATGAGCGTGAGTGCGTCTGTGGGTGTTGAGTAGGAGACGGGCTCTTTCAGCGCGTCCCACCACCAGAGCGCGGTGGTTCCGTCTTTGGCGAGGGTTGTTCTCTCGGCAACGATCCGTTCAAGGATCGCTTGGAAGCGATGTGGACCAACGAGGCGAAGCTCTGCTTCAAGGGCGAGCTTCTTTGAAGCGGCGGAGATCCACTCGCGGGTGTGCATGTGCGGCCTAACGTTCGAGTTAACCCTGACCGCGGAGGCAGGCGCTGTAAGGCCGGGCAACGACGATGGTACACACTGGCGTTGCCTGGCCTTACAGCGCCTGCCGTAGCGGGTCAGGGAGGATCGGCTGCTGCAGCACGTTGAAGTACTTCAAGCGCTTCGTGCTTCTTGCCGTAGGCTAGGTACACCTCGGCCTCAGCCAGCGGGTCTGAGGCTCTTCTTGGAGACTTTTCTGAGGAAATGCCTCTACGAATGAGAGCAAGGGCAAGTAGACAGATGAGCGCGAGAGAGAGGCCAATCGCGGGGAGTAGTAGATCCATGTTTGTTCGCTCGTGCTGGCTAGGGGCGTAGACCCGCAGGGCGAGTACAGCACCTGTCCTCATTTGGCGGATCAGCGAGACTTTTCATAGGCCGAGGCAAGAGGACGGGTTTCGGATTCTTGGGGATGTGAGCGCGACGACTGTTCAGTTGTGCGGCCTAACGTTCGAGCTAAGCTGCCCGCGGAGGTAGGTACTGTAAGCCCGGACTGAGACAATGTACGGAGTACCTCAGGCCGGGCTTACAGTGCCTGCCGTAGCGGGTCAGCTTGAGCGAGGGGTTAGGCCTCATGCGGCGCCGCCGTATCCGTGCTTGCCTTTAGCGACCACTCCCAGATGTTGTGCATGATCCCGCTGCAACTTGACACTTCGACGACTGAACGCCCCAACGGTCCGCGGATGTGAAGCAAGGCTCCGGCCGGAGAAGCGATGGCAAGGCCTAAGGATTGAGCGGATGTTGCGTACCAGGCAGCTATGGCACTCGCGTCCTTTCCTCCGAAGTGAAGCGAGAAGTATCGAGTGGAATCGGGCGCAATGACTTCAAGGTTGTCCCAGCCGACGGTGACCTCCATGCCTCGTAGTTGGTCCGGTGGTGGCACCTTTCGGATGAAGTCATCCAGAGCGGCTACATCAGCGATGCCACCTACGAGAAAGTCGTGTTCTGAGCGCGCCCCAAGTTCCTCCCTCAGCTTCGTTGGATCCAAGGGAAGGCTCACAAGGCCCTTCTTCCGTCTTGGCCTCGGTTTGGGTGGGCTCAAAGCGAGGCGCAAGCCTGAACTGCATTCAAACACGCTCCATGAGTGATCGTCGCTGAGACGCCTTAGTCGCGGCGAAAGTAGCTCCAGCAGCGATGCCTCGTCGTCGACTTCCGAGTCAATATGGAAGTCGACGAACAGTGGGCGTTCAGACCGGTCGATGTGGGTTGTTAGCTGGAGGGTCCCCTTCGACAATGACGTGCCATTGGCGGTCACGAGCGAGCCAGAGAACACCTTGAGCAGCACCTTCTGAACATGAGCACGACGGCCGAGATCGGCCGCGGCGGCTACGCAGTCTTGAAGTGACGTATTCGGAGCTCCTCGGCGAGCCTGCCAGCGAATGGAGGTGTTCATGAGGTCTAACGTTCGAGGTAACGCCGACCGCGGAGGCAGGACGGCTTGCCCGCGCGGCGCATCATGGATCAGGGGCGCCGCGCGGGCAAGACGGCCTGCCGTAGCGGGTCGGCGTTGAGCGAGGGGTTAGGCCTCACTCGGTGTGCGCGTGCGGAACGCCCGGCTTGAGATGCTGACAGAGTTCTTGTCTGGATCCTTGGCGTTGGCGTACTGGTAACCGTTCGCCTCATGTATTGCGCCAAACTTGAGCCCACGTTCGGCTGCCGCAGCGGCGAAGGCGGCGACGTCTTGAACGTGGAACGAGAGCTTCACACCGACTTGGCCAAGTTTGACGGACTTGGCCGCTTGGTGGATGAGGATGCTGGCACCACCTTGAACGGCGCGAAGTTCAATGAGGCCTTCTACAACCTCGCCTGTGGTCTGGAGTCCGAAGTGCTGGCTATAGAACTCGGCGGTCTTCTGCATGTCTCGGGCGTAGATGACGATGCTGCCAAGCGGAGAGTTCATGTCTTGGGTATTCCAGCTGCCACGAGCGACAACCAACTACTTGCTGTGAGGCCTAACGTTCGAGTTAACCCTGACCGCGGAGGCAGGCGCTGTAAGGCCGGGCAACGACGATGGTACACACTGGCGTTGCCCGGCCTTACAGCGCCTGCCGTAGCGGG
>VYLG01000138.1_pt1 | contig 17279 bp, 12 predicted proteins | sample 5114351 | NCBI WGS metagenome assembly VYLG01 (sample SAMN12291798, study PRJNA351875) | freshwater metagenome | isolation source: freshwater lake | place: USA: Michigan, Kent Lake | collected 2013-08-15
GCGGCAGGGCGTCGCCGGCCGCCAGTGGCAGCCCCAGGGCCTGTGCGATGGCGCCCGGCACCTCGTCGGCCCGCGTCAGGGAACCCAGTTCCACCCAGCACACGCCGTGGGCCTGGCGGCTGAGGTTCATGTGCAGCAGGGCCTGCGCCAGGCGCGTCTTGCCCATGCCGCCGGCGCCGACGATGCTGACGAGCCGGTGCTGCTCGACCAGCGTGCCCAGTGCGGCCAGGTCTTCGCTGCGGCCGATGAGCAGCGGCTGCTGCACCGGCAGGTGGGTGCGCAGCGGCGGCTCGCCCGCAGCCGGCAGCTCGGCGGGTGGCGTGCCGGCCAGCGGCGCCACGAAGCGGTAGCCGCGGCCGGGCACCGTCTTCAGCCACTCGTCGCCCAGCACCTTGCGCAGCGTGTTCACCTGCACGCTGAGGTTGTTCTCCTCGACGACACGGCCCGGCCAGACGGCCTCGATCAACTCGGCGCGCGACACCAGGCGCCCGGCGCGCGCGGCCAGCGCGACAAGCAGGTCGAAGGCGCGGCCGCCCAGCGGCACCGGCTGGCCGTCGGCCAGCAGCCGGTGCTCGCGGGCCTGCAGCTCGAAGCGGCCGAAGCGCAAGCGCTCCGGCAGCGGGCTTGGCGATGGGCTCAACGCGGGGTCGGTGTCGGGCATGGCGCGTCGCGCGGGTGGCACCCCGCGCCGCCGATGCTAGCGAGGCACGCGTCGCCGTGGGCGTACCAGCAGCAGCAAGGCCGTCGCGGCCAGGGCCAGCGGCAAGGTGGGCGGCGTGTCCACGGTGGCCACGGCACCCAGGTCGCCGCTGTGCACCAGCAGCACGCGGCCGCTGAGGCCGGTGTCGCGCACCTGCTGCAGGCCCGTGCCGAAGTGGAAGGCGAAGGCGCTGCCGCCGCCGTCGTCGGCGATCTGCCATGACCAGAACCAGGCATCCGCCAGCGCCGGCATCAGCGCCACGGCAGCGAGTTGCTCGGGCGTGTCGCCCGTGGTGTCGAACACCGATTCGCCGGGTTGCCCACCCATCTGTTGGTAGAACAGGTGGCCCATGTCGCTGTCGATGCAGCCGAAGCCCTCGGATTCGGTGCAGGCGCTGTCGAAGAACGGCGTGTCGGGCAGCAGCCAGTTCGAGCCACCGGCGTAGACGAAGTCGCTGGCGAACTCGGCCGCCGGCAGCCAGGCCAGCGGGCCGGGCAGCAGCGCGGGCGCGGCGAGCCAGGTCAGATCGCGCTCGGTGTCGTAGACGAGGCCACCGCCCCGGTCCACCAGCGCGGCTTGCGCGGGGCCGGCGGCGGCCAGGGCTAGGCCTGCGGCGATGGCGGTGATGGCCACCGCGGTGGCCAGGTCGCGCAGCGTCTTCATGCGGCCTCCGACGTGCGCTGGTGCGCATCGGGCCAGGCGGCGGCTTTCATCGCGCCGGCCAGCGTGCCGTAGGCGGCGGCCCAGGCCTGGCGCAGCGCGGGCGTGAAGTCGGCGGCCAGCGCCTGCTCCAGTGTCCACAGCAGCGCGCTGCCGACCTGGTCGTAGTGGCCCGGCTGCACGCCGTAGCCCACGTGGCGCCGCGCCAGCTGCGCCGCCACCGGCAGCACGGCCTCGAGGCGGGCCAGGCTGCCGACCACGAGATCCAGCGTCTGCATCAGCATGGCGCCCTGCTGGTGGATGTCACGCTTGAAGAGCGGCCGCGTGTCGGGCGCCAGTTCGAAGAGGCGGCCGTAGAACAGGTCGGCGGCGGCGGCCTGCAGCGGCCGGATGCGCTGCCAGCTGGCCTGCACCAGCTGGATCTGGTCGGGTGTCATGAAGGATCTCCTGCGTCGGGTGCGACCGCCGGGATGGGCGTGTCGTCGTGGCCGGCAGTCTCCGCAGGCCTCCGCGCGACGTCCTTCAGAACGGCTTCAAAGTTGTGAATCGCGCGCAGCAGGCGCCAGCAGCGTCTTCAGCAGCGGGTGCGGAAAGCGCCGCTGCGCGGTGACGGCGTAGAAGCGCTCCTGCAGCTGCGGGATGCGGCAGCGCTCCACCAGCTTGCGCGTGGCCAGCTCGTCCTGCACCACCACGGGCGGCACCAGGGCCAGCGCGCCGGTTTCGCGGGCGAGCAGCCGCAGCATGGCCATGTCGTCCACCTCGGCCAGCACCTGGGGGCGCACGCCGTGCTGCTGCAGCAACGCGTCGAAGGCGCCGCGCGCCGCGCTGTCGCCGCCGGGCAGCAGCAGCGGCTGGCCATCGAGGCCCTGCGGAAACACCAACGGCGCCGTCTTGCGCCCACGTGGCGGTGCCGAGACGATGGCCAGCGGCTGCTGCGCGATCAGCGTGCTGTGCCAGCCCTGGGCGGCGTCACGCGGCACGGCCTCGTTGGCCAGCACGACATCGAGCTGGTGCGCGCCCAGGTGCAGCAGCAGCTCGCGCAGGCGGCCGCTTTCCAGGCGGATCTGCACATCGGCCCGTGCCAGCAGCGGCTTCAGCAGTAGCAGCTGGAAGTTGCGCGACAGCGTGGCCACCGAGCCCACGCGCAGCACGCTCACGCGGCCGCGTGGCCGGCCCTTCAGCGTGGCCAGCAGCTCCTCGCCGGCGGCGTGGATGGTGTCGGCGTGCTCCAGTGCCACGCGCCCGGCCTCGGTGAGCACGAGCCGGCGGCCGCGGCGCTCGAAGAGCGCGTGGCCCAGGCGTTCTTCCAGCTGCCGCAGCTGCACCGACAGCGCCGACGGCGACACATGCAGCCGCTCGGCGGCCTTGGCCAGGCCTTGCTCGTGCGCGATGGCGCGGAAGTAGCGCAGGTGGTGGAAATTGAGCTCTGCCATCGCGTGCCTTGTTCGCTTTTTCTCAAGGAATGATGCCATTCATTGAACTGGACGTAGCAAGGCCGCCTTCGAAGAATCGCGCCCCATGCCCAGCATCGACCTCCTGCTCGCCAACCTGCTGCAACCCATCGTGCTGGCCTTCGTGCTGGGCGCCATCGCCGGCTTCGTGAAGAGCGAGCTCGAGCTGCCCGAGGCCGTCATCAAGCTGCTGTCGATCTACCTGCTGTTCTCGCTGGGTCTGAGCGGCGGGCGCGAGCTGGCCAAGGCCGAGATCACCGAGGTGCTGCCGCTGCTGGGGCTGACGCTGCTCATGACCGTGGCCATCCCGACGCTGGCCTACGGCGTGACGCGCCGCCTCGGCGGCTTCGACATCAGCAACGCGGCGGCCATCGCGGCGCACTACGGCTCGGTGTCGACGGCGACCTTCTTCGCCTCGATGAGCTTTGCCGCCGCCATGGGCACGCCGGCCGAAGGCACGATGGCGGCGATGGTGGCGCTGATGGAGTTCGGCGTCATCTACTCGCTGGTGCTGGCGCGGCTGGCGATGGGCCGCCATGGCAGTGGCAGCGTGCGCGTGGCCGAGCTCCTGCTGAGCGTGGTGCGCGGCCGCGGCATCCTGCTGCTGCTGGGCGGCATGGCCATCGGCGCGCTGGCCACCGAGCCGCAGTGGACGCAGATCGCGCCCTTCTACGAGGGCCTGTTCCGCGGCATGCTGATGCTGTTCCTGCTGGAGATGGGCATCACCGCGGCGCGGCAGATCGGCGCCTTCCGGCAGGTGGGCCTGTTCATGGCCGGCTTCGGCGTGTTGATGCCGCTGCTGCACGGCGTGGTGGGCGTGACGCTGGCACACGCCATCGGCCTGGGTGTGGGTGGGGCCTTCGTCTTTGGCGCCATCTGCGCCAGCGCCAGCTTCATCGACGCGCCCGCGGCCTGCCGTGCCAGCCTGCCCGAGGCCAACCCGGGCATCTACCTCACGGCCTCGCTGGGCGTGACGCTGCCGTTCAACCTGATCGTGGGCCTGCCCCTCTACTACGGCTATGCGCGCTGGCTGGCCGGCGGCGCCGGTGCCACGCTGTAGCGGCGCTGCGACTGCGCATTGACCGGGCCTCGCCGGGGCCTGTAACGTGGGCCGGATGCCGTCGACGCCCGCAGCGCCAGCCCCAATCCGCCCACCCTCCAGCCTGGCCTCGGTGCTGCCGCCGCTGGGCCTGGCGCTGCTGCTCGGTGCGCTGGCCCAGGGCGTCGGCGACGCGCACTGGCTGGCACCCTGGCCCGTGACGCGCGCGGTACTGGCCCAGGTGTTCCTCACGCTGGCTGCGCTGGTCGGCGCGGTGGCCTTCCTGCGGCTGACGGGCTGGCTGGTGTGGGACCGGCTCGTGCCGCGCTACAGCGGCCTGCGCATCCCGCGCCTGCTGCGCCAGTTCGTGGCCGTGCTGGTGATGGCCGCGGTGGTGCTGGGCCTGCTCACGCAGGTGTGGGGCGTGGCCTTGCCGGCCGTGCTCGCCACCACCGGCGTGCTCGGCCTGGTGCTGGGCCTGGCGCTGCGGCGCATCCTCACCGACTTCTTCTCGGGCATCGCGCTCAACGTCGAGCAACCGTTCCGGCTGGACGACTTCATCCTGCTGCACACGCGGCAACGCCGCGAGCCCATCGCCGGCCTGGTGCGCGAGATCAACTGGCGCAGCACCCGCATCCTCACACCCGAAGACAACCTCGTCAGCGTGCCCAACAGCGTGGTCGCGATGTCGGTGGTGGAGAACCTGTCGTTCCCCTCGCCGGTGAGCGAGCAGGAGGTCGACATCGTGCTCGACTGGGTTCTGCCGCAGGGCGTGGTGGAGGCGCTGCTCGGCGCCGCCGTGACGGAGGCCTGGATGCGCGGCGCCGCCGCCGGCGACAAGCCGCCCAAGGTGCGCATCTGCCGGCTCGACGGGCGTGGCGTCACCTGGCGCATCACCTACCTGCTCGACCCGCGCCGCAAGGCCAAGGGGCCGGCGCGGCATGAGCTGCTCAGCTGCGTGCAGCGTCACCTGGTGCTGGCCGGCCTGCGGCCCATGGCCGAAGGCGGTGAGCGCGCGGGCCCCTGGCTGGAGGGCGTGCTGCCACCCGCCACCGGCAAGGTGCCGGAGTTCGACACGCCAGACGCGCGCCGCCGCATCCTGGACACGATGCCGCTGTTCGACAGCCTCTCCAACGACGAGCGCGACAGCCTCGCCACCGCGATGGCGCTGCGCCACGTGGCGCGGGGCCAGCGCATCGTGGAGCGCGGCCAGGCCGGCCGCTCGATGTTCGTGGTGGCCGCCGGCGTGGCCGAGGTGCGGGTGGTCGATGCCAGCGGCGAGGCCCGGCGCGCCACCGTGGTGGGCGCCGGCGACAGCTTTGGCGAGATGTCGCTCCTCACCGGCGCCGAGCGCAGCGCCGACGTGGTGGCGGTGTCGCCGCTGGTGCTGTTCGAGATCGAGGGCGAGGCGCTGGCACCGATGCTGGCCGCCCGGCCGGCGCTGGCCGACCTGATGTCGCGCACGGTGGCGGCGCACCAGCAGGCCGACGAGCGGCTGCGGCAGGTGCACGAAGAGCCGGCCGTGGCGCTGTCGCGGCCGGCGCAGATCGCGGCGCGCATCCGCGCCCTTTTCAGGCTCTGAGCGCGCGGCTCAGCCCGCGGTCTCGAGACCCAGCGCCTTTCGCGCCTCGTACTCGCGGTCGAGCAGGCTCATCACGATCAGCGTGTCCCAGCCCTCGGTGCCGTCGCCCACGTAGGCGCGCACGCTCTCGCGCAGCCGGCCCTCCTCGACGAAGCCCTCGCTGGCGTACAGCGCCAGCGCGCGCGTGTTCAGGCTCTTCACGTCGAGCCAGAAGCGGTGCGCCTTCAGGTCGCGGAAGGCCATCTGCTTGAGCAGGCGCACGCAGCGCCGGCCAAGGCCGCGGCCCTTGCTCTGCAGCACCAGGCGCTTGAGCTCCACGCTCTGCTGCGGGTTGCGGCAGCCCTGCAGGATGACGAAGCCGTCGCGGCCGCCATCGGGGCTGGCCGCGTCGCCCGACTCGACGATGAAGTGGCGGAAGTCCGGGAAGCGCACCGCACCCTCGTGCTGCGTGCGCTCCCAGGGCGTGATGAAGGGGCGGTTCTGCGGATCGCGCTCGACGCCGACGACATAGTCCAGGTCGCTCAGCAGCGTGGGCCGCAGGCGCAGGGGAGCTGCCGCTCCAGCGCCGGGCTCAGACATCGATCTCGACCGCGTCGCCGTGCAGTTCCATCAGCTCGCGGCGCGACGCGGCCTCGCCCTTGCCCATCAGCTTGGTGAGGATGGCGCCGGTGGCCTCGAAACCGCCGCCCAGCCAGCTGACGGGCAGCAGCCGCCGCGTCTCGGGGTTCAGCGTCGTCTCCCACAGCTGCTCGGCGTTCATCTCGCCCAGGCCCTTGAAGCGGCTGATGCTCCAGGAGCCTTCTCGCGCGCCCTCCTTGCGCAGCTTGTCGAGCAGCGCCTCGAGTTCGCCGTCGTCCAGCGCATACAGCTTGGCCGCCGGCCGCTTGCCGCGCGCCGGGGCGTCGATCCGGTACAGCGGCGGCCGTGCGATGTGGATGTGGCCGCGCTCGACGAGCTTGGGGAAGTGGCGGAAGAACAGCGTCAGCAGCAGCACCTGGATGTGCGAGCCGTCGACGTCGGCGTCGGACAGGATGCAGACCTTGCCGTAACGCAGGCCCGAGAGATCGGGCTCGTCGGTGGGGCCGTGCGGGTCGACGCCGATGGCCACCGCGATGTCGTGGATCTCGGTGTTGGCGAAGAGGCGGTCGCGCTCCACCTCCCAGGTGTTGAGCACCTTGCCGCGCAGCGGCAGCACCGCCTGCGTCTCCTTGTTGCGGCCCATCTTGGCGCTGCCGCCGGCCGAGTCGCCCTCGACCAGGAAGACCTCGTTGTGCAGCAGGTCGCGGCTTTCGCAGTCGGTCAACTTGCCGGGCAGCACGGCCACGCCGGAACCACGTCTCTTCTCGACCTTCTGCGCCGCGCGCTGGCGCGTCTGCGCCTGGCGGATGACGAGTTCGGCGAGCTTCTTGCCCCATTCCACGTGCTGGTTGAGCCACAGCTCCAGCGCCGGCTTCACGTAGGCGCTGACGAGGCGCAGCGCGTCGCGTGAGTTCAGCCGCTCCTTGATCTGGCCCTGGAACTGCGGGTCCAGCACCTTGGCGCTGAGCACGAAGCTGGCGCGCGCGAACACGTCCTCGGGCATCAGCTTCACGCCCTTGGGGAGCAGCGCGTGCAGCTCGATGAAGCCCTTGATGGCGGCGAAGAGGCCGTCCTTCAGCCCGCTCTCGTGCGTGCCGCCGGCCACCGTGGGGATCAGGTTGACGTAGCTCTCGCGCAGCGTGGCGCCCTCGTCGGTGAAGGCCACGCACCAGGCGGCGCCCTCGCCTTCGGCGAAGTTCTCGGTCTCGCTGGCGGTGGCGTACTGCTCGCCTTCGAAGAGCGGGATCAGCGGGTCGGCTGGCACCTGCTGCATCAGGTAGTCGCGCAGGCCCTTCTCGTACTTCCAGGTCGTGGTCTCCTGGGTCTTCTCGACCTGCAGCGTCACCGTCACGCCCGGCATCAGCACGGCCTTGCTGCGCAGCAGGTGCACGAGCTCGTGGCGCGGCAGCTCGGCGCTCTCGAAGTACTTCGCGTCGGGCCACACGCGCACGCGGGTGCCGTGCTTCTTGTCGCCAGTGTCCTTGCCGATCACGGCCTTGCGCACCTGCAACGCCTCGGTCACGTCGCCGCCGGCAAAGGCCAGCTGCGCCACCTGGCCCTCGCGCCACACCGTCACTTCCAGCCGCCGTGCCAGCGCGTTGGTGACGCTCACGCCCACGCCGTGCAGGCCGCCGCTGAAGCTGTAGGCGCCGCCCGCACCCTTGTCGAACTTGCCGCCCGCGTGCAGCCGCGTGTAGACGATCTCGATCACCGGCACGCCTTCCTCCGGGTGCAGGCCGAACGGGATGCCGCGGCCGTCGTCCTCGACGCTGACGCTGCCGTCGGCGTGCAGCACCACGCCGATGCGCGTGCCGAAGCCGGCCAGGGCCTCGTCGGCCGCGTTGTCGATGACCTCCTGCACGATGTGCAGCGGGTTGTCGGTGCGGGTGTACATGCCCGGGCGCTGCTTCACGGGCTCCAGGCCCTTGAGCACGCGGATCGAGGCTTCGCCGTAGGCGGCGGGGGCTGCGGCAGGGTTCTTCACGGATGGCATGGGCGGATTCTAGGAAGCGGCCGAGTCCCATAAGTGATGCTCCAGCGGTGAATGCACTGTCGGGGCACTTGACAGCCTCGAGCCCATGCCGGCGACGTTTGTAACCAAGTGCTCGCCCGCGCTTCACTTTCCCGAGGTGGCACGCCCGCTGCTCATGGGGCACACCCACACACACTCCGGAGGATCACCATGTCATATCTGCTTCGCACCGGTCTCGCGCTCGCTGCCTCGGGCCTGTGTCTCGGCGCGTCAGCCGCCCCCGTGGCGCTCGACGGCGTGCTCGGCGCCGAATGGAGTGGCGTGACGGGCGCTTCGGTGACCTACAACGCCAGCGCCCCCGAACACAACTTCGGCACGCCGACCGCGCAGACGACCGGCGCCGCCTACGACATCTACATGCGCCGCGACGCGAACTACGTCTACACGCTGCTGCAGACCACCAGCGGCGGCACCTCGGCCGGCGCGTTCGCCAACCTGTACTTCAGCCTGCGTTACGGCAGCGGCCCGTTCGGCAGCAGCGGCAGCACCATCGGCTTCGAGGTCACCAACGACCGCGCCTTCCGCCCGGGCGTCCCCGGATACTTTGCCGACACCGGGGCCGACCTGATCCGCTACGCCGTCAGCGGTGGCGGCAACGTCATCGAAGCGGCGTTCGATCTCTCGCTGTTCACCAGCAACGCGCTCGGCGTCACCGGCTTCGGGCTGCCCTCGGGCGAGACGGCCGTCGGCATCCGGCTGAACCTGTCGCAGAGCTTCGGCTACAGCGTGGCCGGCGGCTCGACCTACGGCGATGCACGCCTGGGCTTCGTCAGCCTGCCGACGGCCGCGGTGCCGGTGCCGGGCTCGGTGGCGCTGGTCGGGCTCGGCCTGCTGGGCCTGGCCGCGGCACGCCGCCGCGCGGGGCGCTGACCGCGCCATAGCCCCCTGAACAGGGCCGCGACTCGCGGCCCTGTCTGCTTGGCATCGACCCCGGTTGGGGACCGGCCCTCGGCACGCCGTTCGTTACCATGCGAGCGAGGTGGATGGGACAGATCGATGCATGAAAACAGCCTGAAGAAGGTCCTGATCGTCGGCGGCGGCACCGCCGGCTGGATGTGTGCGGCGGTGCTGCTGCACTCGCTGGGCAAGCAGTACCGCATCCAGCTCATCGAGTCCGACGAAATCGGCATCGTCGGCGTCGGCGAGGCGACGATCCCCTCGATCATGAAGTTCATCTCGTTGATCGGCCTGGACGAGAACGACTTCATGCGCCGCACGCAGGCCACCTTCAAGCTCGGCATCCAGTTCCGCAACTGGGGCGCGGTGGGCGATTCGTACATCCACGGCTTCGGCAGCATGGGCCGCAAGACCGGGCTCGTGGACTTCCACCACTACTGGCTCAAGGCCTGGCAGGCCGGCCGCGTGGAGCGGCTCGACGACTACTCGATCAACCTGCTGGCCTGCGAGAAGAACCGCTTCATGCGCGCCCGCACCGACAACGCGGCGTCGCCGGCGGCCGACATCCGCCATGCCTTCCACTTCGACGCTGGCCTCTTTGCGCGCTACCTGCGCGAGTACAGCGAGAAACTCGGCGTCACCCGCACCGAGGGCCGCATCACCAGCGTGCAGACCGTCCCCGAGACCGGCTTCGTGCGCTCGGTGACGATGGACGACGGCAGCGTGCACGAGGCCGACCTGTTCATCGACTGCTCGGGCTTCCGCGGCCTGCTGATCGAGCAGACGCTGCACACCGGCTACGACGACTGGAGCCACTGGCTGCCCTGCGACAGCGCGCTGGCCGTGCCCTGCGAATCAGTGACGCCGCTGCTGCCCTACACGCGCGCCACGGCCCACGGTGCGGGCTGGCAGTGGCGCATTCCGCTGCAAAGCCGCATCGGCAACGGCCACGTCTTCTGCAGCCGCTTCATGAGCGAGGACGAGGCCACGGCCATCCTGCTGAACAACCTCGACGGCCCGGCGCTGGCCCAGCCGCGGCTCATCCGCTTCGTCACCGGCAAGCGCAAGAAGTTCTGGAACCGGAACGTCGTCGCCATCGGCCTGGCCAGCGGCTTCATCGAGCCGCTGGAGTCGACGTCGATCCACCTCATCCAGCAGGGCATCGTGCGGCTGATCGAGCTGTTCCCGAGCCAGGGCTTCGACCAGGCCGACATCGACGAGTACAACCGCCAGTCGACCACCGAGTTCGAGCAGGTGCGCGACTTCATCGTGCTGCACTACAACGCCACGCAGCGCGACGACACGGCGTTCTGGAACCACTGCCGCACCATGGACGTGCCCGAGACGCTCAAGCACAAAACCACGCTGTTCGGCGCCAACGGCCGCTTCTTCCGCAAGGACGACGAGCTGTTCGGCGAAACGAGCTGGGCCCAGGTGATGCTGGGCCAGGGCATCCGGCCGCGGGGCTACCACCCGCTGGTGGACAACACCGACGACGAGGCGATCTACAAGATGCTGGCCAACGTGAAGGCCGTGATGCACGCCGTGGCCGACCGCATGCCCGGCCACGCGCAGTACATCGCCGATCAGTGCAAGGCGCCACCGGCCTGAACCGGCGGGCCCGCCCGGCGTCAGGGCCCGGGCATCAGCTTGAAGTCGTCGAAGAAGTAGGTCTCGCCAGGGTCCGCCGAGGCGCGCGTGCCCAGGTTGGGCAGCATCACGATCCAGCTGTACGACGCGCCCACCTTGTCGGCCGGCACGACCCAGGTCAGTGTCTGCCAGCCCGCCACCACGGTTTCGGCGGCCTGAATGTCGCCGGTGTTAATGCCGGCATCGGTGGCGTTCTCCAGCTTCAGCACGATGGGCACGCCGGCCGCCGGCGAGAACACGCGCGCCGTGATGCGGCGGGTGCCCGTGGCCAGCGCGATGGGGCCGACGTTGGCCTTGGCGCCGGCCCAGACCTCGCCGCCCAGGCGCACCACCTTGCCGGCGTTGCCGGTGCCGCCCGCAGGGCCGGCGGCGATGGAGGAGGTCTCGGCGCCGTTGAAGCCCTCGAACACCGGTGGCGGCGCCTCGTCGAAGGTGGTGAGCGAGGTGCCCACCGGCGCCGGGGCAATGACCAGCTTGATGTCGTCGAAGTAATAGGTTTCGCCAGGGTCGGTGGAGGCTCGTGTGCCAAGGTTGGGCAGCATCACCACCCAGCTGTAGGACGGGCCCACCTTGTCGGCCGGCACCACCCACGTCAGCGTCTGCCAGCCCACGACCACCGTCTGCACCGCCGGCATGTCGCCGGTGTTGATGCCGGCGTCGGTGGCGTTCTCCAGCTTCAGCACCATCGGCACACCGGCCGTCGGCGAGTAGACCCGGGCCGAGATCGTGCGGTTGGTGGCCGTCAGCGCGATGGGACCGACGTTCACCTTGGCACCGGCCCAGACCTCGCCACCGAGGCGGATGATCTTGCCGGTGTTGCCCGTGGCCCCGGCCGGGCCGGCCGCGATGGCCGAGGTCTCGGCGCCATTGAAGCCCTCGAAGACCAGCGGCGTGGCCTCGTCGAACGAGGCCAGCGTGACGTCGGCCGAAGCCGGCGGGATGACCAGCTTGATGTCGTCGAAGTAGTAGGTCTCGCCGGGGTCGGTGGAGGCGCGGGTGCCCAGGTTGGGCAGCATCACCACCCAGCTGTACGACGGGCCCACCTTGTCGGCCGGCACCACCCACGTCAGCGTCTGCCAGCCCACGACCACCGCCTGCGTGGACGGCAGGTCGCCGGTGTTGATGCCGGCATCCGTGGCGTTCTCCAGCTTCAGGATCATCGGCACGCCGGCCGTCGGCGAGTACACACGCGCCGAGATCGTGCGGTTGGTGGCCGTCAGCGCGATGGGGCCGACGTTGACCTTGGCACCGGCCCAGACCTCGCCGCCCAGGCGGATGATCTTGCCGGCGTTGCCCGTGCCGCCCGCCGGACCGGCCGCGATGGTGGACGTCTCGGCGCCGTTGAAACCTTCGAAGACCAGCGGCGTGGCCTCGTCGAACGAGGCCAGCACGATGTCGCCACCCGCCGGCGGCGGCACCACGCGCACGGTGTCGAAGACCTGCTCGTGCATGCTGGCAGCCGTGTTGGCCACGCCGCCTGCGTCGGTGTAGGCGCGTGCGGCCACGCTGACCGTCACCGTGCCAGCGGCGTTGCTGGCGGGCGTGACCTCGATCAGGTACTTGCGGTCGTTCACCTTGATCAGCGTGCCCGGCGCACCACCGGTCACGGCCACGTCGCCGGCCGAGAAGCTGTTGCCCACCGACTCGCTGAAGGTGAACGTGAAGGTGATGGGACCGGTGGCCTTCGGGCCCGCGATGTTGTCCTCGATCAGCAGCGTCGGCGCCACGCCGTCGGAGGCCACCGGCCCGTCCACGCCCTCGCCTCCGCCGCAGGCGGCCAGCAGCACCGACGCAGCCAGCGCAACGGAGGACTTGGCGAACTTCTTCGAGCGCTGGTTCATGGCGAGTTTCCTGACGGGAGTCGGGCCCGGTCGGACGTCCGGTGGCGGCCGCGGTCCAGGCTCCGTCGACGGGTTATGAAAGCGGTTTCATAGAAGCATAGGCACGGGGCCCGCCGCTGGCAAGAGGGGAGACCTACCGGATTTCCCTTGTACGGGCCGGCCCCAGGCATCGCTTCAGATCCGGGGTGCGCTGCACCAGGCCTGCACGTAGCGGCCGTGCGGCTGCAGGGCCTGCACCGCGCGGTCCACCGCGGCGCGCTGGCCGTCGAGGAAGCGGGCCAGCTCGGCGTCGCCCATCAGGTCGGCCACCGGGTGGTGCTGCCGCGGCACGAGGCCCTGGCCCAGCATCACCTGGATCCACGAGTTCTCGGCGAACAGCTCGCCATCGACGCGGAACACACGCGCCGTCTCATGGAACAGCTCGATGCGGTGGCGCAGCGTGGGCGGCAGCTGCAGGTCGCGGCAGGCCTGCCAGTACGGCGTGTCGTGCCGCTCGGTGACGTGGAAGTGCAGCACGATGAAGTCGCGCACGTGCTCGAAGTCGGCGCGCATCTGGCGGTTGAACTCCGCGGCATCCGCCGGTGACACCGCGCCGCTCGGAAACATCTGCAGCAGCCGGATGATGGCGCGCTGGATCAGGTAGATGCTGGTCGACTCCAGCGGCTCCAGGAAGCCGCCCGCCAGCCCCACGGCCACGCAGTTGCCGCGCCAGGGCTCCATGCGCTGGCCCGGGCGGAAGCGCAGCACGCGAGGTGTCGTCAGCACCTCGCCCGAGAGGTTCGACAGCAGGGCCTGCCGGGCGGTGTCGTCATCGGCATGGCGGCTGGCGTAGACCAAGCCGTTGCCCACGCGGTGCTGCAGCGGAATGCGCCACTGCCAGCCGAAGCCGTGCGCCATCGAGCGCGTGTAGGGCACGGCGTCTTCGACCGAGGCCGTCTGCACCGCCACCGCACTGTCGTTGAACAGCCAGTGCGACCAGTCCTCGTAGCCCACCTGCAGCGTCTCGCTGATCAGCAGGGCGCGGAAACCCGTGCAGTCGATGAACAGGTCGCCTTCGACCACGGCGCCGTTGTCCAGGCGCAGGGCACGCACGGTGGTCGATGGCACGTCGGCCAGCACCTCGACGATGCGGCCCTCGATGCGCTGCACGCCGAGCGCCTCGCTGAAGCGGCGCAGGAAGCGCGCGTAGAGCGTGGCGTCCAGGTGGTAGGCGTAGCGCAGGCCGTCGTCGGGCAGGTGGCCGAAGCGGCCCTGTGCCGCGGCCTGCGCCTCCAGCGCATAGGCCGCGTAGTCAGTGGCCAGGCCGCGTTCGCGGCCCTTGAGCCAGAAGTGCTGGAAACCGGCGGTCCAGTGGTCCTGCCCCGTGCTGCCGAAACCGTGGAAGTAGTCGCTGCCCGGCGCGCGCCAGTGCTCGAAGCGGATGCCGAGCTTGAAGGTGGCCTGCGTGGCCGCCATGAAGGCGCGCTCGTCGATGCCCAGCAGCGCGTGGAAGGTCTGCAGCGACGGGATCGTGGCCTCGCCGACGCCGACGGTGCCGATCTCGTCGGACTCCACGAGTCGGATCTCGAGCAGCCGGCCCAGCGTCTTGGACAAGGCGGCCGCCATCATCCAGCCGGCGGTACCGCCGCCGGCGATCACCACCCGCCGGACGCCGCCTGTCACGGCCCGTGCTGCGCGTGTGGCCCGGCAGGCAGGCCCACGGTCAGAACTTGTAGTTCGCGCCGAACATGTAGCGCGGGCCGGTCTGCGTGACGTAGAGCACCTGCTCCTTGGCACGGCCGTGCAGGCGCTGCACGCCGTCGGTGGCGTTGATGACCTCGGCGTGCACCGTGAGGTTCTCGGTCAGCTTGTACGAGGCGTTCATGTCGAGCTGCCCGTAGGCCTCGGTGTAGACCGGGTTCGGGCCCTTGCCGTCGAAGCGGCCTGACAGGAACTTGTCGCGCCAGTTGTAGGCCACGCGCACCTGCAGCTTGTCGTTCTCGTAGAACACCACGAGGTTGGCCGAGTCGCTCAGGCCCTCGAGCGCGAACTGCTCGCCGATCGAGTTGTTGTCGTACTTGAGGCCGGAGTTCACGTACGTGTAGTTGGCCTGCACGCCGAAACCGCTCTTGCCGAACAGGTGCTGGACGTTGAACTCCAGCCCGTCGAGCGAGGCCGAGCGCTGGTTGGCCGGCGCAGTGATGCGGAAGTTGGCGATCGGGTCGCCGGGCTGCGCCGGGATGGTGCCGGTGGCCGCATCGACACCGAAGCGGCCGTCGTAGGTCTCGAAGATGTAGGTGCGGATGCAGACCGGGTCTTCGTCGCCGCAGCGGGCGGCCACGGCCTCGTTCCAGAACGCGCCACGCACCGGGGTGCGCAGGTTGAACGGCGTGGCATCGATCTGCGTGACGCCGATGTAGTTGTCGATCTGCTTGCGGAAGTAGCCCACCGCGGCATAGCTGCCCTTGGCGTAATAGAACTCCAGCGACAGGTCGGTGTTCTTCGACTTCAGCGGCTTCAGCGACGGGTTGCCCTGCTGGCCGGTGCCGCCGTCCACGCGCGCCAGCGCGTTGAGCGTCTGGCCGCCCTGGATGTCGCCCCAGCCCGGGCGGCCGATGGTCTCGCCGTAGCTGGCGCGGGCCTTCAGGTTGCTGCGCAGGTCGATGTCGAAGTCGATGCTGGGCAGCAGGTGCTTGTAGTTGCCGGTGAGCGTGGTGAAGCCCGGCGAGCCCGCAAACTGGATCGGGTACTCGTTGGCCGCCGTCCAGTTGATGCCCACGGCCACCGGCACCAGGGCCGTGGAGGTGACATCGGTCTCTTCGTAGCGCACACCGAAGGCCGTGCGCGCGGGCATGGCCAGGTCCCAGTCCTTCACATACTGCAGGTAGGCGCTCTGCGACTTCTCGACGACGCGCCGGTCGGTCGTGAAGGTGCTGCTGGGCATGAACAGGGCCTGGTCGCCACGTGCCGCCGCGGCAAGGTCGCGCACGGTCTTGAAGTCCCAGGTGAAGAACTGGTTGTAGAGGGCCGGGCTGCCGCTGCCACTGATCTGCGAGAAGTACGGGCGGATCTGGTCGGCGCGCCAGATCCTGTCGGGGAAGTCGGCCACGTCGGACAGCGCGCCGCCCCAGTCGTCCTGCTGCACGTTGGAGAACGCGCTGCGGTTCTTCACCTTGTTCAGGCTCACGCCGAAGTCGAGCTTGGAGTCCTCGGCCAGCTTGAACTGGCCCTTCAGCTGCATCTCGTCGACGCTCGACTTCATGTAGCTGTTGCGGAACGACGAGCCCGTCACCTTCATCAGCGCCGGGTTGATGTCGGAGTCGAAGATGCTCAGCACCGGGAAGTCGCGCGTGAAGTCCACGCTCGTCGTGGCGCGATTGAAGCTGGCGGTGCCCAGCGCGTTGTTCGAGCCATAGGGGCTGTCGGCGCCCGACTCGGCGGTGGAGGAGTGCGCGTCGAACTCGAACTTCAGCCGCTCGGAGAACCTCCAGGCCACGTTCAGGCCGGTGGACTTGTTCTCGTTCTTCGTCGCGTAGTCGGCGCCGGCCATGGCCAGGTCGGCCAGGCCGCGGCGCAGCGGCGAGCCGCCCGGGCCCAGCGTCTCGGAATAGAACTTCGGGCTGGCGATCGGGCCGTCGGTCCACGAGCTCGACGAGGGGCCGAAGTTGAACCAGGCCGAGAGCTCGTTGCGCTTGGTCTGCAGCTTCAGCTCGGAGTAGGTGAAGTCGAGCGTCGCGGTGAGGGCCTTCGAGGGCGCGTACTGCAGCGTGAGCTGGCCGTTGGTGCGCTGGCGCTGCACGCCGTTGACGCTGTAGATCAGGTTCTGCGGCAGCGAGTAGAGGTCGTCGGCCTTGGGCTTGTTGGTGATGTCGGCCGGCGGCGCGTTGGTGGCACTGGCCAGCGCCCCCGCGTTGCCACGGCTGACGATCCAGCCGCCGCCCACGGCCGCCTGGTTGTAGCCGAGGTCCCGTTCCTGGTAGCTGGCACTCACCGCCACGCCGAACTGGCCGCCGCCGAAGGTGTTGCTGTAGATGCCCGAGATCTCGGGCGTGAACTGGTCGCCGGCCATGGTGCTGGGCAGGCGGCCGTTGGACGTGTCGACGACGCCCTTGATGCCGATGCTGCCGCGCTGCCCGGGGGCATCGAGCGGCTTGGCCGTCTTGATGTTGATCGTGGAGCCCAGGCCGCCGGTGGGCGTGGCGGCGCGGCTGGTCTTGAAGACCTCGATGCCGGCCACGGCTTCCGATGCCAGGTTGGCAAAGTCGAAGGCGCGCGAGTTCGAGGCCCCCGTGTCGGCGATGCTCGAGGCCGGCATCTGGCGGCCGTTCAGCAGCACCAGGTTGAACTCGGGGCCGACGCCGCGCACGGTGATCTTCGAGCCCTCGCCGATCGAGCGGTCGATCGACACGCCGCTGATGCGCTGCAGCGACTCGGCCAGGTTGGTGTCCGGGAACTTGCCGATGTCCTCGGCCGAGATGCCGTCGACCCAGCCCTGGGCGTCGCGCTTCATCTCCAGCGACGACTCCAGGCTGGCGCGGATGCCCTTCACGACGACGGTCTGCGAGGTGCCGGCGGCCGGCGCCTGCTGCGCGAGCACCGGGCCCATGCCCGCGGCCAGCAATGCGCAGGCGGCCGCCAGTTCCGTGGCGCGGAAGGCCGGGCGCTTGGCCCCGGGGCTGCGATGCGGGCGGAAGGCTGGGCTCACGGCGTCTCCAGAAATCTCGGTCGGGTTGGCTTCGCGGTCGGCCGTCGGGTGGCGGCGGGCGCCACACCGCGACCCGCCGGGACTGGAGACGGGTGCAGATGAAAGCGCTTTCACCAATTTACTGGTGAGCGCTGGACTTGTGTCCTAGTGGATGTACGGGGGGG
>VYLG01000390.1_pt1 | contig 17233 bp, 16 predicted proteins | sample 5114351 | NCBI WGS metagenome assembly VYLG01 (sample SAMN12291798, study PRJNA351875) | freshwater metagenome | isolation source: freshwater lake | place: USA: Michigan, Kent Lake | collected 2013-08-15
TCGATGCAAAAATCTCGCCATAAATAATCGATCGGCAAAAGGTACTTTTAAAAACCAATCATAACGAAACTGTACCACATACTTACCGAATTTATGAAAGGCAGCAAAAGCCGCTTTATTATACTCAAAAATACCATTACAGGTTAAAATTGCTTTGACCACTCTTTCGGGGTACATAGTAATAAAAAAAGTCGCCACCGATGCCCCCATAGAGTGACTATTGAGATAGACTTTTTCAATTTCCAAACTATCTAAAAACAAGGCCAAATCAAGGGCATATTCTTCTAAATCGTAGGAAAGATCAAGAGATTTTTCCGGCAATTTAGACCGACCAAAACCCCGCATATCGTACAACAAACAATCAAAGCGATCGCAAATTGCCGCAGCAGTTGATCGCCAATAGCGTCCCGAACCTCCCCAACCATGAATAAACACCATCACCGGCTTTTTCTGAACAGATTCCGACCCGCGAATCCACTCGTAATAGTGGGGAACACCGCGGACAGTGATTGTTTTATCGATTATTTGAGTTTTCATGATAGATGTCGTCTTCCAGATTATCCCAAATCTTAGCAAGAGCAGTTTCGCTGACTTTTTGCCAGAAATCCGAGTTTGTCTCCTCTGGGATGAGGGTGACTAGAACTCTAGTACCCTCTGGAATCGGCACGGATTCGAGGAGTTCGATCCGGCCTTCTTTGATGATCGCGGGAACGGTATTGAGCATGGTTAACCTCGATTTTTCCCCTTAAGCGGATTCTTGACTGGGTAAAGAGGAAGGATGAACCAATAGCTCTGCCGTGGAACGTTTTTCCACCATTTCGCGGGTGATTAAACATCGTTTCACGTCCTTGCGCGAGGGCAATTCGTACATGACATCGAGCATTAATTCTTCCACAATACCCCGCAGGGCCCGGGCCCCGGTTTTACGACGATAGGCCTCTTGGGCAATCGCTAGGACGGCATCAGATTTAAACTCTAACTGTACATTGTCCATCTTCAACAGTTTTTGATACTGTTTCACCAAAGCGTTGCGGGGTTGAGTCAGGATAGCGATTAAAGCTTCCTCATCCAGGGGTGACAGGGCTGCTAGGATGGGAATCCGACCGACAAACTCTGGAATCATGCCAAATTTGACCAAATCATCGGGAGTCATTTGTTTTAATAACCCTGCTGCTACCTTATCCTTACTAGCTTGGCCATCTCCCGGTTGAATAAAGCCCATGGATTTTTTACCGAGACGCTGATCGATCACCTTATCTAAACCGACAAACGCCCCACCGCAGATAAACAGGATATTGCTGGTGTCAATCTGAATACAATCCTGATAGGGGTGTTTGCGGCCGCCTTGGGGGGGAACATTGGCGATCGTTCCCTCTAACATTTTCAGTAAAGCTTGCTGTACCCCTTCTCCGGACACATCCCGGGTAATCGAGGTATTTTCGCTCTTACGGGCAATTTTATCGATTTCATCGATGTAGATAATGCCTCGCTGCGCTTCTTCCACGTCTAAATCTGCCACCTGTAACAGACGCAAGAGAATATTTTCCACATCTTCCCCCACATAACCGGCCTCGGTTAAAGTGGTGGCATCGGCGACAGCAAAAGGTACATCGAGGATTTTAGCCAGAGTTTGAGCTAGAAGGGTTTTTCCCGATCCCGTCGGACCAATTAACAGAATATTAGATTTTTGCAGTTCGATGCTATCTTCCGGATTGCCGCCACCGGCTTTTTGGGTTTGGATATCTTTGAGGCGTTTGTAATGGTTATAAACGGCCACCGAAAGCACTTTTTTCGCCTCATTTTGACCGATAACGTAGTCATCGAGGTATTTTTTAATCTCTCTTGGTTTGGGAATTTGTTCCCAAGTGGTTTTATTTTGGCCCGATCGCCGTTTGTTGGGACGTTCCTCCACTGGGGCGACCGGACTAGGCGGTTCCATCAATTCCTCATCGAGAATTTCGTTACACAGTTCCACACACTCGTCACAAATATAGACCCCCGGCCCGGCGATTAATTTTCGCACTTGTTCCTGGGATTTGCCGCAAAATGAACACTTGAGGTGGGAGTCGTATTTAGACATAGTTTATTATTTACAGGGAAGTAACGGGAACGGTAGGATCGGGAAGTTCGGGACGGGAAATCACCAGATCGATTAACCCATATTCTTTGGCTTCAACGGCGGACATGAAAAAGTCCCGTTCGGTGTCGTTGGCGATGCGATCGTAGGGTTGACCGGTGTGGTGAGCCAGCATGGTATTGAGTCTCTGTTTAATATAGAGGATCTCTTTGGCTTGGATGGCGATATCACTAGCTTGACCTTGGGCGCCACCGAGGGGTTGGTGAATCATGATCCGGCTACTGGGTAGGGACATCCGTTTACCTGCCGCGCCACCACAAAGCAGGAATGCTCCCATACTAGCGGCTAAACCGAAACAAATTGTCGCCACGTCGGGGCGAATTTGTTGCATGGTGTCGTAGATAGCTAGTCCGGCATAAACGGAACCGCCGGGGGAGTTGATATAGAGTTGGATATCTTTTTCGGGATCTTCTGCTTCCAAGTAGAGAAGTTGGGCAACGATCGAATCAGCGACCTGATCATCGACGGGAGTTCCCAAAAAGACAATTCTCTCGCGCAAGAGTCGAGAATAGATATCAAAAGCCCGTTCACCCATGCCAGACTGTTCGATTACCACGGGTAAAACGTTAGCTAGGGAGTTTCTCCCGGTGTTAGCGTAGATAGCCGGGCGACAATTACTGGTAATTGGGTAGTCAGGTGATCTCGATTCGAGCATAATTTTTTCGGTTCCGCTATCACAATCTTAGGGGTTTTGCTTGGCTGTGGAGCTTTTACTGGCAAATGTTAAGCATCTTTAGCACGTCTGTCCATCCATTATGCCCTAAGTTTTCCTTTGTTGGCAGCAATCAGGGGATGGGGGAGGGGGGATGGGGGATGGGGGATGTAATACCCTAAAACCCCAACACGACTGCTAACTCCTTACGGTTATTCTTCCTCTGCTGCCAACACTTCCACCTCGGCGGCTGCCAAGGCTTCTTCTGTTTCCTCATCCTCCCTTGTTTCTTCCTCTAGGGAACCTTTGGGGACAAGGGTGATAGTAGCTTTTTCTTTCAGCCATTCTAGGGTGTTTTCCGCCAGCATTTCTTCGGTAATTACCGCCTCTAGACGCTGCATATCTATGTCGCGATCGGACAATTGCGCCATGATTTTAGCGATTTTTTCGGCTACCGCTTCGGTACTGACTTCAATGCCCGCGACTTTAGCCAATTCCTGCACCACGAGAGTCTGTTTCAGACTTTCGATCGCATCGGGACGGGCGTTTTCCCGCAGTTTGGGAATATTATCTTTTGTAAACAACTGGTTGACATCTAGACCCATTTGTTGAAATTCCATGAAGCTTTGGGTCAAAATTTGCGTCACTTCTTTTTCGATCAGCGTCTCCGGTAAATCTAAGGTCGCACCTTTGACAAATTCCTTGGTTAAAGCTTCATAAATGCTGTCTTTGGTTTCCTTTTCCGCTTGTTCTTGGAAGCGTTTCTCTAAACTTGCTCTTAATTCGGCGATTGTCTCCTGATCGCTGACTTCTTGGGCAAAATCGTCGTCAAGCTCCGGTAATTCCTTTGCTTTTAACTCTTTCATCGTAATTGTAAAAATTACCGCTTTTCCTGCCACATCTTCTTTGGGATAATCTTCTGGGAAAGTTAAAGTCATCTCTTTGACTTCTTCCGGTTTCATGCCGATAATTCCTTCCACCATCCCCTCGATAAAGCGTCCTGCTTCCATATCCACCCGCAGATCTTCGCCGTCAATATCCGGGATATCTTCGCCGGTTTCGGCGGATTTTCCTCGATAATCAACGATCGCCACATCTCCCAGCTGCGCCCCGCGATCTTCCACGGGAACCAATGTCGCTAATTGTTCTTGACGCTCTTTAAACCAATTTTCCACGGATTCGGGATCATAACCGGTTTCTTCGGCAGTAACGCTCAGATTTTCGTAATCTCCGAGAACAATTGTCGGGGCCACATCCACGGAAGCTAAAAAAGTCAAAACTTTACCCGGTTCATAGGCAGCGATCAAATCCTCAAACTTAGACAATAGCTGCGGATTGCCCAGGGACTCGATCCCCTCCTGTTTTAGGGCAGATTCGAGGCAATTTTCAATTAATTCCTCAATTACTGCCGCTTTTACCGCTTTAGTTCCCAATCTTTGCAGAAGAATCTGACGGGGAACTTTCCCGGGGCGAAAACCGGGTATATTGGCCGACTTCGCTAAATTCTTTACCACTTTCTCGTGGGTGTTTTTCGTGGTTTCGGCGGGAATTTCAATTTCTAAACCTATCTGACTGGCAGGAAGCTTTTCCTGAATAACTTTCATTGATTTTTCTAGCTCTTACGACAAGGAACGTTTATAATGGGGTGAGCGGCGTTTGCGCCTGCGGTGAATACGTCCCGCTCATGATATTCTAGGGGAATAGCTGCAGTTGCTCCCCAAGCTCTCACAACCTTTTTATTTTAGCGGTCAATGGGGTATATTTAATTTATTCCGTCCTTGGGGCAGTTAAGCCCAATCAGAAAATTTTGCTGATCAAAAGCCGATCAATCCAAGTTTTAGAATAACTCGGTGGACAAAAAAGATTTTTTACTGTAACGATTTCTTCGGATCAATATCATCACCCAACTCGTCAGGAGGTCACACAATTTGAGTCAAAAAGTACGGGTCGCTATTTTAGGAGCCACCGGGGCCGTGGGAACGGAATTACTAGAATTATTAGCTAGTCGTCAATTTCCTCTCGCTAGTCTAAAATTACTCGCTTCCGAGCGTTCTGCTGGAAAAACCCTCAATTTTCGGGGCGAAAGTCTCCTAATCGAAGCGGTAAACGAGCGCTCTTTTCAGGACGTGGATATCGTTCTCGCTTCTGCGGGGGGGTCCACCTCAAAAGCTTGGGCGAAAACTATTGTCGAGTCCGGTGCGACGATTATCGATAACTCCAGCGCTTTTCGCATGAATCCCGAAGTGCCTCTGGTTGTCCCGGAAATTAATCCCGACAGTGTGGACAATCACCGGGGCATTATCGCTAATCCCAACTGTACGACAATTCTTTTAGGAGTGGCGATCTGGCCTCTTCACCAAGTACAGGCGATCGAGCGAGTAGTAGTTTCTACTTATCAGTCCGCTAGTGGTGCTGGAGCGCGAGCGATGGAGGAGGTAAAAGAGCAAGCACAAGCAATTCTTGACAATCGGCAACCTCCGACCAATTCTTTCCCCTATCCCCTCGCTTTTAATCTTTTTCCCCACAATACCCCGATTAATGGTCAAGGGTACTGCGAGGAAGAAATGAAAATGGTGAATGAGACACGCAAGATTTTTGCTTGTCCGGGGTTGCGGGTTAGCGCCACCTGTGTACGGGTTCCCGTCCTGCGGGCCCATTCGGAATCGGTTAACCTAGAATTTAGTCGGCCTTTTTCTGTAGTGAAAGCCAGAGAAATTCTTCAGTCCGCTCCGGGGGTAAAATTAGTGGAAGATTGGGACGCTAATTATTTTCCCATGCCAATTGATGCCACCGGTCGCGATGAAGTATTAGTGGGACGCATTCGTCAAGATATCTCCCATCCTAACGGTCTAGAATTGTGGCTATGCGGCGATCAAATTCGCAAGGGTGCGGCTTTAAATGCTGTACAAATTGCCGAACTTTTAGTCAAGAAAAATCTCGTCGGTTCAAGATTAGCAACAGTTTGATAATTAAGCTATCAGCCATCAGCTAGAGCAAGGCGATGATAATTAGAAAAATAGCTAATTAATCGAATAAGTAAAGTCTGGTTGTTGATGGCTCAAAAACTGATAACTCGATTTGTTAGGCTAAAAGCTTCGATGTACTTAGTTGATAACCTTCTTTTTAGGTAAGTGAGTGGGTGGAATTCAATATAAGATGAACGTAGGTTGGGTTGAAGTATGAAACCCAACGCCTGCATGGGTTACGAAGTGCGCTAACCCATCCTACAAATAATTAATTGTGCCTCCCTACTTAGGAGGATTGCCAGATTCTTTCTTTTGCCTCTTGCAAGAGTGCCTCTTGCCTTCAGAAGCTGATAACTGATAACTGATAACTGATAACTGATCAATGAGTGAAACAACATATTTTGGACGAGTAATTACGGCGATGGTGACACCCTTCACCGTCGAGGGTCAAGTTAATTATGGGATGGTGGAAAAATTGGCCGATTATCTAGTTACTCACGGTAGCGATGGTATAGTGGTCTGTGGGACGACGGGAGAATCACCCACCCTAAGTTGGCAGGAAGAATACGAACTATTTAGTATTGTCAAAAAAGCGGTTAATGGTCGGGGAAAAGTGATCGCGGGGACGGGTTCTAATTGCACTTCCGAAGCGATCGAAGCTACCCAACAGGCTGCTAAACTGGGTTTAGATGGTTCTTTGCAAGTGGTCCCCTACTACAATAAACCACCCCAAGAGGGTTTATACGAGCATTTTCGCACCATTGCCAAAGCTTGTCCCGATCTGCCGGTGATGCTTTATAATATCCCCGGTCGTACGGGTCAAAATATGACCCCGGAAACGATTATTAAACTGGCAGCAGTTGATAATATTATGGCGGTAAAAGAAGCTAGTGGTAATTTAGAACAAACCTGTAAGATTTACTGTCATACCCCTGAAAATTTCGCTATTTATTCCGGCGATGATTTTCTCACCTTACCCCTGATGACCTGTGGTGCGGTGGGGGTGGTCAGTGTTGCTAGTCATCTGGTGGGAGAAGAAATCCAAGGGATGATTCAAGCTTTATTAACCGGAGATGCGGCCAAAGCGATCGAGATTAACTTGAAATTATTTCCCCTGTTTAAAGGTTTATTTTGTGCCACTAATCCAATTCCAATTAAAGCGGCCTTAAATCTAGTCGGTTGGGAAGTGGGGGGATTGCGATCTCCTTTATGTTCCTTAAGTCCCGAACTAGAGGAAGGATTAGCAAAAATTATGCAAGAATTGGCTTTAATTTAGAAAAATACTAGAAAATTTGGCTAACTAAACTAGGATTTTTTCGAGAAATAGGTTATAATATTAATAGCTTAACTAGAAAATAAATATAGTTTATAACGGCTAGAAAGTATTGATATAAGTTAATTTAGCTAGGGTTTGTTCCCCTAGTCAGACTTATTCTAACTATTCATTTTTTGAGATTTCCCGTCCACAAAACCCACCTGAAAAATCACCATAACTTACCATCAAAGGATACCTAATGAATCAAGATAAAACCCAAGCAAAACTAAAGATCATTCCCCTAGGAGGATTACACGAAATCGGCAAAAACACCTGTGTTTTTGAGTACGATGATGAGATTATTCTCCTGGATGCTGGTTTAGCTTTTCCTTCCGATGATATGCACGGGGTCAATGTAGTGCTTCCCGATATGACTTATCTAAGAGAAAATCGCCATAAAATTAAGGGAATGATCGTCACCCACGGTCACGAAGATCATATCGGTGGCATTCCCTACCATCTCAAACAATTTGATGTACCAATTATCTACGGTCCGCGTCTAGCGATGGCTTTATTGCGGGATAAATTGGAAGAAGCAGGATTAGCAAATCGTACCAAATTAGAAACCGTTGTTCCCCGGCAAATGGTGCGTTTAGGTAAATCTTTCATGGTGGAATATATCCGCAATACCCACTCGATCGCCGATAGTTTTTGTGTAGCAATTCACACTCCTTTAGGGGTAGTTATTCACACGGGAGATTTTAAAATTGACCATACTCCCGTGGATGGCGAATTCTTTGATCTACAAAAAATTGCCGAACATGGCGAGAAAGGGGTGCTATGTTTATTGAGTGATTCCACTAACGCGGAAGTACCCGGTTATACTCCTTCGGAAGCTGCCGTTTATCCCGGTTTAGAGCGGGTTTTTAACCAAGCAACGGGACGGATTATGATTACTACTTTTGCTTCCTCGGTGCATCGGATTAATCTGGTGTTGAAATTGGCCCAGAAATTTAACCGGAAAGTGGTGGTAGTGGGTCGATCGATGTTAAATGTCATCGCTCATGCGCGCAATTTGGGGTATATAAAATGTCCCGATGATCTATTTGAACCCTTGAGAGCGACCCGCAATTTAGCCGATGAGAAAATCGTTATTTTAACCACAGGCTCCCAGGGGGAACCTTTAGCGGCCATGACGCGGATTTCTAAGGGTGAACATCCTCATATTCGCGTGCGTCAGGGGGATACAATTGTCTTTTCCGCTAATCCGATTCCGGGTAATACGATCGCTGTGGTCAATACAATTGATCGCCTGATGATGCAGGGTGCTAACGTAGTTTACGGACGCGATAAGGGAATTCACGTTTCCGGCCATGGTTCCCAAGAAGACCATAAATTGATGCTATCTTTGACGCGGCCGAAGTTTTTTGTGCCAGTGCATGGAGAACACCGAATGCTGGTCAAACACGCTCAGATGGCCCAAAGTATGGGGATTCCCGCCGAAAATATGGTGATTGTCAAAAATGGTGATACGATCGAGTTAACTGGCGATTGCATTGCGATCGGCGCGCCAGTGCCTTCGGGAATCGAGTTAGTCGATCAAGCGGGTGTAGTCCACGAACACATTATGCAGGAAAGACAACAATTAGCCGAAGATGGTGTGATTACGATCGCATCCTTCGTTAACGCTGAGGGACAATTAAGCGCACCCCCAGAGATTAATTTGCGCGGTGTGGTGACAAAAGTGGAAATCTCGCTGCTGAATCAGTTAATTATTCGGGCGATCGAACGCTGTTTAAGCGATCGCATCGGGGAATTTAAAACCGCGACGGGGGCCACGGATTGGGTCGGTTTGCGGGCCGAAATCGAGACGACTTTGCAACGTTTAATCAAACGGGAGTTACAGAGTCAACCCCTAGTGATTTTCCTCCTGCAAGCGGCGGCAACGGAACCAGCGAACAATCGTACTTATCGCCGCCGTCGTCCCGCAGCTACCATGGCCTCCTAATAGCAGTGAGCAGTAATCAGTGAGCAGTGAGCAGTAATCATTGAGCAGTGAGCAGTAATCAGTGAAAAGATGGCAAGAAACTGCTATTTAATACTGCTCACTTAACACATACTGCTCACTTAAAACTCAAATCTGATAACTGTTAACTTACCCACTGATAACTGATAACTGATAACTGATAACTGATCATGTTGCATGCTGCCGATTTGCGATCGCTGCTGACCGCCGTTGCCAGGGGAGAAATCAACCCGGAGAAAGCCTTAGATAAACTTAAACATCTCCCCTTTGAACCGGTGGAAGACTTCGCTAAAATTGACCATCATCGTCAATTAAGAACGGGATTTCCGGAGGTTATCTGGGGGCCGGGTAAAACCACCGCTCAAATCGCCCAAATTATCGGTGTATTGCGTCAAAATAGTCCCGTGGTTATGGCCACCCGCATTGAAGCAGAGATAGCGGCCCAGCTACAGGAACAGGTAACGGACTTAGTTTATTATCCCTTAGCCCGCATCTGTGCCATTGCCGCAGCTGCCCCAGAAAATCCCCCAAAAGGGATAATTTCCATCCTAACGGCGGGAACTGCCGATATTCCCGTAGCGGAGGAGGCGGCGGTTACTGCTCAATTATGCGGTTTTTCCGTGCAGCGTCTCTGGGATGTGGGAGTAGCGGGAATTCATCGCCTCTTGAATCATCGCCATCTACTGGATGCCGCCGATGTGTTAATTGTTGTTGCGGGAATGGAAGGAGCCTTACCAAGTGTGGTAGCGGGATTAGTCGATCGCCCGGTGATCGCCGTTCCCACCAGTATCGGTTACGGAACCAGTTTCGGTGGTATTGCTCCTTTGTTAACTATGCTCAATTCCTGTGCGGTCGGTATCGGTGTGGTTAATATCGATAATGGTTTTGGGGCCGCCATGTTAGCTGGCCAAATTTTACGCACGGCGGCCAGATTAGCCTAGATTTTCCTTCAACTCAGGCTGAATATCCTATACAGTTGGTATAGGGATAAACTACTTTGAAAAAGAAGCCGATATGCACCTAAGTGAAATTACTCATCCCAACCAGTTACATGGTTTATCACTCCGTCAATTAGAAGATATTGCCCGTCAGATTCGCGAAAAACACCTCCAGACGATCGCCGCTACCGGTGGACATTTGGGACCGGGGTTAGGAGTCGTAGAACTAACGATCGCCCTTTACCAAACCCTCGATCTCGATCGCGATAAAGTCCTTTGGGACGTGGGACACCAAGCTTATCCGCACAAACTCCTCACCGGTCGCTATAACGATTTTCACACCCTCCGCCAAAAAAACGGTGTTGCGGGCTATCTAAAACGTTGCGAGAGCAAATTTGACCATTTTGGGGCTGGACACGCCTCTACGAGCATTTCTGCGGGGTTAGGAATGGCTTTAGCCCGGGATGCCAAGGGGGAAGATTTCAAGGTGGTATCGATCATCGGGGATGGCGCTTTAACCGGGGGTATGGCCCTAGAAGCGATTAACCATGCTGGACATTTACCGAACACCAACATCATGGTTATCCTCAACGATAACGAGATGTCCATTTCCCCCAACGTCGGGGCAATTTCCCGCTATCTCAATAAAGTTCGTCTTAGCGAACCCGTCCAGTTTATCGCTGATAATCTCGAGGAACAATTGAAAAATCTACCCTTCTTCGGGGACTCCCTCACTCCGGAAATGGAACGAGTCAAAGAAGGAATGAAACGGTTAGCAGTTCCCAAAGTCGGCGCTGTTATCGAAGAATTGGGCTTTAAATATTTTGGCCCGATTGATGGTCATAATATTCCCGAATTAATCGCCACTTTTAAACAGGCCCATAAGGTCCACGGACCGGTTTTCGTCCACGTTGCCACCGTTAAAGGCAAAGGCTACGAATGGGCCGAAAAAGATCAAGTGGGTTATCATGCCCAAAATCCCTTTAATTTAGCTACGGGTAAACCGATTCCCTCCAGTAAACCGAAACCCCCCGCTTATTCCAAAGTTTTCGGGCATACTCTCACTAAATTAGCGGAAAATGACCCGCGCATTATCGGCATCACCGCCGCCATGGCTACCGGGACGGGATTAGATAAATTTCAAGCAAAACTGCCGAAACAGTACATCGATGTGGGTATTGCTGAACAACACGCCGTTACCCTCGCCGGTGGTCTTGCTTGCGAAGGAATGCGCCCGGTTGTCACCATTTACTCTACTTTCCTGCAGCGGGCTTTTGATCAGATTATTCACGATATCTGCATTCAAAATCTACCTGTTTTCTTCTGCATGGACCGGGCCAGTATTGTTGGGGCCGATGGACCGACGCATCAAGGGATGTACGATATCGCCTACCTGCGTTGTATCCCCAATATGACCATTATGGCCCCGAAAGATGAGGCGGAACTGCAAAGAATGGTCGTGACGGGGATTAATCATACCAGCGGCCCCATTGCCATGCGTTACCCCCGGGGCAACGGTTTAGGGGTTCCCCTGATGGAGGAAGGTTGGGAAGCTTTACCCATCGGTAAGGGCGAAATTCTCCGCAGTGGTGATGATATTCTTCTGTTGGGATACGGCACGATGGTTAACACTTCCCTACAGGTGGCTGAAATTCTCAGCGAACACGGTATCGAAGCCACAGTGGTTAATGCTCGTTTTGTCAAGCCCCTTGATACAGAACTTATCTTTCCCCTTGCTCAACGTCTTGGTAAAGTGGTGACTTTGGAAGAAGGTTGTTTGATGGGTGGTTTTGGTTCTGCGGTTTTGGAAGCTTTACAGGATGCTAATATTCTAGTTCCGGTCAAACGTTTCGGGGTTCCCGATAAATTAGTGGACCACGCAAAACCAGAGGAATCCTTCGCTGATTTGGGTTTAACCAGTCCCCAGATTGCCGAACAGGTTTTAGCGGCATTTTTTAGCCAAAAACAAACCGCTAAGGTTGGTTAAAATCTAGAGATTAGCTTGTCCAGTTTTCCCGAAAAATTAGGGAAGACTGGTTTTTTTTGGTCTAGATAAATAAGTAAAATTTATCTTAAGCTAATAAATAATTGGGAAATTTAAATATAAAAAGCCAATGCAACAAAACTTTACAAAACTAGATTTTGTGCGAATTTGCCCAAATTTAGCTGAAAAGCAGGATTCGTTACATTTCGTCCTCCTAAAAGAGACATTAAAGGTTAAATTTTGCCAAGAAATTGCTTGAAGTTTTGTAAAGCAACTTGACTTAAAGACAGAATTGTGCATAGTAGAAGTAGGCGGAGAGAAGATTGGACGATTACAAGCCACTGAATTACCTATGGAAAACCAACTTTTGCAGCGAATCACCCTCGATTTAAATATCTGTCATGGCAAACCTTGCCTTCGAGGATTGCGTTATCCTGTTGAATTTATCCTAGAATTACTTAGTTCTGGCATGAGTATCGAAGATATTTTAGCCGACTACGATGATTTGGAACGGGAGGATATTCTAGCCGCGTTATTGTTTGCCACTCGATTAACTCAGGTAAAAAGCATCTACCAAATTGCACCATGAAGTTTTTAGTCGATGCCCAATTGCCAGTTCGTTTAGCCCGTTTTTTACAAGCTGCTGGTCACGATACAATTCATACTAAAGAACGCTCTTTCAATTCAACAAAATCGTATTGTTATTACCAAAGACACAGATTTTCTTGATTCATTTTTAATTAGTCAAGAACCTTATAAGCTTCTGCTAGTGACTACGGGTAACATTACGAATGTCGAATTAGAAGCATTATTTCAGAATACTCTACCCCAAATAAAAGCACTTTTTACTCAACATTCGTTAATAGAAATTAGTCGCAACTCAATCATCGTTCATCATTAGTAGTAGGACAAGCTGAAATTAGCTTTAAGTGCTTAACGAAAGGAATAAAATCTTTATCTGAAAAAAGCATCGGAAGATTATTTTCAATACAAAAGGAGGCAATAATAACATCAGCAGTTTTCCTAATAGTTATCGCCTTCTTGCGTAACTGGCGATAATTGTCTGCGCTTTTCAATGCCATTCTCAAACCTAGTAAATCATAAATAGTTAATGAAGTTAGTAAGCGATAGGCTATTTGATAATCCTTATCACTCCTAAAACCTTGGAGAACTTCGGTGAGAATAATATCACCAATAGCTATCGGTTCAACTCCCAGCAATAAATCAAGTTCTGTTGTTTCCGTAGTATTATAACCATTGAAATAATCAATCCAAACACTAGAATCCACAAGAATCATTGATTGTGCCTCATTTCCTCAAGGTTTCCTTCCCATTTAAGCTTACCTTTAAAGGCTTTAATTTTCTCCTGTTGTTTGAGTCGAATCAAAGTCTTAAGACCCAATTCAACAGCTTCTTGTTTAGTCTTTAAACCAGTAGCTTTAAGTGCATCAGCCATGAGTTGGTCATCAATGATAATGTTAGTTCTCATCTTATCCCTAGTTGTGTATAGTAGATTGTTAATATACACATTATATAGTATTTTACTGCTTTTAATTTCCGTCTTATTACTCCCTAATCTCAAATACCAATAATTGACCACAAGACAAAAACTCTGTGTCTGGAGTGGTTTGTATTATTTCTCCCAATAAAGATAAATAAAAATTATTATAAATTTATAAATAATTGGGAAATTTAAATATAAAAAGCCAATGCAACAAAACTTTACAAAACTAGATTTTGTGCGAATTTGCCCAAATTTAGCTGAAAAGCAGGATTCGTTACATTTCGTCCTAAAAGAGACATTAAAGGTTAAATTTTGCCAAGAAATTGCTTGAAGTTTTGTAAAGCAACTTGACCTAAAGACAGAAGTGTGTATGATCGTTCATCAATAATTTTACCCGGAGTGCTGTGTATGGTTTCATCAGTTCATCTTATGGCTTCTGGCTGGGATTTAGCAGTTAATAACCGCAATGGTCAACTCGCTCTTGTGGTTGAGGTCAAGTGCAAAACCAACGTATCCCAAGAATGGGCGGCAAAACTCCGACGCAATATTCTGGCACACGGTACTTTTGCCAAGGCTCCCTATTTTTTGATGGTCTTTCCTGACAGATTGTACTTATGGAGTAATGTTGGGGCTTTTCAGGAGCAGAGTGAACCTAGTTATATGATTGATGCCAGTCCCATTCTTCAGCCTTATTTTCAACGAGCAGGGGTAACGAATGACCAAATTAGTAGGCAAAGTCTTGAACTAATTGTTGCTTCCTGGTTGGGAGAGATTATTTATTCTGAAAAGCCGCCTGAAGGTCTCGATGATTCTCAGCGTTGGTTGATTGATTCAGGGTTGTATGCTGCTTTAGCTGGAGGAAAATTTCAGCATGAGGCGGCGGCGTGAATATCTATGTTGAAACAAATTTTGTTTTAGAGCTAACCTTCGAGCAAGAGCAGTGTCTAAGCTGTGAGCAGATTCTGCAACTTTGTGAAACAGGACAAGCCAAACTAATTATTCCAGCATATAGTCTAGCTGAACCTCACGAAAAACTGACTCGTCAAGCAAAGAGTCGTCGGGAACTTCAACAGTTACTAGATACTGAGTTACGTCAACTTTCACGCACAGCTTCTTATGCAAGTCGGATCAAGAGTATTCAAGATATTGCTAGTTTAATGGTGCAAAGCAATGAAGAAGAACGACATCGTTTTAATAAATATCGAGAACGCCTCCTCAAGGTAGGAGAAATTGTGGCACTTACTGCTGATATTTTAATCGAAGCAGCATCTTATGAAACGATATATGATTTAACGCCACAAGATGCTCTTGTCTATGCCTCGGTACTTCATCATTTACGACGTTATCAGCCACAGCAGGCGTGTTTTTTGAATCGAAACTCAAAAGACTTTGATAGTCCTGATATTGTTGAAGAACTGAATCAATTCAACTGTAGGATGATTCCCCGATTTGATCGTGGTTACAGTTTTCTTCAGTCGCAGTTATCGTCCTAGTAGCTGAGATCAAGCTTTTCGGTTGAGTTGAGCGCTTTAATACTTAGGAGAAAACTGCTCGATTCAAAAATTTGAGCTAAAACCCAACATTTTTAAAGACATCGGTGCCGTTGGGTTTCCCGCAAGTGTCGCTCATTTTTGATAGACAAAAGTTATTGCTGTCACCCCCAACACAAGTTTACTGTCCCACCCGCCAAATTTTGATAGTTTTGTCATCACTCCCACTAGCTAAATAGCGGCCATCGGGACTATATACTACTGAGAAAACCCTGTTAGAATGACCAGTAAGAGTACGCAATTCTTTTCCCGTTGCTACCTCCCAAATTTTGATAGCTTTGTCCGCACTCCCACTAGCTAAATAGCGGCCATCGGGACTATATACTACTGACTCAACCCAGTAAGAATGACCAGCAAGGGTACGCAATTCTTTTCCGGTTGCTACCTCCCAAATTTTGATAGTTTCGTCCCAACTACCACTAGCTAAATAGCGGCCATCGGGACTATATACTACTGACAAAACCCAGTTAGAATGACCAGTAAGAGTACGCAATTCTTTTCCCGTTGCTACCTCCCAAATTTTGATAGTTCTGCCATTACTCCCACTAGCTAAATAGCGGCCATCGGGACTATATACTACTGACAAAACCCTATCAGAATGACCAGTAAGGGTTTTATCTAAAAAGCGAAGACTAGATAAATCAGATATTAATAATTGAGGACTAGCAGGAAATATTTTATATTTTAAATAACCGTAACCTTGGGTTATTCCTATCCCTAATAACAAAACTCCGCCAAGAGCTATCATTACATTTGGTGTTGGAGGCATAGATTGAAGACCGGCGGGAAACTGCTTATATTTCAAATAACCATAAACTTGGGTTATTCCTATCCCTAATAACAAAACTCCACCAAGAGCTATCATTCTGTTTCTCAGATTATTATTTTTAACCGGTTGTGCTGGTGTTTTTTTTGGTACAGGTACAGGTAAAACCGGCGGAGAAGGATTAATCTTAGGCATAACCGGCGGTTGTTTTTGAGTTACAACAGGCTGCGGATTTGGTGGTGGTGGAGATGGTCTATTAGGAGTTGTAGGAGGTAACTTTAACTGCCCTTCAATCTCATCTAAACGTTGTAAAATAAACCTAGTATTAGCTGGTCTATTCTTGGGCAATCTTCCCATCAACTCATCAATAAAATCCAACAATAACGGGTGAATATTTTCGGTTTCTTCTCGCCAAGATAAAACATCATTAACCGCATCATAAATTTCTAAAGGATGTTTTCCGGTTAATAAATGTACAAAAGTTCGTCCTAAAGCATAAAAATCTGATTGAATCACTGCTTGACCATGTTGTTGTTCATTGGGTGTATATCCGGCAGAGGTAATACCTGTTACTTGTTGACCTTTTACCTTTTGGTGATAGGTTTGGGTTTCTTCCCTTGCTGTGCCAAAATCAATTAACACCAACTCGCCACTATTCCGCAACATGATATTAGGGGGTTTAATATCTCGATGTAGCCAATTCTGTTGATGAATTTTATCGAGAATTAAAGTAATTTCTCTCAGCCATTTTAAAGCTCGTTTTTGATTTAATTTATCATACTGCTTAAGCCACTGTTCTAAATCAATACCCTCCACTTTTTCCATGACTAAACAGTGTAATATTTTTCCCTCTCTTGTGGAATATTGAAAATAAGCATCTGCTTGAGGAACACCGGTGACATTTTGACGACTTAACTCTAATAAAACGTCATATTCCCGTTTAAATAATTCCACTGCCTTCGGTTCATTATTCCATTTTTCTTGTAATACCTTGAGGATTTTGGCTGTAAAACCTTCAAAAACTTCATAAACAACCCCAAAACCAGTCGTATCACTCAATAACCGACTTACTCTATATTGACCATTTAACAACAATTGAGAGCCGCAACTTTGACAGTAACGAGTATTCGAGTTATTATTACTCGGATGCTCCGGTTGAGAACAATCGGGATTAATGCAGTAACAGGGTTTCATCTCGGCTATTTTATCGGGTGAATAATTGCAAGTTTTCCCTTACCTGTCTTTGAAGGCATTTTATCATAAGTAAGTAGGCGTTAAAAATTATCAGATGCCCCCTTTATTAAGGGGGATCCCCCCGCCTATCGTCACCCCCCTTATCAAGGGTAGGGTTGATTCATTTAAATTAAGTATAGCTGATTTTGAGTCAATAAATTTGACTGAAGATTCTCAAGTTTATCTTTTTATAATCAAAAGAGTTAGTCACAATAACTAATC
>VYLG01000606.1_pt1 | contig 16912 bp, 16 predicted proteins | sample 5114351 | NCBI WGS metagenome assembly VYLG01 (sample SAMN12291798, study PRJNA351875) | freshwater metagenome | isolation source: freshwater lake | place: USA: Michigan, Kent Lake | collected 2013-08-15
AAAACGAGGCATTAACCGCTTAAACTTAGCCAAACGTTGTAAATGCTCGTCCACATCCCTTTGAGTTAACTTACTTTTGACCTCCACTAAAATGGCATCCGTATCATTCACTACCAATAGATCAATCTCTAAACCCTCATTATCCCGTTTTACCGAAATACCAGGGTGAAACTCATGGACATCAATACCCCGCTCCTGAAACAGACGCACCACCGCAGGACGTACTTGCCACTCGACAAACTCTCCTAAACGATTGCCCAACTCCCCAATCTGCTGACTAACTCTGTTAATTTGTTTATCCGTTTCTTTTTGAGCTTGGGATAACTCTTGTTGGGATTGAGCTAATTGCTTTAGTATTGCCCGAATGTCTTCAATAGTGGCTGTCATAATGAATTTTCTCAAGTTAAAGTGAAATTTTCTCTATTATAGCCCGATCGCTTTTTCTCCCTTGAAGTAACCGTTCAAGGGGGGACAAAATCTAGTAATCTAAAAAGACGTAGAAAAGAGCGGCTACTGTGAGAGAGTAGCATCCATGCCTCTAGGAAAGGCAGTGCTTCTCCTTCTCTGCTGCCCCAGGAGAGTCCTTCCACAGAGTCAATGCCACTGGCGGCTTGACATCCCCCCTCTGAACGGTTACAATGAAACTATAGGCCTTATGTAAGTTAAAAGCTGGAATGGTGTAAACTCCTTCGATAGATTATCTCTCTAGTGGGAGTGTTGGACTCAAACACTTGATACCTATTAGGTTGTTTTAGCTCACATCAAGCGTACTACTTTATTATCTTTCTTACAGGAAATTTTAAAGGTTTGAGCCTTCGGTAAATCTTTCGACGTACCCTAGTCATCCTGTCTCAAAAATAGCTTGAGCGATTTTTTCAGAGGATTTTCCTAATCTAAAGTAATATCCTCTGAATGTTTATAATGTTACAAATTAAGTGATTTTTACTCATTTCAGTGCAATGGCAAAAAATCAAGCTGAATCTATGTCTGATCAGAATTATCAGCAGCCAGATATGGGTGCGAAGAAAACAACGCAGGCTAGGATAGAACATCAGGATAATAAGCAAATAAAAACGGGAATTGATTCTAAAATTGATTCAGAAAAAACGTTTAAATATTCGGAGCCAACAGGAAGATTAGGGGAGATAATCCTGCGCTTAATGCCTGTGGGTCTTTTGCTCGGAGGACTGAGTTATTGGGCGATAGTTGGCAAGATTCCGACTCCTGTTCAGGGACGAGCGGTAATTTTGATTCCTCGTTCTATTGTTAATATCGAACCCCGTCAAGGTGGGCGGGTGTTGACCCTCCTGATTCAACCCGGAGATTCTGTCAAAAAAGGGCAATTACTGGCAACTTTAGAGTTTCCTGAATTAGAAACAGAATTAAAAGATAAAAAGGATAGACTAGCAGATCTCAAGCAGCAGGATAAAAGAGTTGACTCTATTGAAGTGAGTCGTCGCCAATTGAATGCAGCCTCAATAGAGCGCCAGCAAAAGGCGAATCAGCTTCAGATTAAAGCACTTCAAGTTCAATTATCCAGTAATCAAAAACAGCGAGAAGCCTATCTCTCCCATGCTCGATATCTTAAAAATTTCCAGAACTCAACGGATGAAAGACTAGCCGCCTACGATAAACTTATCGAAGAGGGGGCTGTCGCCAAGCTAGATTTTCCCTCCTATTTATTTCAGTTCAATAATCTAGAGGCTTCTAATAGTATCAATCGCGTCCAAATAGAACTCGACCGCCTGAAGGGGGTTGATGAAAGCCTGCGAGCGCAGATGAACGCATTGACAGCACAGAATAATATACTAAACACAGAAAAACGGCAAATAGACCTCCAAGATACAGCCAGTGATATTCTTCGTTACAATGCGATCGCTGACCAGCAACGAGAGATTAATACGTTAAAAACCACTATTCAAGCCAACAAAAATGTAGTGAGTCTGTACAACGGCCAGATTTTAGACTTATCTGTTAATCCAGGGGAAGTTCTGGCTCCGGGGGGGCGCATCGGTACGTTAGAAGTCTCCAATCTAAAGGCCAAAACCAACGTGGTGGCTTTGTTTAAGAGTGGTGATGCCAAAAGATTAGAACCGGGCAAGGAAGTAGAAGTCGTTCCCGATCTCTATGATCGCGAACGCTATGGGGGTATCGTCGCTAAGGTCATTACCGTCGATCAGCAGCCGGTAACTGTCGCAGAACTGGCAAATCTAGTCGGAAGTAATGAACTCGCCAGCAAGCTGTTTCTGGGTAGAGATGAAGACGATCGCGATAAGCCTATACCCGTCAATGCAAGTGTTATCAAAGCCACTTTAGCGCTGAAGGTCGATCGCAATACACCGAGTGGTTTTTACTGGACCCAAGCCAAGGGAGCGCCCCAAACAATTACCAACGGGACTACCGCAGATGTCCATGCCGTGGTAGAAGAGCGTTCTTTAGTGAGTTATATAACCCCTGCTTTTCGCTGGATTACAGGGGTGTACCAACGTTAACCACAATCTTGCGCTCGCAAGTAGCTTAAAGAAACAAAGACTGGAATAAACGGTTAAACCTAATATGGAAAATCCGAAAAGACGTTCTCAATGGTGGACTTGGTGGTTTAAGTGGTGGATTATTGCCGCAGCGTTTGTCTTAGTAATCTTGATCCATAGTGAGCCTCCTCAGCTTTGGTTTTGGTTGGTGACGTTTTTGGCACTGATTTTATATGGGATTGAGCGAGCGATTAATGGGTAACAATGAGTAAGTCGAAAAAGGATATAGAGATACCTTGGACAGTAAAAACGAGCTAATGATCAGACAGGGATTGAAGTTTTCCCTGGGTGCTGCTCTCTTAACGAGTTTCTTTTGGCACCGAGGAAATGTATTAGACAACTTTGTCTATCCCGTCTTTGGGTATGTATCTGTACTGATTGAGCCATCGATGGGAGGTGCGGTCGCAACGCGCTCGCTACGCGAGATCGCCGCAGGTTTGGGGCGTTTGGGGGGAAGTGCTTTGGGGGGAATCATTGCCGCTATCCTGGTGAACGCCTACGGAATCCAAGGCTCAAGTTTTTTTGTCATTCCCTCTCTCACCTACATTTTAGCCGCCCTGATCTGTGAAACTTACCGATGGCAAGCCGCTTATTCCCAAGCCACACTACTGGGCGCTTTAATTGCCATGAGAGTGGTAGGAACATCAGCACAACAAAATATCTGGCTCTATTTGCGGTCGCAACGCGCTCGCTACGCGAGATCGCGCCTCATCGATAACTGGATCGGAATCGCTGTCGGAATTGCTGTCGCCTTACTATTTTGGCCCCAGAATACTCGAGCCGATCTCAACCGGAACTTGATGGGAATCCTTCAAGATATACCGCGCTTGTTCCAAAAAATCCTCGATCGCTGCCTAAAAACTGAGGTCGACGAGCGGGATTATTCTCTTTCTATTGAGCAGAACGAGCTTAACTTACTCAATCAGATTAAAAAATCAACGCAAACTAGCCTTTCAATACTCACAAAAGCAACCCATGAATTCGGTAGTGAGATATTGGTGGCAGAAAATTGGAGTGAAATCTTGGCAATTCAGAACCAATTGACTCGACAATTAGCTGATCTGATGGCTTTTAAGGGCGAAAAGCAGGAACAAAATTTAGTGCATCAGTTCAGGGATGAATTTCACCAATTGGCGACTCATCTTACCGACAGCTTTGATAGCTTGAGCGATCTGAGTAACGCCAAAAAAATCTTAGCTACCCCTTACCTTACAGAATTAGAAGAAGATTTAGCGAATATTGGGTGTAAACTTGATCATCTCCGAACAAGTGGAGAAATTGACCGGTATGATCTTCAAGAATCACTACAGTTTTATCAATTTATTCAACTTGTATCTCGATTTATCCAACAATGCGAGGGATTACGAGGCAGGATAATCGATAAAACGAAAGTAACTGCAACTTTCAGACGAAGACACCTGATTACCTTTCCCAAATGGGTCCCTATATCCCTAAAACGCCTGATAGAAATTGTCAGTCTTGGCGTGGTTATTGGTTTGTTACTGGCTATTATTCGTCACATCGAGTTTCCCTATCCTTCTGCTTACGAAAAAGTTGCAGATATTGTGATAATAGGTGCAGTGGTCACTGTCATTCAACCGACACGGGGTCGAGCGATCGCGATCGGTTGTGCGGCAACTGTTTCGTTGAGTTTGACGATTCTCTGTATTTACCTGTTGGTCAAGTCCTTTGGTTATAATCCTTTTAGTAGCAGTCTGGCTTATTTTTTCGCCTACTTCAGTTGTGCTTGGCTGGGGTTTACACCGATCGCTCGCATCGGTGCGATTGTAGCAGCCGATGCCATCGGGAAGGATATTTTTCCTTTTTTCGAGCAAGGAATTCGGGCCGCACTGATTTCAGTTCCCGTAGGTGCGTTTCTGGGGGTGTTGCTGACCACTGTATTTATGACAGAATCGGCTACAAACGAACTGGAAACAGATTTTTCCGTGACTTTTAAGAAAATGGGACAGCTATATCAAAAACTGCTGTCAGGCTATTTTCAGGATACGATACCACCGTCAGATATCGCCCAACTGAAGCAGGCAATTACAGTGGCGATTGCCAAACATCCAGCCTCGGTTAAGATTGCCAGTCTCGAACAAATTTCCACAGTTTTAGCAACCAAACACCAAAATTTTTGGAATTTCTCCATCGGCTACGAACAAAAACTCTGGGCTCAACTGGATGCTTTACAAGATGTGCTACAGCAACCGCTTCCTGAACCGATACGACAAAAGTTTTTACCTGAATTACAAGCGATCGCACAACGAACTGCGATCGCTTTTGATGAAATTGCTGAGGCGATCGCTGCCCAGGTCATTCTCAACCCACCAAAGCTAGGATTGCTCATCCAAGAAATTGAATCTCTTGAGAAGCAATTACTGAGCTTGCGGGTTGAGAGTCGAAGTTATCCCTTAAATGAGCTAATCGCCTTTAGCTCGGCTTTTATGACGATGAAAGCCATTGGGCAAATATTATCAGCCTGAAGGATCTCTGCTCTCAGGGCTGTATATTCAGTAGTGGATTGTTTCAGCTAATTTGGTGTATTAGAAAAATGCTATAAATTTTATAATCTAAGACTTTAAGCCGAAATCTATTGCCCTATTTTAGCTGAAACAGTCCACTACAAGATCGGCGATCTGCTATGCAGTGCCTTCGGCATCGCACTTCTTAATGGGATCACAATGCTTTGATCTCAACGATGCCGCCCTCAACATTATCCACCTGCAATCGATAACCGTAGAGCATCGCCATTCCGAGCAACGGCTCTGTCTCTGATGCTGCGATATCAACCTCGCGATATTGCCCATCCCAAATGACTGTTGCAGTGTAAAAATCAAACAAGACTTCGTGTATCATGAATTCTTCTTTAAGCTCCGCGAACCAAAGTGATACACGGCAGGGTGTCCAATCCGAATTCCAAAAGGCTGGGCATCAGGGTTACGCTCAAATAGCCGATTGGTTGCAGCTACGACCGTTTCATCAACCTCAAAATCTCCGGTTTCGATGTCGATCGCGATAATTTTACCCTCATTACCCGCTTCGACTTGCTGCCGAATGCCAGACTCGTAGAGTTCTTTCCCCCGACGAGCCATCTCCTCTTTGCTGTAACGCCTTTGCCGAACTGTCATAGCCTTGCCCCATTGACTGCCTTCTCCATGTTAACCTGAACGATCTCGCTCTTTTGAATTGATAGGGTGTGTTTGGCAATCACTTAATCTTGGCGATCGATATGATGTAGCCTGTGTTAGCGTTAGCGTAACCCACGGATTTTGAACATTAGATAAGGTGCGTTCACTTCATTAACGCACCCTACAATATCGGCGTGCTGCTACGCAGTGCCTTCGGCATCGCATTCTGTTATGAGTTGATTGATGTTGGGTTTCCTTGCGTCAATCCAACCTACGGGCGAGGCGATCTGCTACGCAGTGCCTTTGGCATCGCACTCATAATAGTTTACGAAATTCTGCGACTGTCAAACCAGCATCTTGAACAATTCCACCCATTGTAAATGCCTTAATTGGATTGTGCCTTGGAAGAGCAACTTGACGCACCCCATCACTCATGATGATATGTTTGCCTTGGCGAATGATCCGAAAGCCTACCTTCTCCAAGGCTCGTACTGCATCTAGGTGATTTACGCCAGGAATTCTAGGCATAGTTACACCTGCATTTCAATTTCACGAATTTCCCCATCTTGCAAGCGTTCTTCTAAGGCTGCAAGATACTCACGAATTGCATCTTGGATATTGGTTAATGCCTCTTCCTCAGTATCTCCCTCGGACCAACAACCGGGGAGCGCAGGAACGCCAACAGTAATTCCTTCTTCAGAACGATAAAGGACAATTTTGTATTTCATCATAAGTTCCTTCTAGATAGCACTCCATTTTAGCTTGATAGAATTATGGATGTGGGATCAAATTGTAGCAACAGCGGAACCTCACAGCAAACTTGATATGGTTGGGTTTCTTTACCTCAACCCAACCTACAAGATCGGCGATCGCACTGGCCAAACCTTGATCTTCACACTGCTAGGCCTTGGGGGGCAGACAAGTGGTGGACGTATATTAAAATAAAAGTAAGTTTGATGTTAGACATTGTGCAACTATTTGTTTTGTCTTCCCACTACTATATGATAATAACTGAAGTCCAATTCCTGCCATCCCAGTAAATACTCCAGGTAACAGTAATTCACCTTCTTGAGTTGAAAAAAGGCGGTAAGATTTTTGGTTTAAAGCTCTTTTCAGACTTAATTCTACTATTTGCTGGGCAAACAGATCCCATTTTTCTCCCATGTCAAGATCACTAGCCAATTTTAAAATAGCTGATCTACCAAAGCTTCCACAGCAGAGATGATCGACACCTGTATCTTGTTTTGCGGTAGTTTCAAGAGCTATTTCCATCTCTGTGGCTATTTGCTCATCCCATATCCCTGATTCTTTGAGACAAAGACGACTCAAGGCAATACCAGGAGCGCCATGACACCAACTGTTCATAAATTTTGTCGGTTCAGAACTGGAGCGAAAATCTGGCCAATTTCTTTTTTCAAGACAAAAGACAGAGCGTTCGTAAACTAAACCTTTTTGAATAGCAGTAAAAAAACGATCATCTTCCGTCAGTTGATATAAACGAGCTAAAGCAGCAATAATCCCAGAAACACCATGAGAAAAACCTGTTAGGGGCTTTTTATCTCTTAAGGTCAACCATCCACCATCATCCATTTGTTGAGAAATCAAATGCTCCCCACATATAATAGCTAAATCTAAAGATTTTTGAGATGACAAATTTTTTCTTTCATCATCTTGAGCTATTGATAAAAGTGGGCCAATCAAACCAGCGCAACCGCTAATTACATCACATTCTTGATCTTTATTGATACGTTCTGAGGTAAGACAATCTATAATTTTTTGAGTGACTTTTTCATAGCTAGGAAATTCTTTATCAATAGGGTTGATTTCTAACTGGTTTAGAATCTGGAGTGTTAAAAGGATTCCACCAGTTCCTGATAACCCAAGAGGTTGATCTCGTAGGTAACGAAATAAAAGAAAACCATCTTTTGATTTAACAATATCTAATATCTGAGCAACAGAACCACAAATATCGTTAACTAAAGATTCTTGATATTCTAAATCAGAGTTTTGTTGTCTGAAAAAATGAGTTAAGGCAGCAAAAAGTAAAGTAATGCCACAACGTCCTCCATAGAGAGAAAGACTAACTAAACCAAAGTTAAATTTTTCTTGATCTTGTCCGATGTCTATACCTAACCATTCAGGATAGCCACGCTGATCTCTTATTGCTTGTTGCTGTAATTGCTTGGCAATACGAATTACTTCATCAAGTTTACAGTCACTGCCTGGGAAGGTATTGGATATATTAATTTGTTCAGTCGAGAAATCTGGAGAACTAACTTTAATTTGCTTGGCTTCTATTGCACCTTTAATTAATTGTATTTGAAAATTAATTTCATCAATTGACAGTTCTTCTAACCTTCTTCGACAAGCTAATAAACCAGAGGTATCTAAAAAACGCTCAATATTGTGCAAGCCGTCAGATAAGGTTAAGGCATTACTATCAATTAAATGTTCAAAAAATGGAATGTCGAGTTGTTCCATTTGTCTTAGTTCAGCCTCAAAAACCTCCCAATTAATCGGTTTGTCGATAGATAAAACATAACTACGAGCAAGTTGTTCTAGTTTAAGGCTATAAGCTATTGCATTTTTTAAGGAAGCAGGTTCTAAACACTGAAGTTGAATGAGAAAGTAGATACGAGTAGCACGAAGAACAATCCGACGGGGTAAGCCAGCAAAATCTCTAAGTATAGAATTTGAATCTAACCATGCCTGACGATAATCAAGAAAATGCAGCATTTGTATGCGAAATCCTTCGCACAGTTCCCCTTGAAATTCTTTGAGACGATTGGAACTGCCGATGGGGAAAGGAGAGCTAGTGGGTACGTCAACTGGTGTCTCTACTTCTCCCCAAAACATTCCATCACTATTAATCCCTAACCATCCAGGTTGTTCAATATAAGAACTTAAAGGAGGTAATATACCTAAAGCACTAATATCAACTGCACGCGCTTTTCGTCCTATAAAGAGCCATTGCGGTAACAAGCCAATGCGTAAAACTGAGCTTTTCATTGACTCTTGTAACCTGCTAATGGAAATGTTATCATTATTAGTATGATTGCCAACATCGCCTTCTAAAAGAGTCTCAGTATCAATAAGTATCAACTGCTCTCCAGACGCAATTAAGTTTTCATGGTGGCAATCTGTACAACCCAATACATGAAGAACTGCCATCAATCGGCCAGCATTTTTGTAAAAGTTACTTAATTCTTGATCATCAACACAGGGACGATGTTCCACGAACTCCATGAAACCAAATCCTTGCCGAGGAAGGATTTTCAAAACCCGAAATATATTTTCTCCAATCTGTTGATTGATGATACCAAGCAATCGTTGATAGACAGAATCTACATTCATGTCTTTGGGTTTATATACTACTTTTTGAGTCGTTTCCCCTTCATGGTCTGATTCTTTAAAGTGTAGGACTGCAACAGAACGCCCCCCTCGATGAAAATCACTCATCCCTTGTTGAATGTCACTTATTTTTGCATTGATTGAAATATCAAAGCAAATCTCTAACTCTTGTCGGCTTTCATGAATACGCTTTAATAGTTCAATGCTTGATTCTAGCCACAGTTCTACCACTGTTGCCAACAAGCGTCCTAAAACAGGATATATCGTTAATATTTGTTCAAGACCATCCTTAAGATTATCTTGAATAAATGTTAAATAAGCCTCCCTTATCGGCAACCCACTACCATCACCATTATCTCCTAAATGAGCTAACAGTATTTGACCAGGAGTTCGACCTTTGTGAAATTCCTCCCACAGAACTTTCTCACTTAATTGACAGAGACGGGTAAGTAGTGTTTCTGTTAGACTGTTCACAGCATCATCATGAACTCCCTCTAAGACAACTGGGGACAAACGCTGTTTAAGCTCACTCACGCCCCAATCACATAAAGGCAACCAGAGTTCTTCAAAAGGTAAAGGCTGAGACTTTTTAAAATACTGGTTTTTGCTTTTCTCTTGACTAAAACTACATCCAGCCTCCACGAGAACTTGACGCAAACAAGTCAAGAAATCTAACCAATTTGGATGGACAGGAACCGCGTCTTCAGGAGGATCTAAAGACCATAGAGCTTGATTAGGAGTATAGCCTGACCATTCTAAACGCTTAATAAAGTTCTCAGTCTGATTAGGGGCAACAATCTTGCTCCATTCATTAAGCTGATGTGATTCATCAACGTACTCACTCAAATTCAGGACTTGAGAGTAATCTAAACGATGCCGGAGAGTCCAGCCCTCCTTGGCAAGAAGTTTTGGTAAACTTTTACACTTGTCATTGTTCACTGTTGATTTGGTTCTTCTAAAAAATCATAAGTAAAACTTTAATAGGCTTGTTGAGCAATAAGTTAAAAATCATTAAAACCTACTCCTGGCAGGTATGTCGAAGTAGTGACTGGTTACATTTAATTTTTGAGCAATACAAAGATATTCCACTAATTACGAGATTTTCAATTTCATAATCACTGACCTCATTGGCATTCTTCACACCAGAATTAATTCCATAAAATGTTTCTTGAGTTGTTAGGTTTAACTCAACCCAGTCCTGTTTAGTAACTCTTAATGTTTCTTGCAAAACAGGGTCAGCTTTGACTTTTTGAAGAACATTGGCCAATTGTGTTGCATTCATGTTGATGATTCCTCATTGAACGGATGGTGTAGATGGTATTTCTTTATGAGCAAGGTGCGATGGTATGTCTAGCATGAAGGACTATCATTTGAATTCGGTGTTTTGGAGTAACAGGTATTACACTCACAACTAAGCAACCACGAAAAGGCTGCATCTCCCATGATCGGTCCTTTAACAAATTCAATCTCTCCATCCGAGAACTCTGGAGCCGATCCAATATTCATCGACGCTTGCAATGACTCTATATCTACCTGCATACCTCTCTTGTGCGCCAATTCGGCCACAATTGCCAGTATTTCATTTTGGCTGACAGATACTAAAGCACTCCTGAGATCACGAGCAAAAGTCTCGTCTGACTTCACTTCGTTGAGAAATGCTGCAAAAGAACGTGTTGACATTTTAGAACCTCCAAAAAAATGGCAGTGACTGGGCATTAACTAAACTAAGTAACCCAAGTTACGGGTAATAGTGGGAAAAAGTCATAGCTATATTATATATTATGCGGAAATTTTCCGTACATAGCACCAAATACACCAGCAATTCTCATTTTAAGGTTTCATGACATAAAAGGCCTTATAACAAGAGGGTTGTACAATTCTTAACAATTTTAGTGATCGCTGAAACGGCGCAAAATCGTTCTGAATTTATTTTTGCTGCAAATACACATTTTTTAAAGAATCTTTCTGTATATTACGCTCAAATAGAGCGATCGCAAGAAATTTTCCGTATAATATTACGATAAGCGTGTTATGCCTATTAGCGTACTCTGTGATGAACCCTCCCCCACCCCGAGAACTCCTAGACGTAGTGCGAGAGACGAGAGCCGCCCTACCGCATTACTCCTACCGCACCGAACAAACATATCTGGACTGGATGAAGCGTTATCTGCTCTTCCATCAGAAAAAACATCCCCGTGAAATGGGGGAAGAAGAGATCAAATCCTTTTTGAGCCATCTTGCCGTTGACAAAAACGTTGCCGCCGCCACCCAAAACCAAGCCCTCAACGCCATCCTTTTCCTTTATCGGGAAGTTCTTAAAATTGAACTGGGTAATATCGGTGCATATTTACGGGCAAAACGCTCCAAACGTCTGCCCACCGTCCTCACCAAAAAAGTAAAAATGGCTGATGATTTTAGCGATCGCACAACAAACTGCGATCGCTGCCCAGGTAATTCTCAACCCACCAAAGTTAGGATTGCTCATCGAAGAAATTGAATCTCTTGAGAAGCAATTACTGAGCTTGCGGGTTGAGAGTCGAAGTTATCCCTTAAATGAGCTAATCGCCTTTAGCTCGGCTTTTATGACGATGAAAGCCATTGGGGGCTAAATCCCTTCTTTTCTGGCTAAAAGGACGGGACAATTGACATTAACCCGCACATAATCCGAGAGGGAAGTACCGAGAAGGCGATCAAGATCCGGTAAACTCTTAGCCACGGAAGGACGGCGATCGGGCGAACCCAACAGTAAGAGATCCACATTATAATCATCGACGAGTTTGCAGAGTTGTTCCCCCGGTTTACCCCCCGTCACCACGCAGCGATAGGGTATATTCATCCGTTTCGCTTTTGCCACTGCCGGCCCTATAATCGGGTTTTCTTCCATTTCTTTGGGGGAAGTGGGGGCAAATTCCGGTTTTAAGTCGGGGTTGACGCGGGCCAGAATTAACTCTGCTGAAGGATAATCCCGCAGGAGATAAATAGCCAGATCGAGAGCTAAATCAGCCGAGCTAGACTTATCGAGAGCTACCATCACCTTTTTGATTTTTTTGACGTAAATATCGTCTTTTACCAATAACATCGGGTGATTAGTCAGTTGAAAGACGTATTGACTGACGGAATTTTCTAGAATTGCCTCCAGTCGCTTCAGTCCTCGGGAACCCATCAGGATCAAGTCTGCACCGATTTCGTCGGCAACTTGACAGACGGTATCTTTGGGATCTCCTTGCCGCAGAATCGTGGAGACTTTGCTCGGTTCAATTTTGACTTCTTGCAGGATTTTAGTCAGCATTTGGGTCCCCTCTTCCCATTTACTGGCCAGAGCTTCGGTGGTAATCTGAGGGGGAACAACCCGGAGAATGGTAATCGACGCTTTCCGGATAGCCGGGAGATCCATTAATGCTTGTAGCATTTCTTGGGTTTGACCTGTGCCGGAATCAGCGTATAGTATTTTCTCTAGCATAAGATTAAACTCGGTCTATGATCTTAATAGTTTTAGCCAATTTTCAGCATACTGCTAATGTTGTTCCCGAAATTTAACAACTTATTAAGCGCTTTTTCTTCGGTAAATGCGATGCCGAAGGCACTGCGTAGCAGCTCGCATTTGAGGTTATTTTAAGTATTTATGCTTAATTGACTAGAAATACTTGTCTCAAAATCATCGTGTCAAGCGTTCATTTGTATTATATTTTGGTTGCAATGCTGGCGCTCTCTTTTAATCACAGCTAAATTGACCATTTAATTGATGATTATTCATGGTTAATTCTCCAGCAACCAAGAGAATTTTTTATTTTTACAAGAGGTGTAGTTATGTCTTTATCAATTCGAGTAATTCTCCTAGTAGCGACAACAGTTTATCAGACGTTATCTGTTTGGTTAGAAGAACAAAAAGCACCGCCGGGTAATTTGATTAATCTGGGTAAATATCGCCTGCATTTTTGTCTAGCGGGAGAGGCTAGTCCCACTATTATTATTGACCATAGTTTAGGGGGAATTGAGGGATATTTTTTGCTAGAAGAATTGTCACAATTAGCTAGAGTTTGTATTTATGATCGAGCGGGTTATGGTTGGAGCGATCCTAGTCCATATCCGCGAACTAGCCACCAAATTGTTCAGGAATTAGATAAATTACTAACCCAAGCACAAATAGAACCGCCTTATATTTTAGTTGGTGATTCTTTTGGTAGTTATAATGCTCGACTGTATGCTCATCTGTTCCCAGAAAAAGTAGTAGGTTTGGTACTCACCGATGGTTTACACGAGCAGGGAATGCTGAAAATGTCGCCAGCATTAAAGGCATTAAAATTATTTTTCATCTCTGGATTTTTGATGTCGATTATCGGCTCAATTTTAGGCATTATCCGAGTTTTGAGAGTTCTAGGAGTTTTTGAATTATTAAAACCAGAATTGCGTCGCTTTTCCCCAGATTCTTGTCATCGAGTTAAGCGTTCTTTCTGTCGCGCTAAACACTGGATGACGATGAGTAGAGAAATGTTTAATCTCGACCAAAGCGCTCGTCAGCTGAGTGAGGCTAACAATTTCGGTAATTTACCGATAGTTAGTATTAAAGCTAATTCTTTTTTTAAACCTTCCCTTTGGACTCGGTTTATTCCCCTTAAAAGTGCCAACCAACTCCGGGAGGAGATGCACCTAGAATTAGGCAAGTTATCCAAAGATTTTATGGAAATACAAGCGGATAAAAGTAGTCATTTTGTCTGGATGGATCAACCAGATGTGATCATCGATGCGGTCAGAATTTTGCTTGACAAAATTAACTCTATGTGCTAGGTAAGTAGTTGGACAAAAGTAAAGTTAACTGTGGGGTAAGGAGCCTGACGACCGACTGCTAACCCCACCAACAGACTTTTTGCCGCAAACCCTAATTAGGGTCTGCTGAATAAATCTAAAAACCTTGTTGGATAAGAATTTTAGACTTTTTTCCCATCAAAAAGTGCCAGACTTTGGGGTGATCGGGGGGGGAAATTTAGGCACTTTTTCCCTGAAAATTAGGTAATTGACCCCCTGAAAATGGGTAAAACCCCACACCCCACACCCCACACCCCACACCCCACACCCTGCCCCCACGAAAAACTTTTTGCCGCAAACCCTAATTATTGAGCGTAATAATCTGGGCGCTAAAACCCTGTTTAGTTAACTCTTGTACCCGTTGTTTAGCTTGATATTGTTGCTGAAATAACCCCACTTGAATCACATTTTCTCCCGCGCGGATAAATGCGAGGGGTTCAATTTCTTGAATTTTTGCCAACGCTGCTGCACTATTACTCTGAACTTCAACCCGAAAGAGTTGATTAGTCGCAATAACCCGCTGCTGTGGTGGGGGAGAAGGGGGTTTATTGGTGCGATTTTGCGGTGTGGGGGCAGGTGAATTGACAGTTTGACGATTATGATTATTAACCACCGTAGCATCGGCAGGACGCACGGTAGCGGGAGCTTGAAAAACGTATTCTCTCAGGGGTTGATTACCGGAAACTGGGTCCGCCACCAGAGGACGAACTGAAGGAGAATTAACTGGGGGTAAATTTAAGGGTGAACATTGGGAACAATTAACAGCACTGGGACTGTCTGAACGTTTAGTTGGTTGTCTCACCGCCGGCGGTGGGGGCAAACGACGACCGGGATAAAGATTCTGGGCAAAAGATAAGTTTGCTTTTAGCAGTAGCGTTGCTTGAGCGATTATCCCGACTTTTAACCAAAATAAGGCCGAGAAAAACAGTAGGTTTGTTCTCATCATGCTGGTTTGTCCTCACACGAAATTTGGGTACATCATGTCCAAATTTTAAAGTAGGAGATGCTAGTCTAGAAAGTATATTGGTTAAAAATCATTACAAGATTTATGGGAAAAGTTGTTGTCGGTCTATCGGGGGGAGTAGATAGCTCTGTCGCCGCTGCCGCCTTACACGCTCAAGGTTATGATGTTATTGGCTTGACCCTGTGGTTAATGAAGGGTAAAGGTCAATGCTGCTCCGAGGGAATGGTAGATGCGGCCTTTATTTGTGAGCAGTTGGGGGTTCCCCATCATATCGTCGATAGTCGCGAGCTTTTCCAAAAAGAAATTATTGATTATCTGGTTTCCGGTTACGAAGCGGGAATCACACCGCTGCCCTGTTCTCAATGCAATAAAGCGGTAAAATTTAGCCCGATGCTCCATTATGCCAGAGAAACCTTAGAAACGGACACTATTGCCACCGGTCACTACGCCAGAATTCGTTTTTCTCCTGAAAACAACCGTTATCAACTGCTGCGTGCCGTCGATAAAAATAAAGATCAATCCTATTTTCTCTATGATCTCACTCAAGATGTACTGCGTGGGACTTTATTTCCTTTGGGAGAACAAACCAAGGCAGAAACCCGCAGAATTGCCCAAGAATTCGGCTTAAAAACGGCAGATAAACCCGATAGTCAGGATTTATGCTTGATTGAAGCTCACGGAACTATGCGATCGTTCTTGGATAAGTATATCGCTGTTAGTGAGGGCGATATCGTTGATCTCGATGGCAAAGTTTTGGGTAAACATAGCGGTATCCATCATTATACGATCGGACAACGCAAAGGCATCGGCATCGCCGCCGCCGAACCCCTCTATGTGGTACAACTGGATCCCGTCATGAATCGGGTTATCGTCGGTAATCGCGAAAGTGCCGTTAGTACCGATTGTCTTGTCGGACGGATGAACTGGGTTTCTATTGCTGAACCCACCACCCCTATCCGCGCGCAAGTACAGGTACGTTATCGTTCTCCGGCTGTTCCCGTCAATGTTATTCCCCTAGAAAATAATCAAGTGAAACTGGTTTTTGATCAACCACAATTTAGTATCACCCCGGGCCAGGCAGCCGTAATTTATGAAGGGGAAATCGTCCTCGGTGGGGGGATTATTTCAGGAGCCACCCCATAGGGAGAGCCACCAATTCACAGAATAACCTGATTATGGTTCGGGGGTCATTCTGCCAATTAGGGACTCTCCCCGGTAGGTTTAGCTAAAAATTAACGACGGGGTACAGAAGCCTCGATGTTAATATTCATAGCGGAGACTCTTGGTACAGGATTGCCTTTGGCGCTACCGAGACCCCGGGCCATAGCCAAGAAGCTGGAAGGATCGCCAGCTTTGGGTTTTTGCTCTTGGGGAACATAGCGACGGACAGCATTCTGCCAAACGATTTGGGGGAAGCCCAAAATACCACGATAGTAGCCATCGTAGCGAGGCGAGGTGATGTTGAATGGACGCTCACCGATTTCGCGGCTGGCCAGGGTGCGACGACGTTGGTAGGGAACGGTATCATAACCAAAGCTTTGCAGATACTCGTCACTGTTGAGCAGTTGATCGACAAAACCTTGAATACCTTTGGTGGCAACGACAATCGACCAAGCAATTTTTTCTCTTTCGCTATAGACATCGCGACCGAGAACTCTTTGTACTACCTGTTCGACAAAGCGATAGTTGCTGTTTTTCTCGTAGAAGCTGTTATAGAAGGTTTTCGATAACAGTAGGCCACGAATGAAATCCCGCACCGATAATTGTCCATTGCGTAATTGGGATTCGAGGAAAGGTTCCCGATCCCATTTAAAGGCATGGAAGAAAATCTGACGGTAAGCGGCTTCGATTAAATCGTCCAGGTCGGTAGGGGAGAGGACATTTTCCGTCGTGTAAACTCTCGGTTTTTCGTCTCCACCGACATCATAACCAGCTACCCGCACGTTTTGGGACTTGGGGGCGTAATTTAAAAGAGGAATGGCCAAGGGTAAACCTCCGTATCCTTAGAAATGCTTAAAAAACTTTCCTCATAATGATAAGGGAGTAAGTGCCAACTAGAAAAGAAATATTAAAAATTCTTACAATTGTTAAGAAAACTTGTTTACCATCCGGGATTTTGGGGGTTGGGGGTT
>VYLG01000142.1_pt1 | contig 16886 bp, 10 predicted proteins | sample 5114351 | NCBI WGS metagenome assembly VYLG01 (sample SAMN12291798, study PRJNA351875) | freshwater metagenome | isolation source: freshwater lake | place: USA: Michigan, Kent Lake | collected 2013-08-15
GGGTTGGGGGTTGGGGGTTGGGGGGAGCTTTTTTCAGTGATCAGTAAACAGTAAACAGTAAACAGTAATCAGTGAACTGAAAACTCACACCTGATCCCATTTTTCTTTAGGTGTGACATAGATAGTGTACTGGGCAAGAGGCAAGAGGCAAGAGGCAAGAGAGTGCATGAGTACCTTTTTTAACTAGCCATCTCTGCCGCTAGTTTAGAAAATTGCTATCACATCTGCTCACTGATAACTGCTCACTGATAACTGCTCACTGATAACTGCTCACTGCTCAGTGATCACTGATTAAGGGATAATCAACACTGGACAGGGGGCAAGGTTAATAACTTTGGTGGTGACGCTTTCGGACACACCTTCGCTGGTTAATCCTAAACCGCGACAACCCATAACGATCAGGTCGGCATTAACTTCATCGGCCACATCACAGATGACAAAAGAAGGTATTCCCTCCCTTTCAATCATTTCCGCCTTGATGCCAGCTTGGGCGAAAATCGCTTGCGCCGATTGTAACAATCTATCCACCGCTTCGATCGAACTCATCTTATCGTCGGCGGCAATTTCTCCGCTGGGTGTCGTTTCCACCACCGACAACAGGACCAAACGACTGTCAAAGATTTTGACTAATTCGATCACACTATTGGTCGCGTCACGACTTTCGCGGCTGTGGTCGATGGGAAATAAAATCGTCTCAAACATAATTAGCAAGTCTCTCCAATCAAATTTTTCTGGGAAAATCAGTCTTAGAACTGCAAAACTGATCCCCAAATCTGAAATAATCTTTGTCAAAGTAATTGCCGCAAGTAGCGATACCCTGATTTAATCTTTATTGTACGGTAAGCAATCTAGGAGGTTATGGGCTGTGCCAAAAAAAACAGTAGCGAATTTAACAGAGGCTGATTTAGCGGGCAAACGGGTCTTAGTCCGGGTCGATTTTAACGTTCCCATGGACAAGGCCACCGGGGCAATCAGCGATGATACCCGCATTCGGGCGGCATTGCCAACCATTGAGGATTTAATCAAAAAAGGGGCTAAGGTTATTTTATGCAGCCACATGGGTCGCCCCGACGGTCAAGTTAAAGAAAATTTGCGTCTGACCCCTGTAGCTAAACGTCTCTCGGAATTATTGGGCCAAGAAGTGATCATGTGTCCCGATTGTATTGGTGAGGGAGTTACGGCAGCGATTAGCCAAATGTCTAACGGTCAAGTGGCCCTTTTAGAAAATCTGCGTTTCCACGGGGAAGAGGAGGCAAATGATCCCGATTTTGCCAAAAAATTAGCTGCTAATGCCGATTTATACGTTAATGATGCTTTTGGTACCGCCCACCGCGCCCACGCTTCTACGGAAGGCGTTACCCATTATCTCAGCCCCTCGGTGGCGGGTTATTTGATTGAAAAAGAGTTAAACTACCTACAAGCAGCTATTGAAACTCCCCAACGTCCCCTAGCGGCGATTATCGGCGGTTCTAAGGTTTCTAGTAAAATTGGCGTGATCGAAACTTTATTGGAAAAGTGCGATAAACTGCTCATCGGTGGCGGTATGATCTTTACTTTCTACAAGGCCCGCGGTTTAAGTGTTGGTGGGTCTTTGGTGGAGGAAGACAAACTGGAATTAGCTAAATCCCTGGAAGCGAAAGCTAAAGAAAAAGGGGTGGAATTCCTCCTTCCTACGGATGTGGTGTTAGCGGATAAATTCGATAAAGATGCCAATTCCCAAATCGTCAAGGTCGAAAATATTCCCGATGGTTGGATGGGATTGGATATCGGACCTGAATCAGTTAAAGTTTTCCAAGAAGCTTTATCTAACTGTAAATCTGTCCTCTGGAATGGCCCCATGGGGGTGTTCGAGTTCGCTAAATTCGCGGCGGGTACAGATGCGATCGCTCACACTTTAGCCGATTTAACCGCTACTGGTACAACTACCATTATCGGTGGTGGTGACTCGGTAGCGGCGGTGGAAAAAGTGGGAGTGGCGGAAAAAATGAGCCATATTTCCACCGGTGGTGGCGCTAGTTTGGAATTACTCGAAGGTAAGGTTTTACCCGGTATTGCCGCCCTCGATGAGGCCTAATTATCGCTAATATCTAAGGTTTAAACAAGGTGGGTGCTGGCCCACCTTTTTTATGAATTATGAAGTGGGGAGTGGTAAGTGGATTTTTAAAGTTCGATTGGGGGTTAATCATACAAAGACTTTTTCAGCAAACCCTAAATAGTTGAGTCATTAGGATACTTCAATCGCAGTAAAATCCACCCGCTGATATAAATCTGTCAGGGATATTTGAAAATCTAGAGAAAACAAAGTTAAAATCGCTTCTTGATCGTGATAATCCCGAAATGCCCAATGATCACCTCTTTTATGAAATTGTTCGATATAATAACCATATTGATCGATTAAAATATATTCTTCAAAACTATTAAGAGAGCGATAAAACTTAAACTTATCACCCCGATTATAGTCTTGAGTAGATTTTGATAAAACCTCGATAATCACCTGTGGATTGGTAATCGTATCGGTGCGTCCTCTTTCAAGAATTGGTTCTCCCTTAACGATCATAATATCGGGATAGGTGTATAAATTATAGGCGGGTATGGCCAAGCGTAGATCGTTGATAAATATATCATAGGCTTGATTCTGGATAGTTAAGGGAAATCTTCTACAGAAATTCAAGGCAATGCGATTATGGTTAGGAGTTCCCCCAGTCATAATAATAATTTCTCCATCTCGATACTCGTGTCTGTCGGTGGCAGTTTCCTCTAGTTGAAAGTATTCTGCGACTGTGTAGCGTTTCTCAGTGGTTGCGACCATATTGTCCCCTTGAAAGCAAAGCTCTGTCTTTATAATAACCTGTTTTCTGAAAAGGTAAGTAGCTGGTTATAATTAAATTAAAAATGGATTTTAGGTTCGATCCCCCCTGCCCCCCTTGATAAGGGGGGTGTCTGATAATTTTTAACGCCTGCCTACTTACAATTATCGGTTTTAATTAAGTGCTGACTGCCGTATAAATATCGAGAGACCTTGTTAACAAGGTCTCTCCAAAGTGGGTGGGATTATTGTTGCTAATTGGCTAATCTGGTTGGGATAATTTGAGGATAGCGCTGGTGACTTTCATGCTTTCTTGATAAAGCACATCCTGGCCCCAACGCTGTAACTGTTTACCTAGCAGAGTTTCTGTTTTTTGGTCTTCCAGATGGGCTACTTGTTCAATGCGGCAAGATTGGGCCCCTCCCGAAGCTTCCATCCGCATACAGCCGGTAGTTCCCGAACAAATTACCGTACAACAATCGGCCTGAAGATTAGTAGAACTGAGTTTAATGCTAATCAGATCCCCTTGTATCTCACCCCAATCGGCCACGGGAATACCAGCTAATTCTGCTTCAATTAAACGCTGATCCTGACCGAGGAAGCTAATCCGATGAATAGCGTAATCTCCCGACCGGTGACTATATCCCACTGGTCGCCATTGTAACCGGCTGGCCATCCAACCGAGGAACATAAAAGCTTGGCAAGGATTGCCCTTTTCATAATCAATAGTGATGCGATCGACTTCCAGAATAGCATCCCGGCGCTCCGGTGGATCAAAAGCCTCGGCGGTTAGTTCTTGCCAAGGGGCGAGACGACTCCAGTTCAGGTCAGCCAATGGTACATCTGTTGCTAGTAAATCCCCCACTTGCAGCAGTTCCGTTTCTGGTTCCCGAAAAGTGCTGGAATCGACGATAATCGTATCACATTGACTGGCCAGACGCTTAAATAGTCCATATTCCGCATCGGGACTGGCTTTCCACCAGAGAAATTTGGGCAAACTGGGAATAGTTAACTCGGAAATAATGCCGCCAATTCGTTCCAAAGCTTCCGCCGTACCGCTTAAAGTGACGTATTCACAGCAAACTAAAGTGTTCTGACTACGTTTGTTGACGGGACAATAGGCAGAAACGGAGGCTTTTACCCCTTCATCGGCCTCGGCGGTGGGACAGAGGGTAATAATGCGACAGGGATTGGAAGCAGCGATCGTATCTGCGACCCCAATCGCATCCAAATCGGCGGCGTATTGACGATGATTAGCCCCGTCCTCGGCCTTTTTTTCCGCTTCCCAGGCTGCCCTTAACCGAGCGACAAATTCATCGCTAGAAAGCCCGGTTACTTCTAGTTCTAGGTCCTTCTGGGCGACTTTGATCGCGGCGTGGGTCCGGGGACCGGCAATACCATCAATCGGGCCGGTGTAATAGCCGAGAAGGGTTAACAATTCCTGTACCGCATCGGGTTCATAGACAATAAAGCTAAAGGTGGTGGCCCGGGTGGCGGCCATACCATCCTCATTATCATTATAGGATTGCCAGATATCGCGCAGTTCCTGCTCGATCACATCGATGGAAACATCTTTCGGTGCTTGCAGGGAGACAATGGGGGGGCTTTGGGTGGTCATATCAGTTATCAGTTATCAGTTATCAGTTATCAGTTATCAGTTATCAGTTACCAGTTACCAGTTACCAGTTATCAGTTATCAGTTATCAGTTATCAGTTATCAGTTATCAGATGTGAGTTTTTAGTGAATAGTATTAAGCGACAAGCTCGGAGCTGCCTTTTTACTGTTTACTGCTCACTGTTTACTGCTCACTGTTTACTGCTCACTGTTTACTGTTTACTGCTCACTGTTTACTGCTCACTGTTTACTGTATTAGAGTCGTCGCCAACGACGGCCATCGCGGTTAAGGAGAAATTCCGCTTCTGTGGGTTCCCAGGTACCCGCTTCGTATTGGGGTACGGAGGCAGGATCGGCGGGAGCGTCCCAAGCGGCGAGAGCGGGAGTAACGATGCGCCATGCTTCTTCTACCTCGTCAGAACGGGTAAATAGGGTTTGATCTCCTAGCATAGCGTCTAAAAGTAGGCGATTATAGGCATCAGCGCTGGCAACACCGAAGGAGGAACCATAACTAAAGTCCATTTCTACCGTGCGCGTGCGTAATTCCGACCCCGGCATTTTTGCCTCAAAACGCAGGGCAATACCTTCATTAGGCTGAATTCGCAGACTCAGTACATTTGCATTAGTTTGTTGGGCTGCCGATTGGAAGATTAATAACGGCACATTGCGGAATTGGATGGCAATCTCGGAAACTTTTTTGGGCAGACGTTTACCCGTACGCAGGTAGAAGGGGACACCCTGCCAACGCCAGTTATCGACGATTAATTTCATGGCGACGTAGGTGGGAGTGGTGGATTCCGGATTAACCCCCGGTTCTTCCCGATAGCCCGGAATGGGTTTTCCTTTCATCCAACCGGCTTTATACTGGCCGCGGATGGCGGATTTTTCTAGGTTATTGATATCGGCCAGGTGAGTCGCTTGCAGGACTTTGACTTTTTCGCCGCGGATACTATCAGCGTTAATAGCGTTGGGTGCTTCCATCGCCGTCAAGCAGAATAACTGCATCAGGTGATTTTGCACCATATCCCGCAAAGCCCCCGATTTTTCGTAATATCCGGCCCGATCCTCCACTCCCACGGTTTCGGCCACGGTAATCTGGACGTGATCGATAAATTGACGATTCCAGAGGGGTTCAAAGATGGCGTTAGCAAATCGGAACACCAGTAAGTTTTGGACGGTTTCCTTGCCTAAATAGTGGTCAATGCGATAAACTTGGTTCTCCTGACAAACCTCTTGTACGACTCGATTGAGAACTTGGGCAGAACTGAGGTCTTTGCCAAAGGGTTTTTCGATCACTAACCGGTGTTTAATTGGGTCTGTAAGCATTCCGGCCGCCCCAAGGTTTTTAAGACCGGGGGGGAAGAAATTAGGAGAAACCGCTAGATAAAAGACTCGATTGCCGCGGGTTCCCCGTATTCCGTCTAATTCTTCCAGAAAGACTTTCATTTTGGCGTAACTTTCTGGATCGTCCATGTTGCCGGGGAAATAGTACAAGCCTTGGGCGAAGTCTTGCCAATATTCCTCACTACCAATCCCGTCAGAAAATTCTTCGATGCCTTGGCGCATCTGTTGGCGAAAATAATCATGACTCCACTCTCGGCGCGCTGTACCGACGATGGTTAATTCGGCCGGTAGTCGTCTTTCCCGTTTCAGTTGATAGAGAGCAGGAACCAGTTTTCTTTGGGTTAAGTCTCCCGATGCCCCAAAAATGACTAAAATTAGGGGTTCTGGGGTTCTTTCTTGTCGCAATCCCACTCGGAGAGGATTTTCGAGCAGCTTTACCATAGGATTTTGTCTAGCCGAGGTGCATTATTTTCCAGTCTAGCGAAAATACTCGACGGGATACCTAAATTGACGCTCCCATCGCACTAAGCGCTTCGGGATTCCCTGTTCATCCAGTTACCTTATCTACTAAGCTTTCACCTAATAGACAGTGGGTCGGCCTGTCCGAGGGCTTGAATTTCTGTCCGCCCGACAGTATTTGCCCGTGCGAGAATGTTTATAGCGGCGTTTTCGTCTCTATCCAAGACACACCCACAAGAACAAACATGAGTTCTTACAGATAATGTTTTCTTGACAATATTACCACAACTAGAACATTGTTGGCTAGTGTATTGTGGGTTCACCGCTACCACAAACTTCCCGTGTATTTTCCCAAAGTAGTCTAACCAATCGGTGAACATTGACCAACTTGCATCTGAAATAGATTTAGCAAGCTTAGGATTTTTCACCATATTAGATACCTTCAAGTCCTCATAGACTACCAAATCGTTAGATTGGATTAACGCTTTTGCTGTCTTGACGGCAAAATCTTTACGCTGTCTAGAAACTTTTAGATGAAGGCGAGCTACTTTAGATTTCTGTTTTAATCTTTTTTGGCTTCCCTTTTTCTTCTTTGAGAGTTTACGTTGAGCCTTTTTTAGTCTTTTTTCCGACTTACGAAGAAACCGTGGGTTATCAATTTTATACCCATTAGAGTCAGTTAAGAAATGGTTTAAACCTAAATCAATCCCTACTTCTTTTCCTGTAGAGTCAAAGGTTTCTACTCTCTCAATGTCTAAGACAAATTGACAATAAAAGCCATCGGCTCGTTTAATAAGCCTGACTCTTTTGATAGTAGATTTATCGAGAATCTCACGGTTAAAAGTGCCGATTAACTTTAATTTTCCTATCCCTGTTTTATCCGTGATGTGGATAAACTTTTTGTCTTCTGTTAGTTTCCAACCAGAAGTTTTGTACTCGACAGACCTTGAAAACTTTTTGAATTTGGGATAGCCTTTTTTTGCCAAACCCCTTTGACAATTGTCGTAGAAACGGGATATAGAAAACCAAGCTCTTTCGGCACTTGCTTGACGAGCCATAGAGTTGAGTTTACCAACAAAAGAGAACTCAGGACTATTAGATAATTCGGTAGTTAGCCTACACAAAGTAGCATAGTTAACCTGATCTTCTTTGGTAGAGTCCATCCAAAATCTTAGACATTTGTTCCGAATAAACTGTCCCACCCTGATAGCCTCTTGAATGGCTATTTTCTGGTGTGAATTGGTTTTTAACTTAAACTCTATGACTCGCATCGATTCGACCTCTCAATGTGTTATATTATGAGTATAGTAATCCATTGTAAAAAGTGTCAAGAGAAAACTAATTATCGTAGAAAGGTTTTTGAGAAGGAGCATCTAGAGTTTTTGAGAATAGTTTTTCAAAACATAGCTGAGAAATGGGAGGCGAAGATAATAGAGATTAACGGAGAATCAGACCATATCCATATCCTTCTGACTTACCCACCCCATAAGCTGTTAAGTAGTCTAATCGCTAACTTAAAAGCAACTTCTTGCCAGCTGATGTGGGATAACTTTTCAGACCACTTGAAAGAGATATATGGTCAAGATAAGAGAATTTTGTGGACAGGGGCATATTTTGTGGCTAGTTGTGGCGGTGTCACAATAGACCAACTTAAGAAATATGTCGAGAATCAGGATTCCCCTGAATATTAGTTGTGCTTCGCTGTTTTATGCTGGTCGGTTTTTCATCTCGTCAGTGAAACCGAGAGTTCCTTCAAACCGACATTTAAGGTAAAAATTAACAACCACAATCAGTGATCAGTAATCAGTAATCAGTCATCAGTAATCAGTGATCAGTAATCAGTCATCAGTCATCGGTAATTGGATAATATCTTTAGGCCTTTTTGAGATCAAACAGTGCCGGGCCTGGGAGTGAGCGGGGGGAAAATGGGGGGACTTTTTCCCTGAAAATTAGGTAATTGACTTCCTAAAAATGGATAAAACCCCACACCCCACATCCTACCCCTAGGAAAAACTTTTTGCCGCAAACTCTGATGGAGGAGAGGCCGTTATTTTTTGGCGGTTTTAACACAATCGAGGGTACGGACGATGGCGGCTGCTGCGTAGTTACGACGGGCGGGATCATTTGGTACAAAAGAACTACCCCGTTCGTTCAAGGGAGAGGCCACACCGCAAAATCCCGACATCTGGGTAATTAAACTGGCAGCCCAATGACCGGAAGTATCGGAAAAATTGACGGGGGTTTTAGTTTGGGCTAAATCGGGGGCTTGTTTTTGCTGAGTTTTCAGGTAGGTGGCGGCCTGTTTGAGAATCGCCATCAATTCGGCCCGGGTGATGGGGTCGGTGGGACGGAATTCGCCGTTAGCTTTGCCGGCAACAATACCATTGGCCCGGGCCCATTGGATTTTTTTGGCACTCCAGCGCGTCGCTTCTACGTCGTTAAAACTGCCGCTGCCGGGGGGAATCTCTTCTAGGTTAATTTTGGTGACAGTTCCCATCCCTTCAATAATCATCGAGACGAATTGTTCCCTGGTGACGGGATTTTCGGGGCGGAAGGTGTTATCTTCTTTAAAACCGGCCACTACCCCAAGCGCGATCGCTTTTTCAATCTCAGTTTTATAGATATCGCCGCTAATATCCTGAAAACTAGCCCCAGAACTGGGGGGAGGAGTGGTTTCGTTGATGGGCGGTCTCCCGGTGGCTGCGAGAACTTCCGCTTCTTTGCCGCTAAAGTAGAAGTGGCCTAAAGTTTTGCCTTGGAAAGTACGACGGCTAAATCTCCAACCCGGTTCGAGGATAATTTTCATAAATCCTGTTTGCATTCCTCGGGTTCTTCCCACCACTAATTCCGGTCTGCGAGCATCCCGGGGAGTTCCCACTAAGTATAATTCGCCATTGCGTTCCACAATACGCAGGATGTAATCTAGCCCAAAATCCCGGCCATCGAGACGGATAGAATAACCATTACTATCGGTGGCGCGGCGACAAATGCCGGTAAAGTCAAAGTTGAGGAGCAGCGGGTCGATCATGACGGGATTTGAGCCGCTTTCGCTCCAACACTTCTGTTTTCCCTGGATTTGTTCCAATACTAGCAGGTCAAATTTATTACCTCCGTAGGGACGAGCGATCGCTATTACCTGGGTCTGCTCGATGTCCTGTTCGTCAAAGTTGACCGCTGGTGTGGCAGTTATGCCGAAGGTCATTAGGGCGGTTAGGGCGATCGATAATCTGGCTTTCATAATCTTTAATCTATAAGACGATTTTTGCAGTAAAAATAGACGTGCTAGTCCCAATATTCTAAGACTGAATGCTTCCGGTTGTTGTTCCGGACTGCGCCGGATTGTTGTCTGTCCGCACAAGTTTTCTCTCAATCTTCAATTTCCGAACCTATTTATCCTGGCAATATTCTGATGGAACTGGTGGGTTGATCAATATTAATTCGGTTAGCTGTTGAAACTGGGGAGATTTTGGCGAATTGTTGAAAATTTTAGCCAGCCATTCGAGTCTTAGGCTAAGATGGGGAGAGAGGCTTTTAATTGGCCGCAGCCCTTGACTTCCTCACAGGATTTAAGCCCAATAATTGCCTAAAAAATTGCAGTTAATCGATTGAGGGCTATCAGTGCTGAGGTAAATTATCATAGTTCATTAGCTCTGGTGAGCCATTGCCTTTTCTTTGGTGTGTGTGAGGTAAACAATTATGAGTAACTCCCCTGGTGATCCTTCTCCTCGTCCTAATCTTTTTCTGAGTATCGGTCGATTTGTCCGCCGGCCTTCTACTTTAATTGTTGGGGGAATTACTCTCCTAGGAATTACCTCCCTTGGCTATTTTACTGCTCGTTATTTAGTTTATGAACGTCTAACCCCAATTTTAGACAATATCTTCAGTGAAATGCTGCACAGACCCGTCAGGGTAGGCAAGATAGAGGGATTTTATTTTAATCGCATTCGTATCGGTAAATCGGAAATTCCAGCTACGGCCAATTCTGCTGATAGTTTATCTATTGATGCGATCGAATTGGGATTAAATCCGCTGCCCTTACTTTTAGGTCTGCCGCTGCCGGTTGATGTCAAGTTAATTAATCCCAGTATTTATCTCGATCAGGATAAAAATGGTCAATGGCTCGATAATTTAGAAAAAATAGCTAGTAACTTTGATCGGGAGGCACCCATTAAGTTAAATCTGGGGTTTCAGGTGGAGAAGGCAGCTCTTACTATCCAACCCTATGCCCTGAAAAAACCGATAGAAATTAAGGCCGATGGTCAAGGAAGATTTATTGATAATCAAAGGCAGCCTCTCACCTACGATTTTAGCGCAGAAATCCTCAAAAGTCAAGTAAAAATTCAAGGAGAAACGGCGTTAAAAACGGGTGAAAGCCTAACTAATCTTCAGATCGACCGTTTAAACTTAAGTAAACTATTAACTTTAATTCCTAATCGCAATCTTCAATTAAATCAAGGAGAAGTAAATGCTAATATTGCTCTCAATATTCCCAGTTGGGCAAAGCTAAATCAAAGTCAAGGTAATGGCAATTTTCAGGTGAGGGAAGTAGCGGGAAAATTCCAACCTTTTCAGTATCCAATTAAGCTAACAACTAAGTTAAATTTACAGGGAGACAAAGTATTAGTTGAACAGGCGAACGCAACTATTGGCAAGATTAAAACTGAGGTGAGAGGAGAAGTAAATTGGCAAACTGGTTATCATCTCAATGTCGCTCTAGAATCGGTGGATTTACAACAACTTTTAAGAATTATTTATCTGCAATCACCTCTAGATTTACGGGGAGAAGCACGCTCTACTTTTCAAGTGACGGGAAAACTAGATCAACCTCTAATTAAAGGAACCGTTAGCAACAGCAAACCGATTATTTTTGAGCAAATTCCTATTCAATCAATAACCAGTAATTTTCAAACAAATCTCAATCGTCTTAATTTAGATAAAATTCAAATTAAACCCGTCGCAGGTGGAGAAATTAAAGGAGAAGGAAAATTGCAGTTAAATATTCTGCAATCCCTGCAAAAAAATCAACCTCTTGACGGGACAAAAATGCCGATTAATTTGAATTTACAAGCGCATTTTCCCACGAGAAAAATTTTATCTCAATTCGCAACAATTCCCGCTAAAATTAATATAAACGATCTGCAAGCTAATATTAAAGCTAGGGGTAGTTTAGGACTGCCACAATTATTAATTAATTGGCAAATACCCACGGTTAATCAGTCAGGATTAATCAATGTTGCCGGAGAGGGTAAAGTATTTTTAGGGGGCAACAAAATAAATTTAACCGATACGGTCATTAAAACAAATGGCGGCAAACTACAGGTTAATGGTAATGGTGATTTTACTAGCAAATTAGTCCAGGCAAAAATCACGGGTAATAACTTTTTATTGACTCCTTTTGTGCCTCTTGTTTGTCAATATTTAGATAGCATTTGCCCCTACCTAGAAACCTTAGAACCCTTAAATTTAGAGACAGCTAATATTCAAGTTAGTGGCCAAATTGACCAACTTAATATTAATACTTTAAACGGAGTTGCTAACTTAGAAATTAGCAGTAAACAAGGCACAATTTTAGTCAATAGTCAAGTATTGCAAGGAAATCTTCAGGCTAACGCTTTCTTAGCGGGATTGCCGATTAATTCCCTATTGCCTAACTTACCAACCCAGGTTAAATTAGTGCGATCACAAATTAATTTACAAGGTTATTTAGGAGAATTACTAAATAATAAAAATAATATTTTCAGCAGTTGGCAAGGTCAAGGTAATATGCAGTTATTAGTAGATAATAATCCTTTAATTGCCACAGCCAAACTGAATCAAGGTTTCCTGACAGGAACAGTTAATACCAGTGGGATTAGTCTTAATCCTCTAGTGGAAAGTTTAACAGTTCCCGTCAGTTTAGGCAGGGCAAAAATCAGCTTTGCTGGCAGGATAAATTCTCTGATTAGCGGAACTTTAACGGATTTACAAACTTGGCGCGGAGAGGGAGATATACAGTTATTTGTCAATAATCGATCCCTAAAAACTACTGCCCAACTGGAAAAAGGTATTTTAAGCGGTATAGTTAATACAGCTGGCATTAACTTAAATCCGTTTTTACCCAATATAAATATTCCTGTTAGTCTAGGGAAAACCCAAGTCAATTTCACCAGTGCAATCAATAATTTACTAGCGGGAAAAATCCCTAATTTGTCCACCGTCAATGCTAGGGTAAATACTCGGTTGTTAGTGGATAATAATCCGATTAATACTGATATTCAGTTAAACAACGGTATTTTTAATATTCTCAGTAGCTTAGAGAATTTTCAGACTAATATTCCCCTACCGTTGAATATTTCCCAAACCAGTTTTCAAGCAGCAGGAAATGCCCAAACTATTTTCGACTCCCTGCAAGAAAAACGACTCAACTTAAGCAGTATCAAAGCAGTTTTTAACTCTCGTATTAATGTAGCCAAAGGAGAAATTAAAGCTAAGGCACAACTGAATAATAATTTCTGGCAAAGTGATATTATTGCCGCTAATCTTGATCCCGCTGCCGTACTAGGACAATTGCCCGGAATAAAATCAATCTCGATTCCTAACTTAGATTTTAGGGCGAATTTAGCAGGAAATATTAAAGAAATTTGGCAGGGAGTAACACCAATTCAGGTTAATAATCTCTCGGCACAGTGGGGAGAAAATAGCTTTGATGTGCGAGGAAATATTCTTTTAGCTAATCTTATCAGTCAACCCGATATCGCTGAGGTTAACTTAAATCTACAGGCAAAAACAGACCTTGCTACTGTACCCTTGGCTGAGATTATATCGCTTTTACCGATCGAGCCTCGTTTGAAACCCAGAGAATCGACCATGACAGGGATCGGAGAATTTCAAGGACAAATCACAGGAAAAAATCTCTTAACTGCTTGGCAAAAAGTGGGAAATATACAAATCAAAGGAGATATAAATTTAGCTAACTTTAGCATTAATGATCGACCCTTTGAACCTATCTTAAAAGGAATTATGCAAGCAGGAATCGGTCAAAATATTAGTTTAAATCTGCGGGGAAATCAGGACATTATTGACCTGACTTTCGATCCTTGTCAACAAAATAATTGTCTGCTGCCCTATCTTCCCTTAGGGATAAATATTCGCCAAGCTTTTGGAAATAAAACTCCTTTTTTAGCAACAGCTAAACGAAGCGGAGAAAATTTAAATGTTCAGATTGCCGATTTTCCCCTAGAAATCCTGAAAATATCTCCCACGGCAGCCTACAATGTTCCGGGGATTATTGCTGGACAAGTAAATGCTAATCTAGACATCAATTTATTTAACTTACAGGGACAGGGACAACTAGAGATTAACCGACCTAGTTTAGGTAACTTAATCGGGGAAAAATTAACGGCAAATTTGGTTTATCGGGATTCCATAGTTCAACTGCAAGAGGGGAGTTTACAAGCGGGTGCAAGTCAATATAATCTGCAAGGTTTATTTAATTGGCAAACCCAGGAAATAGAAGCTAAACTCAGGGTAGATCAAGGTTATATTCAAGATTTATTATCAGTTGCTAGTATCTATGATTTAACCAGTTTAATCACCCTTTTCTCCTCCGAAAATAACCCAGCTATTCAACTTAGTCCCCTAGAAGTAGGTAATCCCGAAGCTTCCCTAGCAGAACGGGTAAATTTGCGGGCAAAAATTGAAGAAATAATCCAGCAATTAGCAAGGGAAAGAGGGGTAGTCGGGATACCTTCTGAACTAGATTTTCGCGGCCGTTATCAAGCAAATATAGCCTTAACTGGGACTTTAAAAAATCCAGATCTTAGCGTAAAATTTCAGGGCAATAGATGGGAATGGCGACCCCAAAGACCGACGGTAAATATTGTTAACCCTCTCGGAATTGTCACCACCGATACCCAATTAATTCCTATTGATGAAGTAACAATTAATCTTAACTTAAATCGTCAGTTGCTCAGGATAGAACCGATTAGATTAAAATCACGAGATTCTTCCGTATTTTTAGCGGGTGATTTTTCCCTAAACAAAGTAGAGGGAACTTTTGCCGTGGAAAATCTTTCTCTGGATCTCTTGAGAAATTTTGTGCAGTTTCCCTTGGATGTATCCGGTAGTCTAAAAACTCAAGGACAAATTGCAGGAACCTTATTAAATCCTCGTATTCAGGGTAATTTTGCCTTTATTGACGGTGCAATTAATGCCCAAAATATTAATCAGGATATAATTGGTTTATTTACCTATAATCAGTATCGTTTTGATTTGCGGACAACCTCCTCCGAATCAATCCAAATCTATGCCAGCATTCCCTATCCTCCCTTACCGGGTAATGATCAATTAAAAATCCAAGCAAAATTGGGAACCGATGGAATCAAATTAATTGAAGCTATCAGTCAAAACGCCATCGAATGGGTTAACGGTGAGGGAGAGGTAGTTCTTTCAGCGATGGGAAGATTAGATATAAAAGAGGGCTTAAAAATCAAAGATTTAGAAGCAAATGGTATAGTTACTCTTAATAATGCCGCTATCCGCAGTGTTGCTTTTCCAGAGATTTTAACCGTAAATGGCCGCATTGGGTTAACCCCTGAAAGCTTAACAGTAGAGGAATTACAAGGCTCGATCGCTGACAGACAAATTTCTGTGGTGGGAGTTTTACCTTTCTTTCAAGCCATCAAAAATAATCCTAATCCGTTAACAGTTAATATTCAAGAGGGAGATATAGCAATTAATGGTCTTTATCGGGGATTAATTGCTGGGAATGCCATGGTGACAGGAACAATTCAGCAACCAATTATCGGGGGTAATGTGCGTCTTTCTAGGGGGAAAGTTTTTCTTCCTCGCACAGCAGAAATTAATCAAGAAACGGATAAACCAGTGAGTCGCTGGCTGCAGCCTCTCAACATTCCTCAGACGACAAATATTACTCCAGTTTTAAATAATTTCCAAGTGTCTTTAGCAGGATTATCAATCGAACAAGAACCTTTGTATCAATTTGATTTTAGTGGTGCTTTAACCTTGAACGGTCCGCTCACTCCACTGGAGAAATTACAAACCAATGGAGTGATTAATCTCGATCGAGGACGGGTTAGTTACATCGATACTCGTTTTCTTCTTAACCGACGCAATCAAAATGTTATTGTTTTCGATTCTAGTCGCGGGTTGGGACTTTTTAATCCCTTTGTTGATATTCAACTGCGAACAATTCTCAGCGAATTTTCTCAATCTCGCGATTTTGCTATCTCCCGTCCGGGGGGAGATTTTCCTAGCAATGAAATTCCCGATGATAGCCTCAATCGCATTCAAAGGATCGATGTCACCCTCAGCGTTGAAGGGGAATTAAACCGCTTGCTACCAAATTTAGGACGTAATATCAATGAAGTGTGCCAAATTCGTCCCGATAGTCCACCTTTTCCCCTAGAGGAAAACTATACAGATACAGAATTACAAAAAGCTGCTAATTGTTTACAAGCAGTGGCTTTTGCTAGAGGTGAAGATGAGGGATTGCTTAATACTCCCCTAGTTAAATTAACCAGCACTCCCCCCCGCAGCCAAGGGGAAATCGTTCGACTTTTGGGGGAACAATTGCTGTCGGTTTTTAATGGTTTACAGGGGAAAAATACAGAACAATTAATTCAATTTGGAGTGGTTCAGTTGGCGATTCCCCTCTTAGCCCAAGGAGTCGTGTATGATGTGGAGAATGCGGTTAGTAATGCGATCAGGGCAACGGATTTTAATATTCTTCCCAATTTGGAAACCGTCTATCGAGTCAATTCCCAGTCTTTTATTCGCTTTTCCTACGATTACAATTTGAATGAGTTTACCGTCCGCTATCAAACTCAATTTTAAAGTAAGATGGCTGGATAAAGAGGCAAAATTAGGTTATACTTCATCCTGATAATCAACCCGATAGGTAGGTAGAAAATAAGAAATATTATTTTTTTACTTTTTACTTTTGACTTTTGACTTTTTACTTGATATTCTATGATTATTCGCGAGGCCAAAGAAACAGATTTACCAACAATTATCGAGATTTATAATGCTGCTGTTCCCACTCGCAAGGCCACCGCAGATTTAAAGCCTATTTCCCTCGAAAGTCGGCGAGAATGGTTTAAAAAGCACGATCCTGAACAGTATCCCATCTGGGTAATAGCGATCGAAGGTCGGGTGGTGGGTTGGCTGAGTTTACAGATGTTTTATGGTCGTGTCGCTTACCAAAAAACGGCAGAGGTTAGTTTATATATTGCCCCCGATTATCAAGGTCGTGGAATCGGTAAATTATTAGTAGAATATGCCCTGAATCGCTGTCCCAAATTGGGTATATCTAATCTTATGTGTATTATTTTTGCCCACAATCAAGCCAGTATTCGTCTCTTTGAAAAATTCGGCTTTCAACGATGGGGTTATTTACCTCAAATTGCCGATCTAGACGATTTTCTGGCTGATGTGGTCATTTTAGGAAAAAAAGTCGCTTAAATAGGCAATTTTCCCCATAGCTAGACTATAATTCTAGACTTAATTGAATATAAGCATTTTCCGGTTCGCCTAGAGATGGTTTCTGGGTGAGAGAAAAGAGATAGTCCTCATACCAAATCTCAGAACTTCCCGCACATTTTTCATCTCTAAATAGGGTCTGCTGAAAAAGTTTTTCGGTGGGGGTTGGGGGTTGGGGGTTGG
>VYLG01000143.1_pt1 | contig 16865 bp, 14 predicted proteins | sample 5114351 | NCBI WGS metagenome assembly VYLG01 (sample SAMN12291798, study PRJNA351875) | freshwater metagenome | isolation source: freshwater lake | place: USA: Michigan, Kent Lake | collected 2013-08-15
GCCGCGGCCCGGTCGGCCACCGGCACCGGTGCCGCGCCGGCCGCCGCCGTCGCGGCGCTGGCTGCGCCCACGCAGCGCATCGTCTACTTCGACTTCGACAGCTTCGTCATCCGCGACGACTTCAAGTCGATGATCGAGGGCCACGCCCGCGTGCTGGCGCGCGAGAACGGCAAGCGCATGGTCATCGAGGGCCACACCGACGAGCGCGGCGGCCGCGAATACAACCTGGCGCTCGGCCAGAAGCGGGCCGACGCCGTGGTGCGCTCGCTCGTGCTGCTGGGCGTGGCCGAGCGCCAGCTCGAGGCCGTGAGCTTTGGCGAGGAGCGCCCCGCCGCGCAGGGTGGTGACGAGACGGCCTGGTCGCGCAACCGCCGTGCCGAGCTGAAGGACCGCTGATGAAGCCGGCCGCTGCCTGGGCATCGTCGCTGGGGTTGCTGGCGCTGCTGGCCACCGGCCCGGCTGCGGCCTTCCTCAACGACGAAGAGGCCCGCAAGGCCATCGCCGACCTGCGCGTGAAGGTCGCCGCGATGGAGGAGCAGTCGGCCAGGCGCGAGGCCGAGATCGTCGCTGCGGCCGCCGCCGAGCGCACGCGGCTCACGGAGGAGATCGCCACGCTGCGCCGCAGCCTGCTGGAGCTGAACAACCAGCTGGTGGCGCTGCGCGGTGAACTCGCCAAGCTCAGCGGCAACGACGAGACGCTGGTGAAGGAGCTCGCCGAGGCGCAGCGCCGCCAGCGCGACGTGGCCCAGGCCTTCGACGAGCGGCTGAAGAAGATCGAGCCCGTGAAGGTGTCGATCGAGGGCCGCGACTTCATGGTCGAGCAGGAGGAGCGCCGCGCCTACGACGAGGCCTTCGCCGCCATCCGCGGTGGCGACTTCGACAAGTCGGTGCAGCTGTTCACCGGCTTCCTGCGCCGCTACCCAGGCAGCCCGTACAGCGACGCGGCGCGCTTCTGGCTCGGCAACTCGCAGTACGGCCGGCGCGACTACAAGCAGGCCATCGAACTCTTCCGCGCCTTCGTGACGAGCGCGCCGCTGCACCCGCGCGCGCCCGACGCGCTGCTGGCCCTGGCCAACAGCCAGGCCGAGATGAAGGACGGCCGCGGCGCCCGCCGCACGATCGAGGAGCTCATGAAGGAGTACCCCTCGTCCGAGGCCGCGCAGGCCGGCAAGGACCGGCTGGCCACGCTGCCCAAGTAGCGCCGCCCCCGGCACGGGCCGCCGTGATGCCCTAGCATCGCGGCCCCATGCTGCAGGAATCCGATCTTCCGGGCCTCGTCGCCCAGGTGCTGGCCGCGTCGTTTGCGCTGGCCGTGGTCTTTGGCGCCATCGCCCAGCGCACGCACTTCTGCACGATGGGCGCCGTCGCCGACATCGTGAACATGGGCGACTGGGGCCGCATGCGCATGTGGCTCATGGCCATTGGCGTGGCCATGCTGGGCTTCAACGGCATGGTCGCCGCCGGCTGGGTGCAGGCGGGGCAGAGCGTGTACGCGGGGCCGCGGCTGATCTGGTTGTCCAACCTGCTGGGCGGGCTGTTGTTCGGCTTTGGCATGGTGCTGGCGTCGGGATGCGGCAGCAAGACGCTGGTGCGCATCGGCGGCGGCAGCCTGAAGAGCCTGGTGGTGTTCTTCGTGCTGGCGGTGGCCTCGTACGCCACGCTGCGCGGCATCACGGCGGTGGCGCGCGTGGCCACGGTGGACGCCGTGGCCATCACGCTGCCGGCGGGGCAGGACCTGCCCTCGCTGCTGTCCCACGCCATCGGCATGGCCACGCCCAACGCGGCGCTGGTGCTGGGCGGGCTGATCGGCGGCGCGCTGCTGGTGTTTGCGCTGGCGCGGCCCGAGGGCCGGACGGGTGAGGCGCTGCTGGCCGGCATCGGCCTGGGCTTGGTCATCGTGGGCGTGTGGTGGGTGACGGGGCGGCTCGGCCACCTCGCCGAACACCCGGCCACGCTGGAGGAAGCCTGGCTCGCCACGAACACGCAGCGCATGGAGTCGCTCACCTTCGTGGCGCCCATCGCGTACACGGTGGACTGGCTCATCCTCTTCAGCGACAAGAGCAAGGTGCTCACCGTGGGCATCGTCAGCGTCTTCGGTGTCGTCGTCGGCTCCGCGGCGGTGGCTTTGGCCACGCGCAGCTTCCGCTGGGAGGGCTTTGCAGGCACCGAGGACACCGCCAACCACGTCGTTGGTGCGGTGCTGATGGGCGTGGGCGGCGTCACGGCGATGGGTTGCACCATCGGGCAGGGCCTGACGGGCCTGTCGACGCTGGCGCTGGGCAGCTTCCTGGCCTTCGGGGGCATCGTCGCCGGGGCCGTGCTGGCGCTGCGCTACCAGATGTGGCGCCTGGAGCGCATGGCGTGAACGCGCCGGTGCCGGGCCTTGACGCCGCCCTGGCGGGCGTGGCCCCGGACGCTGACCTCGAGCGCCGCTTCGGCGGCCTGCGGCGCCTGTACGGCGATGCCGGTTATGCAGCCGTGCGCCACGCGCGTGTGGCCGTGGTGGGCCTGGGCGGCGTGGGCTCGTGGGCGGCCGAGGCGCTGGCGCGCAGCGGCGTGGCGCGGCTCGTGCTCGTCGACCTGGACCACATCGCCGAGAGCAACGTCAACCGCCAGGTGCAGGCCCTGGGCTCGACGCTGGGCATGGCCAAGGCCGAGGCGCTGGTGCGTCGCTTCGCCGACATCCACCCGGGCTGCGAGCTGCTGCCGGTGGAGGAGTTCGCCAGCCCCGACAACTGGCCCGCGCTGTTGCCGGCGCCGGTGGATGCCGTGATCGACGCGTGTGACCAGGCGGCCGCCAAGACGCACCTCGCGACCTGGAGCCTGCAGGCGGGCGTGCCGCTGGTGGTGGTGGGTGCGGCCGGTGGCAAGCAGCGCGCGCAGGCCGTGGAGGTGGACGATCTGGCCCTGGCCACGCACGACCCGCTGCTGGCCGGCCTGCGCCAGCGCCTGCGCAAGGCCGGCGTGGCACCTCGCCAGGGCGCGATGGGGCTGCGCGCCGTGTTCTCGCGCGAGGCCGTGGCCCCGCCGGCCGACCTGTGCGATGCCGGCGACGGCAGCCTCAACTGCCACGGCTATGGCTCCAGCGTCACCGTGACGGCCAGCTTCGGATTCGTGGCCGCGGGCGAGGTGCTGCGCCTGTTGATCGAGCGCCACAGTCGGGCAGCGCAGCGAAACGCCGTGCTATAGTCTCGGGCTCTGCGGACAACGGGTCGTTAGCTCAGTCGGTAGAGCAGCGGACTTTTAATCCGTTGGTCGCGTGTTCGAGTCACGCACGACCCACCACACCTCACCGTGTGGCCGGTTCACCCAGGTTTCCAGGGCTCTTAGCTCAGTTGGTAGAGCAGCGGACTCTTAATCCGTTGGTCGCAAGTTCGAATCTTGCAGGGCCCACCAACTCTCCTCGTCGTCACGCTCACCGTGCCGCCTCAGCGGCGCAGTTCGAAGCGGTCGACCACGCGCCAAACCGGCGCCTTCCCCAGCGGCCGCCATCGCGGCCAGCCCTCGGGGTTGCGGTGCCAGCGCCGTGGCACGTCGTCCAGCCCCAGCATGAAGGCCTCGATGCCGCCGGCGTGCACGCGCAGGCGCAGGAAGCCTTTGTCGTGCTCGCCGGGCAGCGCGCTCGCGGCGTTGTTGGGCAGCCGGCCGAAGAGGGCGCTGGCCACCGCCAGGTAGGTGCCGAAAAGCAGGGCCACACCCAGCACCGCCGCCGGGAAGCGCCACGCCCAGGGCTCGACGGCCATCAACGCAGCCATCAGGGCCATCACGCCGGCCAGCAGCGGCAGCGCCATCAGCCAGTCGCCCAGCCGCGCGTGCGCCGGATCGTTCTCGGTGGCCACGGTGGCCGCGGCCAGCGCGCCTGGCAGCAGGCCCAGCCAGGGCCCGTGGCCGGGCAGCAGCGAAGCCAAGGCCATCAGCAGCCCGATCCCCACCGGGAAGTGCACGTTGCGCCCGCGCAGCAGCGCCACGACGTTGAGCCACGCGCGCCGGCGGCTGACGGCGGGCTCGGGGTAGCAGTGCTTGTCACGGCCGAAGCGGTGCACCTGCTCCAGCGTGGCGTCGTGCGCCGGCTCGCCGCCGGGCGAGCGGCCGACGAACACGCGCTCGCGCAGGTCGGCCTGCGCGGCTTGGGTGTCGATGCCGACCTGCATGAACTTCGGCTGCTGCACCTCGCGCGAGTGCGTCGGGTGGCCGAAGGCGCCGCCGCTGCCGCAGGTGACGAGTTCGCTCGTGTAGCCCAGCGCGGCCTCCGGCAGGCTCTCGCGCACGTAGTGGTGCAGGTCGCCGGCCAGGCGCAGGCGGATGGGGCAGCCACGCTCGAGCAGCTGCGCCTCCAGTCGCTGGTAGCGCTTGGGGTAGCCGTGCGGGCTGCGGTCGCCGATCTCGCGTGTCCAGTAGGGCTCGGGGTACAGCAGCAGCACCGGCGATCCGGGCGGGATGGCCTTGCTGTCGAGCAGCGCGCGGAAGGCGTCGAACTGCGCGCGGTCGAGGTCGCCGCTGAGCGCGAAATCAAAGCCCAGCAGATGCCAGCCGTGTGGCAGCGCCAGCGCGAAGTAGCTGCGCGTCTGCGGCGCCTGCGCGCCCAGCAGGCCGGCCTTGCGGTCGTTGACGAAGTAGCGGCAGAAGGTGGACAGGCTGTCCATCCAGTCGTGGTTCTGCGGGATGGCGACGACGACCTTGTCCTTGTCGAAGCCGCTGTGCGGCCGCGCCAGTTCGAAGGGTTCGATCAGGCGCGCCTGGTAGTGCGCCGGGCTGGCCCCGGGGTAGGCGAGGTCGCCGCCCAGTACCAGCAGCCGCGCGGTGGGCAGGCCGTCGGCGTGGGCCTTGGGCAGGCCCTGGGCCTGCAGCCGCGGCGCCAGCAGGGCCTGGGCCACCGCGGTGGTGGCGCTGCCGCCGTCGCCGGTGTCGGCGATGAAGTCGAGCCAGAGGTCACCGTCTTCGCCTGCTGCCACGGGCAGGGTGTGGAACTCGCCGGAGAAGGTCTCGCGCCGGTCCAGGTTGCGCAGCAGGTTCAGCGACCACAGCTGCTCACGCGCCACGCGCCACAAGCCACCCAGCGCGTACCAGGCCACCGGCTTGCGCTCGTGCGGCGCCACGTCCAGACCGAAGCGTTCCTGCATCCCTGCTCCCTGCGTCAGCGGCCCGGATGATGCCTGCTGCCTGTCTGCAGCCTGCCTGGGCACCTCACCCTTTGTCAGGAAGATTCAGGCCCGGCCGGTACACTGCCCGCGCCATGAGCCAGCCCTCCACGCCCACCACGAGCCCGGCCGAGCCGGCCGCTGCCTACGACGCCAGCGCCAAGCAGAAGTCGCAGGCCAAGACCTCGCGCATCCCGATCAAGATCGTGCCCGCCGGCGAGGTGCTGAAGAAGCCCGACTGGATCCGCGTCAAGGCCGGCAGCCCCAGCACGCGCTTCTACGACATCAAGAAGATCCTGCGCGAGCACAAGCTGCACACCGTGTGCGAGGAAGCCTCGTGCCCGAACATCGGCGAGTGCTTCGGCAAGGGCACGGCCACGTTCATGATCATGGGCGACAAGTGCACGCGGCGCTGCCCGTTCTGCGATGTCGGCCACGGCCGGCCCGACCCGCTGGACGCGGACGAGCCGCTGAACCTGGCACGCACCATCGCGGCGCTGAAGCTGAACTACGTCGTCATCACCAGCGTCGACCGCGATGATCTGCGCGACGGCGGCGCCGCGCACTTCGTGGCCTGCATCGAGAAGACGCGCGAGCTGTCACCGGCCACGCGCATCGAGATTCTGGTGCCCGATTTCCGCGGCCGCGACGACCGCGCGCTCGGCATCCTGCGCGCCGCGCCGCCCGACGTGATGAACCACAACCTCGAGACGGTGCCGCGCCTGTACAAGGAAGCGCGCCCGGGCTCGGACTACGCCTTCAGCCTGAACCTGCTGAAGAAGTTCAAGGAGCAGGTGCCGGGCGTGCCCACCAAGAGCGGCCTGATGGTGGGCCTGGGCGAAACCGACGACGAGATCCTGACCACGATGCGCGACATGCGCGCGCACGGTATCGACATGCTCACGCTGGGGCAGTACCTCGCGCCCAGCGGTCACCACCTGCCGGTGCGCCGCTACGTGCACCCCGACACCTTCGCGATGTTCGAGCGCGAGGCCTATGCGATGGGTTTCTCGCACGCCGCGGTGGGCGCCATGGTGCGCAGCAGCTACCACGCCGACCAGCAGGCCCACGCCGCCGGCGTGGTGTAGCCGGGTCTGCCTCGCAGCCGGGCGGCTGCGGGCAAGTCCCTACGTGGAGGCCACAGCCGCCACGCGGCCCGCGGCGCGCAGAGTGCGGTTCCCCGGAGGAACCGTCGCATGCTGCGTCTCGTCATCGCCACCCTGACCCTGGGTCTGGCCACCTGCTGGCCGGCCCGGGCCCAGCAGCCCGTGGTGCTGCACCACATCGGGCCACTCACCGGCGTGCTGGCCGCGTCCAACGCCGAGGCGCTGCAGGGCGCACAGCTGCACCTGGACGCCGTCAACGCACGCGGTGGCGTGCAGGGGCGTCGTGTCGTGCTGGAGGCCATCGACGACGGGCAGGACCCCAAGCGCAGCGCCGAGCTCTTCGAGCGGCTGCACGGCACGGGGCAGTTGCTGGCGCTGATGATGCCGCGCACCACGCCCTCGTTCGAGGCCCTGGCGCCGCTGGTGGCCCGCCACGGCGTGCCGGTGATCGGCCCGCAGACCGGCGCGGCGTCGGTCAATCAGCCGCCGCGGCGCGAGGTCTTCACGCTGCGCGCCAGCTACCAGCGCGAGGCCGAGGTGGCCATCCGCCACCAGCACGGCATCGGTGTGCGGCGCTTTGCCGTGCTGCTGGCCGACGACGCCTTCGGTCGCGACGTGCTCGAGGGCATCGAGCGCACGATGCAGGCGCTGAACCTGCCTTCACCACCACGGGCCCTGATCGACAACCGCAAGCCCGACGTGGGCCCCGCGCTGCAGGCGTTGCGGCCGCTGGCACCGCAGGTGGTGCTGCTGATCGCCTCCAGCAAGGCCTCGGCGGCCTTCGTGGAAGGCTGGCGCGCGGCGGGGGACAACGCCACGTTCATCTCGCTGTCCAACACCAGCAACACCGACTACGTGCAGGCGCTCGGCGCGCAGGCCCGCGGCGCCATCGTCATGCAGGTGATGCCCTCGCCGTTTTCGGGCAGCACGGCGCTGGCGCGGGAGTACGCGGCGGCCTCGCAGAAGGCCGGCCAGCCGCTGTCGTACGCGTCCTTCTACGGCTACGCCAGCGCGAAACTGGCGACGCTGGCGCTGGCGCGCGCCTCACAGCCCACGCGCGAAGGGCTGCTGCAGGCGCTCGAGGCCCTGGGCGAACTCGACCTCGGCGGCCTGCGCCTGCGCTACGGGCCGGGCGTGCGTGCAGGCTCGAGCTTCGTCGAGCCCAGCATCATCACGCACGGCGGCCGATTCATGCGTTAGGCCAAGGGGCCGTCACCCCGACCCGGATCCGGGTCTCCCGGTCCGGGTCGAGCCCCCTCGGGGGGCGGCGAGGACGCGAAGCGCCCGCAGCCTGGGGGCCGTCAATCCGCCAGCGGCAGCTCGCGCCAGTTCAGGCGGCGCAGGCCCACGGCGCCGGGCTGGCGGCGCTTCAGGCCCTCGCAGGTGCCGAGGTCGTTGCAGGCCACCAGGCGCGGCTTGCCGTCGACGCTGTAGGTGCGGTGCTCGATGACCACGCCGCTGAGGGCCTCGCTGTAGGCGATGGTGGTGCCGCTGTCGTTGATCAGCTGGCTCTGGCCCGTGCCGATGTCGACCGAGAACACGCGGCTGATGCCCGAGGGGTTGCAGGCGCTCGTGTTGGGCAGCATGGCCACGAAGGTGACGACGCCGTAGAACGCGCTCGGCTCGGTGATCACGCGCCAGCCGTTGCCGGCGGCCGCGACGCCGAGGTTGTACCACCAGCCCCCCTTGCTGGCGGTGTCCACCACCACCGGCATCGTCAGGTCGGTGTGCTGCACCAGCTGCGAGCGCGTGACCGGGAAGGCCGCGCCGGCCGGCCCGGTGGTGGCGAAGGTGTTGGCCGTGCCGTCGATCACCGCATAGAAGCTCTGCGCCACGCTGCTGGCGATGTCGGAGTTGTCGAGCAGCCGGCCCGTGCCCACGGTGACGTAGCGGCGATTGGTGGCCGGGTGCACCAGCACCAGCGGGCGCGAGGTGACGGGCTGCGCCACGTCGGCCGCGTTGGTGAGCACCGCGATCTTCTCGGGCGCCGGGTAGCTGCCCGAGGTGGCGCGCAGGTCCCAGCGCCAGAGGTTGCCGAGCAGGTCGCCGGCGTAGACGGCGTCGGCCGTGCCGTCGGTGCGGTCGAGGATGTAGCTCTGCACGTGGGCCATGCCGGCCTGCGCACTGCTGGTGCCGACGCCCGTGCTCACCTTCTCGAGCAAGGCACCGTTGCGCGGGTTGACGATGAAGAAGTAGCCCTTGCCGTCGCTGTTGTTGTAGCCCGAGGCGAAGATCAGCACCCAGCCCCACTTGCGCGTCTTCACGGCCGTCGGCTCGCCATAGGTGAAGCCCAGCTCGGCGTAGTCGGGGTGCGCGGAGCTGATCTCCCACAGCACCTTGCCGGCCACCAGGGCCTCGGTCGTCATCGAGGCCGGGTCGGTGATGTCGATGGCGTAGTAGCCACGGCCGCCCTTGCCCATGCCGCCGACGAGGATCGAGCGCCAGTCGTTGCTGCCGCCCACCAGGCCGCTGCGGCTGTTGTTCTGCGTGCGCGAGAAGTCCACGTCGAAGGCCGCCGGCGAGCCGTCGGCCATCGCCTTGTGGGTGAAGTCCGGGTCGCCGCGCGCGGCCAGGCCGCTGGTGGCGGGCGTGCCCGAGGGGCCCTGGAACAGCATGTCGGGCACGTAGGCGAACATCTCGCGGCCGGCACTGGTGCCGGTGACCGCGCCATTGATGGCGTGCACGATGCCGGCGTTGGTGCCGACGTACACCACCGTCGGGCGCGAGGCCCAGGTCGTCTTGAACGTGCCGTAGCCCGGGTTCGTGGCGGCCGCGAACGGCGCTGCCGGGGGGCCGACGGGCCGCACGCGCGAGCCGACGATGTCGCCGACCGGGTTGCTGCGGTTGCGGTAGATCTTGGCGCTGCCCGAGGCGGTGGAGTTCTCCTCGTGGGTCTTGTCGCCACGCAGGTAGTTCAGGAAGTCCGCGCTGTCGTCGCCGTCGCGATAGAGCGTGTTCAGCGCCGACTTCTGGCTGTCGCTCAGGTTGGTGTGGCGGAAGGCCACGGCGCTGCCCACCGGCGCTGCGCCGCTGCTGGCGCCGGTCGTCAGCTTCCAGGTCACGATGTTGCGCTTGGTGTCCCAGCCGGCGCCGCTGGCCTCGGCGATCTGCGCTGTCAGCTTGGTGGAGAAGTTCCACTCGAGCGTGAGGCTGGGTGTGCCGGTGATCGCATCGAAGCTTACCGTGTTGGCCTGCACCTCGCCGCTCCAGTTGCTGGAGTCGTACTGCGCGCCGTAGCTGATGTTGCCCACCAGCGCCGTCTGCGGCAGCGAGGTCGCGAACGAGGTCGTGTAGGCCTTCAGTGCGGCCGCGATGTTCTCGAAGGCCTTGGTCAGGCCGGCGATCATCTGGTCGGGCTGCGCCGCGGTGTAGTAGTTGTCGGGGCGCTTCTGGCTGCCGGGCGTGAGGTCGCTGGTGGTGTACCACCAGCCTTCGTCGATGTCGGTGGTGCGGCCGTAGGCGTCGAAGCTGTTCGGCACCTTGAAGCCGCCGTACTTGGCCGCCAGGTAGAACTGGTTGTTGTTCTTGTAGACGCCGTACTCCAGCACGTCGAGCCAGTAGGTCTGGATGGTCTGCTTGCCGGTGGTCTGCGGCTTGGCGGCGTCGTCGGGCCGGATGTCCTGCGTGTTGGAGTCGTAGGCGATGCCGGCCATCAGGGCCGAGTTGTTGGAGCAGCAGCCGCCATAGGGGTAGGTCGAGCCCAGGGCGTCGCCCAGGCCGTGCAGTGAACCGACCTTGTCGGTGGCCCGCTTCGCGTCGAGCGGATCGAGCGCCAGCGCCGTCGGCCGCGTCGGCTCGGTGGCGGTGCCGATGCCCGTGCCCGGCACGTTCTTGTCGGCGTGTGTGTTGACGTCGCCGATGCCCAGCACGAAGTTGCGCTGGCAGGAGTACTGGATCGGATCGTCCCAGGTCGTGATCACCGGGAAGCCGTCGGCGCGCGTCCGCTTGGTGGCCGTGTCGGCCGAGCCCTGGTTCGTCCACTCGGGCACGTTGCCCAGGGCCTTGAAGTAGCGGATGGCGGCGTAGTACAGCTCGCCGACCGGGTCGTTGCTCTTGTGGTTGCCCTGGAAGGTCTGGCCGAACTTGTTGAGGTAGTTGATGACGCCGCTCTGCACGATCTCGTCGCTGCCCGTCAGCCCGAACGCCGTGTTGGTGGCCGTGGCGTCGGCGGAGTTCGGGTTGCGATAGAAGATGCCGTTCTCCGGGTCCCACTCGCGTGCGCTGTTGCTGGTGGGTGTCGTGCCCGGCACGTAGTTCAGCGGGCCGACGAACTTCTGCTTGGCGCGCAGCACACCGCCGTCGCGGCCCGTGCCGCTCTCGTTGAGGTAGCCGAAGGCGCTGTAGCGGAAGCGGTCCGAGTACTGGTGCACCAGGCCCGTGGGCTTGTAGTTGCCCGCCGGGTAGGCCGTGCAGTTGCCCTCCAGCGGACCGGCGGTCGCCGAGTTGTCGCAGACCTTCACCCGGACGTAGACGCGGTACACCGTGCCTTCCGCCGGCGTGCCGCCCTCGCTGTAGTGCGTGGCGTCGGCCGTGGCGGGTGCGCCGCTCGTCAGCGTGCCGGTCCGGGTAAAGAGGATCTGGTTGCCGCGGGTACGCACGCCGACGCGGATGCTGCTCCACTCCAGCGGCGTGTGGTCGGCGATGTCCGTGCTCGAAGGCGATGCGCGGCCGGAGTCGCCGACGATGCGGAAGTTGGCCTCGCCGCCCTGGTTGCTGGACCACGCGCGCTCCAGGACCGTGGCGCTCGCCGTGTCGATGCGCCGGTAGCCACCGGTCAGCACCCACCGGAACGAGTCGATGGACTGCATCGTCAGCCAGTTCAGGAAGCTGCCGCTCCAGGTGTCCGTCAGGCCCGAGCCCGTGCACCGGTAGCTCGAGGTCGCGCTGCCCACGGGGTAGAAGTGGCTGACGTCGTCGTTGTCGGGCGACTGCCGCGCGTCATGCGTGCTGTTGCCCTGGTAGTACCGGTAGCACTTCTTCGAGTCGAAGTAGCCCAGGTACTGCGTGCCGGCGCTGAAGTTGCTCTGGTACGCGGCGTTGATCACCGTCGGGAACTCGACGCTGAGCGCCAGCGCCAGGTTGCCCGGCACGGCCGTGTTGGTGAACACGGGCTGGTCGGCCAGCGGCGTGGTGGCCAGAGACGGTGCCGTGGCGAGCAGAGCCGCCAGCGCCAACGTGGGAAGTCGCAGTGGTCGGACGGTGTTCATAGCGTCAGCGTGGTCTGGAAGAAGGCTTGGGTCGAACGAGGGCCGGTGACACGGATGCTCACGCGGTACACCACGCGCCGTGCCAGCGCGCCGGCGCCGCCGGCGGTGGTGTCGATGGCGTTGATGAGGTCGCTGCCGCTGCCGCCCACTGGCGCGGGGTCGTTGGCCATCGTGCAGTGGCTGGCATCGGCCACGCCGGTGTTCACGCACAGGCGGTCGATCACCCAGCGCAGCGTGATGGCCTGGTCGGCGACGGCGATGTCGTTGCTGGTCACGCCCACGGTCGTGAAGGTGGCGTCGTCCACCAGCACGTTCGGCAGGCCCTGGGCGTTGGTGGCCAGGATCGTGGCGCTGTAGTTGTTGGCCGTGCTGTGGGCCTGGCGCGTGGCCACGGTGGCCAGCGCGCCGGTCTGCAGCAGCGTCACCGCCGTGGCGGCGGCGCGCTCGGCCTGGTTGGTGAGGTCGCGCTTGAAGCCGATGTTGCCGGCGTTGACGAGCGAGGTGTTCATCGAGCGCACCATCGCCGCCGCGCCGATGAGCATGATCGCCAGCACGATGAGCCCGTAGAGCAGCACCACGCCTTGCTGGGCGTGTCGGCGCAGGGTGCGCGCAGGGACGTGTCGGGAGTGGGCCATGGTCGGGTGCCGGTCAGGGGGCCAGCAGCAGCGTGTTGCGCAGCGGCACGGTGAAGTCGAGCACGCGCCAGTGCAGCTGGCGCTCCGCGGTGCTGAGCGTGCGGGTCACCCGCAGCGCGGCATCGAGGTCGGGGAACAGCAGCAGGCTGGTCGGCGCCACGGCGTTGCGCTCGGGCACCTGCGTGCGCGTGACGACGGCGATGCGCAGCGCCATGATCTGCGACAGCCGCACGCGCGCCGCCTCGCTGCCGCCCTGCAGCGTGGCACCCGACCAGTCGGTGGTGGCCGGGTCCTGCCAGCTGTCGATGCGGCCGTCGCCGGTGGTGTCGACGCCGTAGCGCACGCGCAGGTCGGCCACGCCGTCGGCGATGGCGGTCACGGTGTCGGTGCCGTCGAGCCGCAGCATGTCGTGCGCCACCAGCGTGGCGTTGGCGCCCACGCCGATGAGCTGGAACTGCGGCCGTGCCGCGCCGGTGCTGCCCAGCGGCACCACCCAGGCGGGCTCGGTGGCGCCGATGTCCTCGAGCTCGATGCTGGAGACGCTGGCCGCGGCGTAGGCGCCCCCGAAGCTCAGCAACTGGTCGGCACCGCCGGCAAAGCCGGTGGCCACCTGCTGCAGCAGGCAGTTGGTGCGGTCCTGGTACACGAGCACGAGGTCGCCGCCACGCAGGCCCACCGTCGAGCCCAGGCGCAGGTCGTCGTCGGTGGCCGAGGCCGGCTGGATGGGCATCGGCGCCTCGCCCAGGCCCGAGGAGCCGGTCATCACCGCGATCACGTCGGAGCCGCCGGTGCCGGCGCCGGCATGCACCACCACCGGCGCCAGGCGCACGGTCTGCGGCACGCCGGCAAACGGTGCCGGAAACGCCGCGGTGCGCGGCAGCACCTGGGTGCCGCTGCGCGCGGCCAGCACGCGGCAGCCGCCGGCATTGACCCAGCTCTGCATGTAGCCCGATCCGGCGCTGCGCACGGTGCGGTCGATCAGGTAGCTCACGTAGGCGCCGCCGACCGAGGCGTCGTTCACCGAGGTCAGCGTGCGACGGCCGGACTCGTAGCGCGTCATCATCAACGTCACGGCCAGCGTCATGGCCAGGCCGATGACCACGGCCACGAGCAGTTCCACCAGCGTGAAGCCGGCGTCGCCACCGCGGGCGCGGCGGGTGTTCGGGAGCGGGCGGCGCGTCATGGCATCTGCACCTGGGTGCGGTAGACGCTGCTGGCGGCCGCGCTGGGCTCGTGCGGGGGCTTCCAGGTGACGGTGATCGTGGCAACGCCACTGGCCACCTCCACGGTGCCCGTGCCGTTGGGCAGGCCACCCTGCGTGGGATCGGCGACGCGGTCGTTCCAGTCGTCGATCACGGTGCTGTCCAGCGTCACGCTGCGGGCGCCCCACATGCGCGAAGCCAGGTCGTTGGCCAGAAGTGCGGCGCGGGCGCTGTCTTCGGCGCCGACCGAGGTCTGCACGGCGCGCGCCTGCAAGCCCACCATGCCGATGAGGCCGAACGAGAACAGCACCAGCACCACCAGCACCTCGATGAGCGAGATGCCGCGGGCGCTGCGGCGGTGGGAAAGCGGTGCGTGCTTCATGCGGGGCATCCGTCAGGGTTGCTGGCCGACAGCGTGCGGGCCGGGTCGCACAGGCGCACCTGGCCGCCCAGCGAGACCAGCACGCGCAGCGGCCGCGTGCCACCCGTGACGGCGACGTCGTAGGTGCTCACGCCCGAGGCGTCCAGCGTGCAGGTGGTGGTGCCGATCCCGGGGCTGGCGTTGGCCGTCTGGCGGCCCAGGGAGTTGAAGCAGATGGCTGTCGGGCCGTCGATGGCCACGCCCGCAGCCACGTCGGCCAGCTGGCCGCACTGCACCACCTCGACGGCGTCGCCGGCCACCAGCGGCACCGTGCGGATGGCCCAGAACGAGCCGTCGGCCGCGGGCCCGGTGGCCGTGTTGCAGGTGGCGGTGTTGGTGAGGAAGAACACCACCTGGCGGTTGCGGCGCACGGCCTCGGCCTGCGCCAGGCGAGCGCCCGACTGCAGCGCGTCGGTGACGGTGCGCACCTGGGCGTTGCGCGTCCACTCCGAGAACGCCGGCGCCGCCAGACCCAGCAGCAGGGCCAGCAGCGCGATCGTCACCATCAGTTCGATCAGCGTCAGCCCGCGCTGACTCGGCATCAGCCCGCGCCGGCGCCGCAGGTTGGTCAGCATGTGGCCCCCTTCTTCAGCATCCACTTGGTGCTGCAGGTCGACCAGCCGCTGGGCGCCGCGGTCGTGGCGCGCACGTCGGCCTGGTTGATCGTGAAGGTGAAGCCGGCGGCCGGGCCGCTGCCGGTGGCCGCCAGCGTGAAGGCCGTGGCCGTGGGCGTGCCGGAGCAGGAGACGACGAAGTTGTTGAAGGTGCGCGGCGTGGCGTCGGAGCTGGCGCAGGGCGTGGTGAAGCCGCCGGCGGTGGCGTAGGTGCGGTTGTCCTGGTAGTGCCGCTCCATCTGCGCCCGCATCAGCGCCAGGCCGTTGGAGGCATCCGCCAGGTGGCCGCGGATCACGTACTCGCGGTAGTTGGGCAGGGCCACGCCGGCCAGGATGGCCACGATCGCCACCGCCACCATCAGCTCGATCAGCGTGAAGCCGCGGGCAGGGCGGTGCGGGGTGCGGTGCAGGGCACGGAAGTTGGCGGATGGCATGGCATGAACCTCGGGCATGGCGGCTGGGGTGCCCGGGTCCGCCGGCGCGGGTGGGGCCGTGCGGGCGACTCGGGACACCTTGTCCTGTCGCGGATATCGGCCCTGCGCGGCGCGCACTTGAGCGACGAGGTGGTAACGGTGTTTTTCCACACCACGCATCGGTGCTCGTTACAGTTCGCGGCAGCAACCGCCCCTGCAGAACCCCCGATGACACCGATGGCCCCCTCTTCGACACCCGCCACGCCCGCCCGTCCCGAGGTGGGCGAGGCGTTCCTGCGCTCGCTGCCCAAGGCCGAACTCCACATCCACATTGAAGGCTCTCTCGAGCCTGGGCAAATGTTCGAAATGGCCCGGCGCAACGGCGTAGATCTGCCCTACGCCAGCGTCGATGCGTTGCGGGCGGCGTACGCCTTCTCCGATCTGCAGAGCTTTCTCGACATCTATTACGCCGGCGCCGCGGTGCTGATCACCGAGCGTGACTTCTTCGAGATGGCGATGGCCTACTTCGAGCGCGCCGCCGCCGATGGCGTGGTGCGCGCCGAGCTCTTCTTCGATCCGCAGACGCACACCGAGCGCGGCATCGCCATCGGCACCGTCATCGAGGGCCTGTCACGCGCCTGCCGCGAGGCCGGCGCGCGGCTGGGCGTGAGCGCCGACCTCATCCTGTGCTTCCTGCGCCACCTGAGCGAGGAGGACGCGTTCGCCACGCTGGAGCAGGCGCTGCCCTTCCGCGCGCACTTCATCGGCGTGGGGCTGGACAGCAGCGAGCGCGGCCACCCGCCGGAGAAGTTCGCCCGCGTGTTTGCACGCTGCCGCGAGCTCGGGCTGCACGTGGTGGCCCACGCCGGTGAAGAAGGCCCGCCGGCCTACATCGAGAGCGCGCTCGACGTGCTGAAGGTCGAGCGCATCGACCACGGCGTGCGCGCCATCGACAGCCCGGCGCTGATGCAGCGCCTGGCCACGAGCGGCATGCCGCTGACGGTGTGCCCGCTGTCGAACGTGAAGCTGTGCGTCTTCGGCACGCTGGCCGAGCACAACCTGGTGCAGCTGCTGCGCGCCGGCCTGAAGGTGACGATCAACAGCGACGACCCGGCCTACTTCGGCGGCTATCTGCTGCAGAACTATGTCGAGACCTTCGCCGCGCTGCCGGCCCTCACGCGTGGCGACGCCATCGCGCTGGCCCGCCACAGCCTGGAGGCCAGCTTCGCGCCGGCGGCCGACAAGGCGCGCTGGCTGGCGCAGCTGCAGGCGGTGTCGGCGGTCTGATCCGTCAGGCCTGCCCGGCCAGCGGCGTGCCGCCGGCGGCACGCGTCGCGCGCCGCGCCAGGCCCACGACCACGCTGCCGAGTGCCGCCAGGCCCACGATCAGTACCGCGCCGACGGCCCAGGTGCCCCACACCAGCCACGGGCCCACGGTGCCCAGTGCCGCGAACAGCCACTTGGCCGTCTCGACGGCCGCTGCCAGCAGGGGCTCCCAGCCCGGCACCCAGACATCCAGCCAGGCGGCCCCGGGCATCTGCCCCAACTGGCCCGACCAGCCGCCGAACGCCGTGGGGTCGAGCCCAAGCACCCAGGCGGTGGCCCAGGCCAGCAGTGTCCACAGGCCGAGGGTGAGGGCGGCGAGCAACCAGATCAGGATGTGCATGGCCGCGATGCTACGCAGCCGGGCATGCCCGCAGCCCGAGTCAGGGCGCCGGTGTGCCGGCCAGCTCGTTCGCGAAGGCAGCGGCTTGAGGCCCGAAGGCGTAGGCGTCCATGCCCAGCTCGCCGAAGGTGAGGCTGGTGTGCACGCGCAGCGCCTGCGGGGCACCGGGGCCGGCTGCGGCACCCGCAGCCACGAAGTAGGGAAGCAGGTGCTCGTCGGTCGGGTGCATCGAAGGACCGTGCGGCGCCTGTGCCCGCCAGTCGAGCAGGGCCGGCCAGTCGGCCGCCGCGCCGCGGCTGGCAAACCAGTCGCGGAAGGCGGTGCTCTCCGGCGTGGCCGGGGCGTCCTCGCGCCCGCGCAGGCCGCCCGCGAACACGCGGCGCAGGTTGTGCGTGATGCTGCCGCTGCCCACCACCCACACGCCTTCGGCCACCAGCGGCGCCAGCGCCTGGCCGAGGGCAAA
>VYLG01000298.1_pt1 | contig 16653 bp, 17 predicted proteins | sample 5114351 | NCBI WGS metagenome assembly VYLG01 (sample SAMN12291798, study PRJNA351875) | freshwater metagenome | isolation source: freshwater lake | place: USA: Michigan, Kent Lake | collected 2013-08-15
TGAATCGTAAGTTATAACTATTATAATCTCATTTCTCTTTGTGATCAGGTTCAAGATTTTCTAGTTTTTGACTGCTATAAGCATTAATACTCATTGCACAAGTGAGATGCTCCCTGTGCCGTTTCTGTGGGGCCAGGTTTAGATGACCCCTTGTCCTGAGTTTGGGATCGGTGGCAACCCGATCAGAGGTTTCTTCAGTTTTTTGTCACAATTGTTACATTTTTTCACAGACTTTAATTCGATCGGGTGATTTTTTTTTGATAGGATTGAACCTATAATTCTCCCAGAAATAGTTCTTGTTCTCCATTAACCGTGCCAAACTAAGAACTGCGGACAAATCAAGAGTTTTGGCGTTTCAATAGACCAGATAAACTAATAACTGGAAATTAGTAGGAAATATCAGTTATTTTTGGCTAAAGTTTTCCTTTTTACCGCATTTTCTGCCTGGGAAACAAACCTTTTTCTGCTTTCGTCTCTGTCTTTAATTCGCTCCCACTAGGAAACTCAAGGGTAAGATGCTAAATTTTCAAAAGCAGGGTCGTCATCATCCTCTGACCCTATTAACAATGCTTTTAAGTGCTTCTTTCGTTGTGGTCTCCCTCTCCTTGACTCCTGCGATCGCACGTCAATTCGCCCCAATTAACCCGATTAAACCGATTCCTTTGGGGAATGATCGATTAATTCCTGCCGGCACAGACATCCCTGTAAAATACGAGCAAGGGGAAAAAATTCTTTTAACCAAAGAAGAAACTTTTTCTTTATCTTTGACCGTAACTGATAATATCAAAAATTCCCAAGGACAGATAATTATTCCCGATGGTAGTCAGATTATCGGAGAAATTAAACCCAATGGTCAAGGTTCGCGTTTTCTATCCCAAAAAATCTTTTTAAAAACCCGTCAACCCCAAGAAAAATCTATTGATGCTATTTCAGCAGTTTTCACTCGTCTAGAAAGGATAATTAAAGGAGTTAACCCCGACAAAATTATTCAGGGTGCAGTATTAGGAAAATCGGCCGCTTCTGTCCTCGCTTCTTTTACTTCTGACCAACCGGTTAGCGAGGGATTATTGCGAGGAGGGGGATTAGAAGTATTAGCCGGTTGGTTATTACGAGGAGAATCGGTGGAATTATTGTCAATTAACCCCAAGGAAGATTTAAAATTAACCCTTCGTTCTGATTTTACTGGTCAGTAACCTTAAAAAAATCTGGTGTGTTAGTTATTTATCTAACACACCAAAAATATAACCTAGGCGGCGTTTTGCCGATACCATTCAATGGTTTTCTGCAAACCTTCTTTAAATTCCATTTGGGCAACAAAACCGAATTTTTCCTTAGCGCGGGTTGTATCTAAACAGCGTCGCGGTTGACCATTCGGTTTATCTATTTCCCAAACAATTTCGCCATCAAAACCCATTAAATCACAGATTAATTCAACTAAATCCTTGATAGAAATCTCATAATTTGTACCAAGATTAACCGGGTCTGATTCATTATAGAATTGACTGGCCATGACAATGCCTTGCGCTGCATCGGTGGAGTAGAGAAACTCCCGGGTTGGACTACCATCTCCCCAGACAGGAAGTTGTTTATCCCCCCGTTGTTGTGCCTCATAAACCTTGCGAATTAAAGCAGGAATTACATGGGAACTACCCGGATCAAAATTATCCTCTGGCCCGTATAAATTCACCGGTAAAAGATAAATTCCGTTGAAACCATACTGCAAACGATAGGACTCTAATTGTACCAATAAAGCCTTTTTAGCGATACCATAGGGCGCATTGGTTTCTTCGGGATATCCTGACCATAAATCGTCTTCACGGAAAGGTACTGGAGTAAATTTTGGATAGGCACAAATTGTCCCCACACAGACAAATTTTTGCACTCCTGCTAGATAGGCAGCGTGAATTAATTGGGTTCCCATCATCAAATTATCATAGAATAATTCGGCGGGTTTTTCCCGATTGAGACCGATGCCTCCCACATGGGCCGCCAAATGGATAATTAAATCTTCTTGGTCGGCTAAACGTTGACAGTTTTCCCAAACTCTTAAATCACAATCCTTTGACCGAGGAATTGTAATTTTTTCGGGATTTGCCCCCGCTGCAATTAATTGATTAACTACTTGCCGACCTAAAAATCCGGCCCCCCCAGTGACAACGATTCTTTGTTCGCTTAAATTCAGCATATTTTTACCTCTTTAATCCACAGTTGTCATTGAACGATTGCGAAGATAAGCCAAATCTTTTAATAACTGTCCGCTATCACCACCGTTATTAAGACTAATCCCCAAAGCCGCTAAATCCGCATCTACCATTAATTTTACCAGTCCCTCGAACGTTACCGACGGCTGCCAGCCTAATTTCTCTCTGGCTTTTGTGGAATCTCCTATCAATAAATCCACTTCCGCCGGACGCAAATAACGTTCATCAAACTCCACATAATCCTGCCAATTTAAATTAACGTATTGGAAAGAAATATCGAGAAACTCCCGGATAGAATAGGTTTCATTTGTCGCCACTACATAATCATCCGGTTCTTGCTGTTGTAACATTAACCACATCGCCCGCACATAATCCTTAGCATAACCCCAATCCCGTTTAGAATCGAGATTTCCTAAATAGAGTTTTTTCTGTTGTCCGGCAATAATTCGGGCCAAAGCGCGGGTAATTTTGCGCGTGACAAAAGTTTCTCCACGACGGGGGGATTCATGGTTAAATAAAATGCCGTTACAGGCAAATAAGTCGTAGGATTCCCGATAGTTGACCGTTTGCCAGTGACCGTAAACTTTCGCACAAGCGTAGGGACTGCGGGGATAAAATGGCGTGGTTTCTTTTTGGGGAACTTCCATGACTTTCCCGAACATTTCCGAGGAACCTGCTTGATAGAAACGGACTTCGATGCCGGTTCTTTTTTGGTAATCCCGAATTGCTTCTAGTAATCTTAAGACCCCCACCCCCACAGCATCGACGGTGTATTCTGGGGCATCAAAACTAACTCGCACGTGGGATTGGGCCCCTAAATTATACACTTCTACTGGTTGCACTTGTTCGAGGATACGCCGCAGGGTCGTGCCGTCGGTGAGGTCGCCATAATGAAGAAATAATTTAGTATCGGGCTGGTGGGGGTCAGTGTAGATATGATCGATGCGATCGGTGTTAAAGGTTGAGGTACGACGGATGATACCGTGGACTTGATAACCTTTTTCTAATAATAATTCGCTCAGATAGGAACCATCTTGGCCGGTGATGCCGGTAATTAGGGCGCGTTTAGCTTCAGTCATCAGTAATTTACCTAATCGGAAAGAATAAAGACCAGGGCAGGGTCTGATTGCTTATAGCACACTTTAGCCCCTCATGACAAGTTTGGCTAGGTTGACAGGGGACAAAAAGATGAATTGATTTTTTATCAGGTTCCCATAGATTCTAAATTGTTCTGACAATTTTCTCGAAATTTTCTGACCTGAAATTCCTTGACTTTGAGTAATTGATAATTATCTTTTCCCATGGCTAGGGAAAATTTGGACTCGGTGTCATCAAGTAAATTTTGGGGTATAGCTTTCCACTGTTCTTTCGTTTGCCAATGGACAACGATAATTAATTCTTCCTCGATGGCGGGATTAATCCAAATTTCTTTACCTAAAAACCCCGCTTGTTTTGCTAAAAACTTTGTCCAAATTTTTTGATCTTTTTGGATAAATTTTTCCCTAGCTTCGGGTTTAACTTGAAATTCTAACCACTCAATGACCATAGTAATTATCTCCTATTTTTTGGCTTTCATCAAGAATTCTTCTGTGAGTTTCATAAAAGCTTTGGAACCACTAGAAGAGGGCATAGCTGCCACCGCAGGCACGAACATATCAACAGCTTTAGCTACATTAACATCCATAGGAATCGCATTAGCAAAAATTTGATGGGCTTGAAAATCCTGTTGTACCCGGCGCATGACTTGATTATAGTAGCGACTGAGTAGGCCACCACCAGAAAGAATAAAAACTATACCGAGTAAACCGGGGTTAATCGGTTCGGTTTCTTGATGACTAGCTTTCAGTTTAACTATTCTTCTTTCTAATAGCTGAATGCCGACAATTGATAAAGGTTCGGGACGGGCAGGTAGTAAATAAAAATGACTGCTACATAGACCACTACGAGTTAAAAGATTATAGCCTGGAGCGCAATCCATGATAATATAATCGTAACGGTCTTGAATGGGATCAATGATTTTTTGAATTAAGATTCTTTCCAGGTTATTCCAAGCATGATCAAAGCCTAAATCTTCCTGTAAAATTGCTTGGTGGTGCAGGGTTTCTGAGACGACATATTCATCATAAAGTTCGATGTCTCCCGGCAGTATATCTAAGCCTTGTATTTCACAGACTGAAGGGACAATAATATCATCAATAGTTAATTTATTGTAGGGATTGGGTTTGATAATTGCTTCTAATAAATAGCTTAAAGTGCGTTTTTTGCGACGCAGTTGAGCGAATTCGTGGGGAGACATTAAGCTAAGAGTCGCACTGATTTGAGCGTCTAAATCGAGGACAAGGACTCGTTTTTGCTGAAATTTAGCTAAACAGGTGGCAAGGTTGACGGTCAGGGTAGTTTTTCCTACTCCTCCTTTCATATTAACGGTGCTGATGACAGTGGCCATTATGGGACTTCCTTTCTAGTTAACCGATGGAATATCTCGACGTAAAACTTGCCCGTTGGGAGCCATAATCAAAGGAGGTAAACTGGTAATATTGATCGCCTCTTGGGTTTTCATGTCGTAGGTGGTGTAAACTGTTTCCTGTTGATTGGGATTAATATCGACAATTGTTAGGGTTTTTCTGGGCGCTTGTTCACTGTTCAATAACCGTCGCGGTCCACTGCCTAAAGCTCCCGCGTGTAATAATTGTAATTGCCCCCGTTTACCCGGATAGTAAGCGTGAGCGTGGCCACTAATATAAGTATGCACCTGATAGCCCTCTAAAAACGCTCTTAATTGCTCGGCATCGGCTAAATAATCCCCCGGTCGATTTCTGCCCACGGCAATACCGTAGAGGGGTAAATGACCGATTACTAGCCGCATTTTAGCATTTTTAGCGTCGCTACTACTCAAGTTTTTTGCTGCCCAATTTAGTTGTTCCCCAGAGATTAAATGAGTGGAGGCATCCCAAACTAGATAGAATATACCATTTTGAGTGAAAGTATAATAAAAAGGAAAGCCAGTTTTATCGATAAAATTTAAACTTGTATCATGTTGGGGGTTTTGCCAATAATCTAGGGCTAATTTTCTCTCTTTAGCATAGATAAATTTTCCCGCGGATAAAGCGCCAGAAGCGTCATGATTACCGATGGTAAAAGCAAAGGGTATTTTAGCAGCTCGCAGGGGCGCGGCGATATGGCGATCAAAGGCTGACCACATGGCGTTAATTGCTGCCTCTGTCAAGCTGCTTTTTTGTCCTGCCACCATGTCGCCACCACAGAGGACCAGATCGGGTTTATTATTGATAATTAAAGGGATAGCTCGATCGATTTCGGGATCGTAAGTAGTGGAACCGTATTGACTATTAAGGTCACTAATCACGATTATCTTGACTTTTTTCGCTTTTTGTGCTTGTTTAACAGCCGACTCAGGGGGATTTTTGGAAGTAACGGGCTGTAAAATTTGATCAGCGCAAGCTGCCAAGCTAAAACCGCCTAAACTGCCACTAATAAGCAAAAATTTACGGCGTTGCATAGGCTATCAATCTCGTCTTTAATTGAGGTCACGTCAGTTAGTGTAGCAATTTTTGTCCCTTCGATCGCTTTTTTGTTGATCATCCTAATTAACTATCAGGAGATAACTTGACAATTCTCTTAACTTCTTTTGCGCCTTGGTTATGCCATCACTGTAGTAATTCCTCTGATGATTTGTTAGTATCTATTCAAGATAATTAGGGTCTGCTGAAAAAGTTTTTCGGTGGTGGTAGGAGTCAGGAGTCTCCGAGTCAGTAGCCGGTCGTTTCAGGCTTTGTTGCCCTTGTTTTTTGTACCAAGCGATGTACTTTAAAAGGGTTTTACCATTATTCAGCAAGCCCTAATTATGCAAAAAAGCTTTTATTTTTGCGTCAACTTCCCGTTAATACCCATCGAGCCAGTGAACGAGTTATACTAAATCCGTTGAGTATAGGCTACATATCAAGACAGGCACTCATGCAAGAGGCACTAATGCAAAGGGGAGAATAAATAATCAGTTTTTAATAACTGGATTTAGTATTCCACTCAAGGATGCGTTAACTTAAAGCACCCGACCAGATTGGCGATCACACTATTACCTGCTATTTTTTACAAAATGTTTCATGTTTAAGGCCATACAACATTTTCAATCGGATTTCGTACATCAAATCTATTACCAAATTCTTAAATCTGACATAGACTTGTTGGTCAATCCTCTCCTCTGGTGCTAAATCACCTCCATGAGCTACAGCATTGCGTAACCGCAGAAATAACTCTAAGGATTCCTTTAAACTAGGATTCGGATGTGCATAATTCTTCCAATGTTCTGGAAACTTTTCAAGTGCAAAGCTCTTGAGTAATTTGTTTAAGACGTTGAAACCAACATTACTCTCGGTATTAACAACTCTTGAAATAGTGCAGCTATCCCTAGCGTGAAACTCTTTAAGTGAAGCAAAAAAACTTACTTTTTTATTGTCATTTGTAGGATATTCCTTGAACTGTTTAAAGGATTTTTCCATGTGGTGAATAACTATTTCATCGCAAAAATCATGAAGATCTCTGCCAACATTATTAAGTTCATCAATATAGAGGTTGAAAGATTTTTGGATAAAGCTTTCCCATAAAGAATAAATCATCGATATTGATTGAGTTGAGAAAATGTCTTGATGCTTTGAAGATAGAGAGTACCTTCTCGTAAAAATTGCTCTCTCAATTTCGAAAAGAACAGATATTCTCTCTTCAATAATCTCTTGCAATGCCCTATCAAAATCATCCATACCCTATTGCTAAGTTTATTATTGAAAAATTTCATCTACTCTTTTAAGACGATTTCTAATCCGACTTTTACTATTAGAAGCGGTTCCAGAATACCTTTTGAAGTCGTCGTCACTTTTTAATTGTGTTATCTTTGATTTCAAAAGTTCAAGGTCTTCAGCATACGTCTCGATATTTTGAGCAACTCCGATTAATATCCCCTCAAAATAAGCTGGAACAAATAAGTTTCTATCGTTTCTGAATATCTTGTTGTCTTCTATTTTGTAAATTAACTCTAAAACTCTCATGATGAGAGATTCATAAACATCATATTCAAAACTAGCGTTCTTAACAGTTTTCTCCATAAAATAGTTTAAAAACTTCTCCATATTTTCATTAACATTTTCAGCATTTTTGTAGAAAGCAAAAAACCTAAGAACTAATTCTTGATCATATAATTCATTAAGTTTGCTATTACTTAATTGAGTAAGAGATTTGAAAACTTCGCTTTTACTAACTTTTAGTAAAAGCTCGTTAAGCCTAGGATTAACCCCTCGATAAATTGCATTTCTTATCTCCTGTGGAGTTAATTTTGAACCTCCAGAGTTGAGTCTTTTGAACAACTCATACTTCATGGAGGTACTACTTTCTCCTCTCAAAATTTCAACTCTACAAACAGCCCTTTTCAAGTTTATTTTTAGATTTGTTGGAAGATTGTCAATATTAAAGCCTTGCAAGCTTTTAACTAATCCTCCTTCTTGCAAAGTCCATTTATTTATAGTTTTTCGCTCTCCAGTTTCTTCCCCGTTTTCCTCATCAATTTCTTCTTCTTCTTCGACTACTGATCTGTCTCTATCTTCTTGATAGTCAATTGTCCATCCACTACATTTTAGTTCACCAAAAAAACTTATGAAAGTAGAAACACGTTGCAATCCATCGACTAATTCCCATACACCGTTTTTATCCTCGGCCACAAATATTGGAGGAATTGGAATCGAGAGTAGAATTGATTCTATAAGTGCAGTTTTTTGTGCTTCTGACCATCGGAATAATCTCTGATACTCTGGTCTAATTATTAATTCATTATTTTTGTATAGGTTGATCAACTCCCCAAAAGAAATGTCAAGCCTATCAGACGAAAGTCTTTTTCTCTCATCTGAGACTGCTTTTTCGAGTAAGGCTACTTTTTCTGCTAAGGCTACTTTTTCTGCAAGGTTTTCCATATTACTCAGGCTTAGTATGCTTTTCCAAGTATAACGAGCTAACAATGAAATTGATGACGACTCTGTGAAAGAGAGAACTCAGTTTTTAACAGCCTAACTATCAATTATACCGCTCCCTGCGGTCCCACACCCTCCTCTATCCCACTTCCATCAGTTAAACACCCCCTCAATTTGGGCATAATTACCGCATTTCTACAGCCAAAAGTCTAGTGGTCTGTCAATCTTGAAATTGTGGATAGGGGAATCCGGCAAAATTATCCGCTCCCAATCCCGCAAAATCACCTTGACAGACCAATAGAATCGCCCTTAATTTTTGTCAATTGTCGGCCCCTAACTATATTCCTCCCCGACACTGAGATTAAAGAGCATTTGCAGGGATTGTAAACAACGCTTACGCGCTTCGATATCCTGTTGGGCCCGCAGTTGTACCATGGGTTCGTGAAGGATTTTATTAACGATACCGCGGGTCATCGCTTCGATAACTTCCTGATGTTTTTCGGCGAATTCCGTCCCCAGACGGGAGAGGGCCTTTTCTAATTCCTGTTCGCGAATATCTTCAATTTTGCTTCTTAAACAGCTAATTGTCGGTACAGTGTCCAAAGAACGCCACCAAAGCTCGAAAGCTTCCACTTCCTGCTCTAGGAGTGCCTCTGCTTCCCTGGCCATCTGACGGCGACTTTCCTGATTGGCGGCCACCACCGCTTTGAGATCATCGACGTTGAAAGCTTGCACTTGTGCCAATTCCTTCACGTCGGTATGGACGTTGCGGGGAACGGAAATATCGATTAACATCAGCGATGTGGCAGAAATCGTCACTTCTGTCAATAAAGTTTTAGTTAAAATTGGTTCCGTGGCTCCGGTGCTGGTAAAGACGATATCCGATGCCGCTACGATAGCCATCATTTCTTCTAAGCCATATAGTTGCAGCGGTAGGTGAGGAAATTCACGGGCCAACTCCTGGGCCCGTCTTTGGGAGCGATTAACGATCGCAATTTGCTGAGAACCCTTAGCCAGAAGGTGAGTAACTAATAATCGGGACATTTTCCCTGCCCCGATAATAGCGATTTTCTTGCTGCTGAGGTCTGCCACCTTAGCATGGGCTAACTCCACCGCCGCCGAACTGATCGATACGGCTCCCGTGCCGATGCTGGTTTCCGTGCGGACGCGTTTACCGGCAGTCATCGCTTGTTTAAACAGGCGATCGAGTAATTGACTAATAGTATTGTACTTCTGGGCTAATTTATGGGTATTTTTAACTTGAGCGAGAATTTGCCCTTCACCGAGGACAAGACTTTCTAAACCGGCCGACACCCGCAGCAGATGACGGACAGCATCCTGATGCAGCAGGGTAAACAGATAACGACGCAGGACATTAAGGGGAATATGCCCGATTTCAGCGAGAAACTGGGTAATTTCCACCACACCCTTTTCCGTATCCGTAACCACGGCATAGATCTCCAAACGGTTACAGGTGCTGATAATAGCCACCTCTTGGATGTGGGGATAACCCTTGAGGTGGGTAAGAGCGGACTCGATTTTCGCTTCCGGGATACTCAATTTTTCGCGAATTTCCACAGGGGCTGTCTTGTGACTCAAGCCCACTACAGCAATATTCATTTATGTTCTCCTACAAATGTTGCTCAGGCTACAAAAATTATTGATAAAGATCAGTGCGTTATGTCTCTAATTGTTGCAATTTAGTCCCAATCGGGATGCAAATAAAAGATGTTTGAAAAAAAACTTTATATATTTTTACCAATGGGGGCGAGGTGAGCCATACCCACCCCACCGGGTCAGAGAATTATCTCAGTTGAATGTATTTGGGTTGGTCGAACAGGTGAACGGTATCGACAAAGCGCGCGGTTTTCGATTGGGTGGAGATAACCAAGCTTTGGGTACGAGCGCCACCATGGAAGAAGCGTACCCCTTCCATCAGGGTGCCGGGGGTGATCCCACAGGCGGCAAAGAGGACGGTTTGGCCACTGGCTAATTCTTCGCAACCGTAAACGCGATCGGGATTGGTGATGCCCATTTCTTGCAGACGAGCGATATTACCCTCTCTGCTTTCGCCGATTAAACCGGTTTTGACCACTTCGGGATCATAGATTAATTGTCCCTGGAAGTGACCGCCTAGACAACGCATAGCCGCCGCCGAGATTACCCCTTCCGGAGCGGCACCGATACCCATGAGAGCATGAATATTAGTTCCCGCAAAAGCGCAGGAAATAGCGGCCGATACGTCACCATCGCTGATCAGACGAACTCTGGCCCCGGCGTTGCGGATTTCTTGGATTAATTCCTTGTGACGGGGACGATCCATAACTACTACCACCAGTTCTTCGATCGAACGATTGAGACAATCGGAAAGGACTTTCAGGTTTTCTGTCGCCGATTTATTAATATCCACATGACCTTTAGCTGCCGGGGGAGCGGCTAATTTTTTCATATAAAAGTCAGGAGCGGCGAATAACCCACCTTTTTCGGAGATCGCTAACACGGCCATAGAACCATTTTGACCGTAGGCAACCAAGTTAGTGCCTTCGCAGGGATCGACGGCGATATCGATTTCGACTAATTCGTCGGGATTACAATATTGTTTGGCATCGAGTTGGGTGCAGATACCCACTTCTTCGCCAATATAGAGCATGGGAGCTTCGTCTCTTTCCCCTTCTCCAATAACGATGCGACCGCGCATATGGATTTTATTCATCCGTTCGCGCATCGCTTCTACAGCGACGTGATCGGCGGTATTTTTTTCGCCTTTACCCATCCACTTCGAGGAGGCAATGGCAGCCTGTTCGACCACTTCGATAATTTCTAACCCTAGCGTACTTTCCACTCGATGATCCTCCCTACAGCTGATCTATATTTATCTAGTGAGTTTGTTTCCTTAACAGTCAAAAGTCTATCACCAGACGGGGATCATTCTTAAGTTTTTATGTAGATCATCTGGAGGAGACTGGTCTAGCTAGGGAGTTTTTGCCGGCACTGTCCCCTCCATCTCAGTTATGGATACCTTGGTCGCTGATTTCGGCGTTAAACGACGGATAAATTCCAGGGGTAACCCGTCTGTATCGGCAATAAAGGTGACTTCATAGACATGATCGCCGATCATCTGTTGTTGGGGTGGCAAAAGAATGTTTAAAGGTTGATATAAATCGGCATCCTCTTGATGAGCTTGCTGAAAGTTATTTGTTAATTTTTCTAACCATTCTGGTAAATTGCTGACATTTTCTGTTAGGTCAAAAGACAAGTGATAATAACCCACATAATGCTGATCACTAAAGGCATCGGGGGCGGGTTTCGGTTGAGGAATTTGGATTAATTCGATGCGTCCGTTTAACCCCGTTAGCCAACAGGCCAAAGTATAACCCGTGGTGAATCTTTCCTCTAGGGTAAAACCGAGAAGTTGGTAAAAAGCGATCGCCCGATGGATATTAGCGGTACGAATAGAAGCATGGTGCATTTTCAGTGATCAGTAATCAGTCAAAAAGACGAAAATAGGGATAACGTTTGGGAACCCCCGGTTCTTTTTCCAGATCAAAATTAATTACATCCCAACAGGGTTCATCGGGAGCATCGGGGCTAAATTCTACTGGTAAACCGTAGAGACGGGGAATAGCGGCTTCACCCGGTCCATTACCCCGCCAAGCGGTGTTACGTTCTAAGTAGGAACTAACTAAATCGCGATAACGGTTGGCAATAATTACTTTAGTCGCTTTAAATCCTTGAGTATAGAGGCGATCGAGTGCTTCGTGAATCTCAAAACGAATACCATCCGGGTGAGTGTGTTGACGATACCACTCACCATTCCAGAGTCGCCAATGCCGTCCTGACTGCAAGTGAACCAACTCTCCCGTTTTGGGATCGGCTTCAAAAGCCCCATGGCGCGGACACAAATAGGTATCCGTCAAAGTGAGGGCGGGGATTAGCTGCCGACAGTGAGGACAATGGATATCGGGGCCAAAAACAGGGTATTGTAAACTTGCATTAATCATGGAAGAACCTAAACTAAAAATTGCTATCTTTGTACCAATAATCCTATCCATATTATACCCAACCAAATTGGACGGGTATTCTCTTTCGACTTTAGTGCAGCTCCTTTCATGTCTTTAGATAACTTAAGATCAACTTCTAATTTCTGGCCGATTGTCGATGTCAGTCAAGCGGCTTTTATCGCCCCTAATGCCACGGTAATGGGCGATATTTCCCTAGCTGTGGGGGTGAGTGTTTGGTATGGGGCAGTATTGCGCGCCGACGTGGAACGCATCGAAATTGGGGCTTATACTAATATCCAAGATGGGGCGATCCTACACGGAGATCCGGGCAAAATTACTATCCTTGAAGATTATGTCACCATCGGGCATCGGGCGGTAATTCACGCAGCCCATATTGAACGCGGTTGTTTAATCGGCATTGGGGCAGTGATTCTCGATGGTGTGCGCGTCGGGGCGGGTAGTATTGTCGGGGCGGGTAGTATCGTCACAAAAGATATACCACCGCGATCTTTAGTGGTGGGCATTCCCGCTAAACGCGTCCGGGAAGTGTCGCCACAGGAGGCTCAAGAGTTGATCGAACACGCCGAGCGCTATGCTAAACTTGCCCTCGTTCATGCGGGAAAAGCTACTGATACTGGATTCCCAAAACGGGCGGATTAGGGTATAAATATAAAATGAGAATCAAGTAACAATCTTTTAAGCACCGATCGAGGAGAACGAAATCTATGGACTGGAGAGTGTTAATCGTTTTAACCCCTTTGCTTATCGCTGCTGGCTGGGCTGTCTTCAATATCGGCGCTGCCGCTATTAGACAAGCTCAACAGTTTCTCAGCAAACAAAGTTAATAAAAGTTTATAGTTCTTAGTAAAACCGATCGCCTAGGCGGTCGGTTTTTAATTTTTCCTTATGGGGCGATCGCTGATTTGGGTGTAGGGTGTGGGGTGTAGGATGTGAGGTGTGGGGTGTAGGGAAGGAAACCTATTTCATCTCTGGTGGTGAAAATTTTTTCATCGGGACTGAATCCTGAATCCTGAATCCTGAATCCTAACCCCACCAATAACTTTTTCAGCAAACCCTACCTAACCATGAAATCTAACTGTCAAAATCTCATTCAAGAACTTTCCCATCTAGAAATTATCACCGATCCGGGGCAAGTGGCGAAACTTTCCTTAGATTATTATCATTTTAGTCCCATTTTAGAGGCACAACTGCGAGATAAACGGGCTGATTTAGTCATTCGTCCCCAGAATAGCCAAGAGGTTATTGACATCGCTAAAACCTGCGTTAAATACCAAATTCCTTTAACAGTTAGAGGTGCGGGTACAGGTAATTATGGTCAATGTGTTCCCTTGCAGGGAGGAGTAATTTTAGACACAACCAAACTAACAAAAATTATCTCGATCGAACCGGGTACAGCCCGGGTAGAAGCGGGGGTGAAAATGGCATTTTTTGATAAACAAGCTCGCGAAATCGGTTGGGAATTAAGAATGGCTCCCTCTACCTATCGGACGGCGACAATTGGCGGTTTTATCGGGGGTGGCAGTGTGGGAATGGGTTCGATTAATTATGGACAATTGAAGGATAGGGGCAATCTGCAAGCATTGCAATTAGTCACCCTAGAAACAGAACCAAAAATTATCGAACTACGGGGGGATGAGGTAGAAAAAGTCAATCATGCCTACGGAACAAATGGCATTATTACCGAGTTAGAAATAGCCCTCGCTCCCTTTTATCCTTGGGCAGAATTTATCGTTACTTTTGCCGATTTTATCACCGCCGCTAAATTCGGTCAAGCTCTCAGTGATAGTGATGGCATTGTCAAGAAAATGGTTAGTGTTCACTCTTGGCCAATTCCCGCTTATTTTACTGCTCTTAAGGATTATTTAACCACAGGAAAAGCGGCAGTTTTGTTAATAGTATCGGCAGGCGATCGAGTTGCATTAGAGTCTTTAATTAAAGAATATAATGGTGAACTTACTTACTATAAAACGCCAGAAGAAACCCAAAAAGGCAGCAGTATCTTAGAATTTACTTGGAATCATACCACTCTCCATGCGCGTAGTTTTAACCCCAAAATAACTTATCTACAAGCTTTTTATTTTAATCTAGCCACGGTAGAGAAACTCTATAATTATTTTGGTGAGGAAATAATGATGCACCTAGAATTTTTGAAATTTCAAGGTAAAGTTATTCCCGCCGGTCTTCCCTTGCTAGAATTTACCACAGAAACTCGATTAAATGAGATTATTGCTATCTATGAACAACAGGGGGCAGCTATTGCCAATCCTCACACTTATATCATGGAAGATGGCGGCAGCAGACAGATTAATCCGCTGCAACTAGAATTTAAAAAACTCGTCGATCCCTACGGATTGAACAATCCGGGTAAAATGCGAGCATGGATTGAAGCAAGGGGGTAGGGGTTCGATTTAGTCTAGATTAAGCAAGATAAGCTGCCCCTTGCCTATTCCCAGACTTGCCCCGATCCGATACAATTAAACGGTTGTCTTGGAAGAATTAATAGTGATCGAGCGTTATACTCTCCCTGCAATGGGGAATTTGTGGACGGATAGATATAAATATCAAACATGGCTAGAGGTAGAGATAGCCGTCTGTGAAGCGCAGGCAGAATTAGGCTATATTCCCGGGGATGCAGTGGCAGAAATTAAGGCAAAAGCTAATTTTGATCCCGATCGCATTTTAGAAATAGAGGCAGAAGTACGCCACGATGTCATCGCCTTTTTAACAAATGTTAACGAATATGTGGGCGAGCCAGGGCGTTATATTCATTTGGGTTTAACCAGTTCTGATGTACTAGATACTGCCCTGTCTTTACAATTAGTCGCCAGTTTAAACCTGATTTTAGAACAATTAGAAGATTTTATTCAAGCCCTGCGCTATCGCGCCCAAGAACACCGTTATACAGTCATGGTAGGACGTTCCCACGGCATTCACGCCGAACCGATCACCTTTGGCTTTAAACTAGCGGGATGGTTAGCGGAAGTGCTGCGAGGACGCGATCGTTTAATTCGCTTGCGCCAAGACATCACCATCGGTAAAATATCTGGTGCAGTGGGAACCTATGCCAATATTGACCCCAAAATTGAGGCGTTAACCTGTCAGAAGTTAGGATTAGAACCGGATACCGCTTCCACTCAAGTTATCTCCCGCGATCGACACGCCGATTATGTGCAACAATTAGCTTTATTAGCGGCCTCGATCGAACGTTTTGCCGTGGAGATTCGCAACCTGCAAAGAACCGATGTCCTAGAAGTGGAAGAATACTTTTCCAAAGGACAAAAAGGCTCCTCCGCTATGCCCCATAAACGTAATCCCATCCGCTCAGAACGCTTAACGGGAATGGCGAGAATTATCCGTAGTCATAGCGTTTCCGCCTTAGAAAATATCGCCCTCTGGCACGAAAGAGATATTTCCCATAGTTCCGTAGAACGGGTAATGCTGCCGGATGTTTGCATTTTGACCCACTTTATGCTCAAGGAAATCACCGATTTAGTCAAAAATCTGCTGGTATATCCCGAAAACATGAAGCGGAATATGAATGTTTACGGTGGCGTGATTTTCAGTCAAAGAGTTCTTTTAACTTTAGTGAGTAAGGGAATTAGCCGGGAATCTGCCTATAAAATCGTCCAAGAAAATGCCCATCGCGCTTGGAACACCGATAACGGCAATTTTAAAGCTTTTATCAGTCAAGATGAGCAAGTTACCGCTATTTTATCCCCCGACGAGATCGAAAGTTGCTTTGATCCCCAGCAGCACCTAAATCATCTTAATAGCATCTACCAAAGGTTAGATATCTAAGGAGCTTTCAGTTATCAGCTATCGGCCACGTTTTTGAGATCGGCAACTTGAAACCTTGGGAGTAACAATGCCATGACGATTACTGCGATCGACCTACCGATAGAAAAAATTGCCCAGTTTTGCGATCGCTGGCAAGTAACCGAATTTGCTCTATTCGGCTCCGTCCTGCGCGAAGACTTCCGCCCCGACAGCGACATTGATGTTATGGTGGAATTTCATCCAGAAGCTCACCCCACATTCAGCACCCTAGACCAAATGGAAGCAGAGCTAAAAAGCATTTTCGATCGAGATGTTGACCTGATTACCCGCCAAGGCATTGCCACCAGTCGCAACTACCTACGCCGTAATCAAATCCTTTCTTCGGCTCAAGTGATTTATGCAACGGGATCCCCAATTCCTGCTTGATATGCTGCAATCCGCAGATTTTGTCGGGTGCGTTTCTTGCTGCGACGACAGGGAACGCACCTTATGCCATTTTTCTTTATTCGTGGCAGACATCTTACCAAAATTTTGGGTTAAAGCCCCGTCCTTTTAGGACGGCTTTATGTTAAAATGAAATTGGTTTGAATCCCCTGAGTGGGCGGTAGTGAATGGCTCGATTGAGTTGAACCCTTGAACTCGAAAGTCTGCATAAGAGACAAAAAGGGAGGGTAGCGAAAACCT
>VYLG01000145.1_pt1 | contig 16600 bp, 17 predicted proteins | sample 5114351 | NCBI WGS metagenome assembly VYLG01 (sample SAMN12291798, study PRJNA351875) | freshwater metagenome | isolation source: freshwater lake | place: USA: Michigan, Kent Lake | collected 2013-08-15
GTCACAAACGAGCTTGGAACTATTGATGTCCTTGCAGAAGGCCAAGGCCCGCCGCATCGGGTCGCCATCTGTTCCGACGTCTTCTGTCAGGCCGTTCTTGGTCAGGGCCTTATAGCAGCCGATGATCTTGGTCGCGTCGTCCAGCTTCAGTTCGTTGCCGCCATCGGCCAGCCGGTTCTGGATGCTGGAGCTGACCATGCCTTCGTCAACGGCCAACACCACCACCTTGTAATCGGTGAGAAGGTCGTTCTCGACCGCCCAGCCAAACCCGCGCGTGAACAGCGTGGGGCCGAAGAGGCTCTCATCATCCATCGAGCAAAGCGCGACGCTCGCGTCATCGGCTTTGCTCTTCACAGAGTCGCCGAAAACGCGGGGCGTGGCTGTCATATAGAGCCGCTTCTTCCCCGCGACGAATGACTGATCGTGGACCCTGATGAAGTTGCTGTCCTCCTCGCCGGGGAAGCTGGCCCCCGTTGTCCGGTGAGCCTCGTCGCAGATGATCAGGTCGAACTCAGACAGGCCATGCGTGGACTGGGCCGAGGCAACGACCGGTAGGGACTGGTAGGTAGCGAACACCACAGTCATCCGGTCGGCCGCAGCCAACGCCGCCTTCTGCGCCAGCTTAGCCGCATTGGTCGTCGCAGGATAATCGAGGTCGTGCGCCTCAAGCTCGGCCACGTCGTCGTTGCTCCTTCGCCGCTTCCCGACCTGCACGTCCGAGCAGACAGCGAAAGACGATAGCGGCGTCTTGGAGTCGATGGTCCACTCTCTGATGGTTTGCGACATCAATGAGAGGGACGGCACGAGGAACAGGACCGACTTTCCGATGCCGACAAGGTGTTCGGCGATCTTCAACCCGGTGAACGTCTTGCCGGTGCCGCAAGCCATGATGAGCTTGCCGCGATCTCCTTCGGCCAATCCGGCGCGGACGGCGTTGAGCGCGTCTTGCTGATGGGGGCGTAGTTCTTTCTGCGGCGCAACCTCCACGGTGTCCGACAGGAGATAGGCCCCCCAGTTGATCGGGCTGTCAGCAAGACGGTCGAGAGTTATCCGCGTCGTTTCGATCTGCTGGCCGACCAGAGCGGCTTCGGCGTGCTCGCTCCATGGTGTGTCGGTCGTGTCGATGATGACGCGGCGCGTGAAAGGGTGCTTCCCCGAAGCCGTGAAGAAGCTGTCGATGTCCGCCTTCTGAATCCGGTGTCCTTCGCGATAGAATTTGCATTGGATCGCGCACCAGCCGCCGTCGTGCATCTTCGCAACGGCGTCGATGCCGGTGTCGCGGCCGTCAGTGCCCTGCTGCTTCGCCCAATCGGAGTAGAGCCAAGCATCCTCATATTCTTGAGCCATGCCGGGATCGCGCTTGATGAATTCGACAGCGATCCGCTCGAAATAGTTTCCCTTTTCACGCTCGCTTTTGGCGGCGTCACGGAAGGAGGTCAGGAGGACGCGAAAGTCAGACATGAGTCACCGGCGGTTCTTGAACTCGGCCACCATGATCAGCTTTTGCTTGGTCAAAGGCACCCCGCACTATGGTGGCGGGTGTCGCGCGGAAAGTGAACCGAAACTCGCGAAGGGTTGACGTGTCCATTTTTCCGGCCTCATATGAGGCTCCAAAAATGGACACGCGGAGATTCGCAGTGGCTGCCATCGTCAGGGTTGAAGAATGGGATGGGGACGACCGTCTCGGTGAGTTGGCCCTGTCTCGACCCTTGCTGCTTGAGGTCGTGGACGCCTGCGTTGCGGCAGAGGCCAACTGCACGGCCAATGATCCGCCGATGGCGAAAGGTTTGATGGTCTATTGCGCTGGCGTGCGGCGGCTTCGTGAACTGTTCTGTCCAACAGGTTGGGAGCGCGACGATACCGGGAACTTCTCCACCATCGTCAATCACGAACTTCGGCTGAGGCTGGCGTTCATGAACACGGACAACGGCACCTGCGACCCCCATGCTCAACCCGCCAATCGGTCGCGCAAGGGTCCGAACTCGGAACGTGCGGCCGCGACCAACCAAGCTCTTCTGCCCGGTATCGAATGGCCGTCGCTGCGCGTGGATGGCTCGCGCCCAGCCTCAGACGACTATGTGACGTGGCACATGTGCGTTCACATCGAGGGGGATCGCGTCAGCGCAGAACTGGCGTTGCAGAGCGTCTTCGAGGGGGGGTATTTCGTCGATTGCATGGAGCGCATTTTCCTGATCAAGGACGCCGACTGGGCCGGAAGCGGCCCGCGACCTGATGATGATCTCGGCCCCGAGATCGAGGTCGATGTGCGCCGGAAGTAGCCTGCATGTTCAACCCGGCACGCCTTGCGTTGGCTCGGCGACGTCAGAAACTCACGAAGAAGGCTCTTGCCGAAATCGTTGGCTATGACGTCAAGACGCTTGTTCGCTACGAGAGCGGCGATGCGGCTCCCACGGACGAAAGTGCTCAGGCCATAGCTCGGGCATTGGGCTTCCCAGTCTCGTTCTTCAGCGGCAGCGATTTGGACGAACCGACCGTCGAAGCAGCCAGTTTCAGGTCTCTCAGTTCCATGCCCGCCCGAGAGCGGGACGGTGCCCTTGCGGCAGGAGCATTGGCGTTTCTGCTAAACGACTGGCTCGATGGCCGGTTCGATCTCCCAGAGACGGCAGTTCCGCAGTTCGAGGAGCCGATCTCTCCCGAAGCGGCCGCTGCATCGGTGCGGAGTGCGTGGAATCTGGGTGAACGCCCGATCCGAAACGTGGTCCATCTTCTGGAAGCTCACGGGGTTCGAGTGTTCTCCCTTGCGGAGAATACGAAGACGGTTGATGCTTTTTCGATGTGGCGGCGGGATAAGCCGTTCGTCTTCCTCAACACCTTCAAAACCCCAGAGCGCAGTCGCTTCGACGCCGCACACGAACTCGGTCACCTCGTGATGCACCGGCATGGCTCGCCGGAAGGGCGCACCGCAGAGGACGAAGCCAACCAGTTTGCTTCGGCCTTTTTGATGCCCCAGAGCGACGTGAAGGCACGACATCCCCGTGTGTTCAGTCTCAATGAGATAGTTCAAGCTAAGACGCGATGGGGCGTCTCTGTGGCCGCACTGAATTATCGGCTGCACCGCCTCGGGGCTACTACCGAATGGCAGTATCGGCAGTTCTGCATCCAGATCGCACAGCGATACAGGGATACCGAGCCGAACGGTCGTGAGCGTGAAACGTCCGCGATTTGGGAGAAGGTCTTTGAAGACTTACGAACTCAGAAGGTGACCAAGCACGAGATTGCCGCTGAGCTAAGCTTGCCTGTCTCGGAGATCGACGACCTCGTGTTCCGTCTTTCCAACATGCAAAGCATCGAAGGGGGCGGGCAGATAGCTGGTCGGAGCCGGGCAAAACTCAGCTTGGTCGAATAGCTGCGTCACCGCGCATGATTCCGTTTCGCACGCTAATCCACGCCGACTGGAGCGTCTCTCACAAGAAGCGTTGGATGGCTCGGGCTGACCTACGTGACGGGCGATGGACGATATCGCCCACCGCTCCGGCGGATGGCATCCTCGCGACACTATCGGCGTCCGACAATCATCCGGTGCTGGCGGGCTTCGATTTTCCGATTGGTTTGCCGGAGAGCTACGGACAGTCCACTGGCTTTCCTGACTTTCCAACCTTTCTGCGCGATCTGGACGACAGCGCATGGGGCGAGTTCCGCACTATCGCGCGACGACCCGAGGAGATCAGTGGACGTCGCCCTTTCTATCCGGCTGGTGCCGCCAAAGGCAGCAAACGCGCACATCTGATCGACGCCCACGGCGGAACTGGCTGGGAGGGACTGCTAAGGCGTTCAGAGCGGCCCACAGAGACGCGGAGAGCGGCCTGTTCGATCTTCTGGACGCTCGGCGGCAATCAGGTGGGTCGTGGCGCGCTATCTGGCTGGGAGGAAGTGCTCCGGCCCGGCATCACGGCGGGTGCTCATCTCTGGCCTTTTGACGGCACGCTATCGGAACTGGCCACGCGCGGCGGTGTCACTCTCGGCGAAACCTATCCGGCCGAAGCCTATGGCCATGTGGGGGTGCGTTTCACTCAAGGGCAGAGCAAACGACGCCAGTCAGATCGTCGTAGTCATTCTCAGACGATCATCGACTGGGCGGCCTTCCGTGAGGTCTCCCTTGAGGCCGGTGCTCTGAATGAGATTAGGGAAGGCTTTGGCACTGATGCCGCCGGTGAAGACCGCTTCGATGCGATGTTGGGTCTTATGGGGATGGTCGAGGTTGTCATCGGTGCCCGTCCAGAAGGCCCTCTCACGGCATCATGGGAGACAATGTGGGAGGGATGGATCATGGGGCAGGCTGGTGTGTTAGATGCGTAACAAGCTGACCGTGGAGGCTGTCGAAGAGACCATCCGCGAATGCCGGGCCAAGGGTCACGAAGCCTTTCGCAGGGAGTATGGGTTCCATCGCTCAAGGCGGTATGCCCTGATGTTTGAAGGCGAGGCATTCGACTCAAAGCCAATCGCCGCTGTCGCCTTTAAGCACGTTCCCCAAGTCGCGCGCCCGCTCACCAACAAGCAGATTTCCGGTGGCATCGCGACCCCTGATTGTGCCGCAAACCTGCTCACCGCTCTCGGCTTTGAGGTTCAAGAGTTGTTCCCCGACCATTGGGATAGACCGGACCCATTAGCGCCGACGACCGGCGACGACGCCGAAGACGATTGGCTCGACCTTGATGGCGTTCACGAGGGAGCACCTTTCCTCATCGCCCATTTGCGTCGTGAGCGCAGGTCCGCCGGTCTCGCCAGAACGCTGAAACGCTCCACCCTGAAGAGCACTGGGCGTTTGGCTTGCGAGGTCTGCGAATTCGACTTTGCCTCCACATACGGATCGCATGGCTTGGGCTATATCGAGGCGCATCACGTCGTCCGTCTTTCCGCATCGGACGAGACGGTCATTACCCGGATCACGGACCTCGCCTTGGTCTGCGCGAACTGTCATCGGATGCTTCACCGATCCGGCGATCTGACGCCCGATGAGTTGCGAGCATCCAGAGCGAGCGCAGCAGCGGATTAGGCGCGGCATGACCGGCAGGACGGACCTTCAGCCCCACTCCAGTTCCTGCGTGATCCGCCGATAACTGCGCCAGCCAGAGCCGCTCGTGTCCTCGTCCTGTCGCGGGATGCCAAGCACGTCACACTTAGAAGCTGCGGCATTCACGGTGGAGATCGGGACGAGGCCGTTTCGAGGACCATGGCAAAGCCAGAACATCCACTCCCTGCTGCTGTTTATCAGAGGCCGGAATTCCAGAAGACACTCCCCCCTGAATTCCGCGATGGCGATGCGCCCGGCGGCGACTTGCCCAACCTTGCTGGCGAGGCAGTTTCGGTATTTTCGGGCAGCTTCCAGATGATCTCGCATGGTGGTGAGCGGGCGCAGTTCGTTGTCGCCCTCTGGCACCGGGTGCGGCGGCAGTCGATCCGCACGGCGGACGAACCGGTCGAGCAATCGAGGCAACGTCGATGTTGGACGCATCTGCGCGATAGCCTGAGCTACCGCCTCGTCCGTGGCGCGTGAGCAGACGGATTGAACGAACTCGACAGCGGCATTGAAGGTGATGGCCTCTGCGCCGGTGTCGATGCGTTCAAGGGTGCTGGCGTGATGCCAGCGCGGATCGAGCGCCGACAACACTTCCAACTTCCTGCGAGATATCCGTCCCGATCCGCGCAAGGCATCAGCCGCTCTAACATCGTTGCGGGCGAGAATCTGGTGGATCGCGAGATAGTCACCCGGTCGATCCAGAGGTCGCTCTCCGATGCGTTCGAGCAGACCCGGATAACCCTCGGGGACATCTCCAAACGTCGCACGGAGGATGTCGGCGACGCGGCCGTGGCGGACCACCTCCGCGAACGACTGCGGAAAGAGGTCTTCACCCGCATCGAAAACACCGGCCTTTACCTCGTGCGCTGCCAGCGCTGCGAAGATCGCCTGACGACGCGCCGGAGCCGCTGTGAGAACGCGAGACAGGATGCCGCCCACCTCGTCGTCGAGCGCGACCAAAGCTTTGGTGCTCCACCCCAGCAGTCCTCCTTCACGCATTGAAGCGCTCCCATGGGAATCGGCCTTGGCCTTGTGCGTTCGGCGCAGTCTGGAAGGCGACCCAGCGCCATTTCCGGGTTTCGCCGGGCGTGGTGGAGTGGTCGAAGACTATACGCTGTGGCTCGTTGGTGATGTCGTTCAGGATCGCCTTAATCGCGATAGCTTCAGGGACCACCACGGGAACGGTTATTTCCCCGTCAGCTTCCGCCGGTGGGCTGATGAACAGCCATTCGGTCGTGCTGATCCATTGGTGAGGCCCGGCTACATCGTTGAGGAAAACTTCGAGTTCAAGACCGTCGATCTCACCCGCCTCGTCAACGACGGCGCGCACAGCAAGACATCGCAGCGGGGCTTCTTCCGGTGCCATTCAACCTCCTTTTCTGGGGAGGTTTCAGGGTCTCACGGAAGTCGAGTCCGTCAACCAAATCACCGATGATGAGCAGTGACCCAGCCGGTCGTTAGGCTGTCGTTTGCCAGACCGTGGCCATTCTCACGGCATGAAGAGAGTGCCCAAAGCTGTGAGCTATCGCCGTTGGCCGAAACGGCGCTCGAGAAAATCGGCCAAGCGCTCGACCGCGATTTTCATCGCCACAGTGGTGGTCCTCGCCATGGTAGCATTCGCCGGGACGATGATGTGGCCCCGGTCGGCTGAACTGACATCAGCCCAAGCCGGGACGGCTGACTACGACTTCGCCTGTGACGTCGAATATGTGAACGACGGCGACACGCTCCGCTGCCGAGACGGCACGCGAGTTCGGCTGCACGCTATTGCCGCCAGAGAAACTGACAACTCCTGTTCGCCGGGACACCCGTGCCCGACAGCTTCGGCCGCAACCAGCACCGCAGCCCTGACTCGGCTTGCCGGAAACAGGATCACCTGCTTACGCACGGGGCAAAGCTACGAACGGGTGACCGCGATCTGCCACAACACATCTGGCGTCGAGATCAACTGCGCCATGGTGGAAAGCGGAGCGGCCGTGTTGTGGGAGAGATTCAATCGGCAGAGACCGATCTGCCGTATGTGATTGCACGAATGTCTCCGGGTCATTTAAATAGTGACCCGAGACGGACCTTCGATGTATCTTGGCTAAATAGAAGCATAGGAACGGCGTGGGGTTGTTCACCGAGTTTCAGACATTAGTCTCTGGTTAAACGGGGGTTGTCTGCAAGCCTCGGAGGTGCCCCACGCTCCTCCGAGGTGTTTCTTTGGGTGTTGGCCCTTCAAACCATCTTGGCATCTACAGGCAAAGCATACGCTCAAAGGGTATTGATGCTGGTGACCCTTCCAGCAAAACCGAACCGGGACGTTTTAGGCTGTGAAAGACCAGCCGCTTGACCGGGCGCGATGAACCAGAGCGGGGTTAAGAGGCATACACCGGACGAATGATTGGGTAAGGTTGATCCACCCGCCGTCTGCGGCTCCCTCGGATTGGGAAGGCACAGCGTCCTTCTCGAAAGAGCGATACAAAGAAGACGTGCGCTGTCCTGACCGTGACAACACGTCTGCCTATCCCGACGTTTATTTCCTTGCTCGGGTGGGCGCTGCGAGAACCAACTCGCTAACCGTTTTGTCGAAACGACCACCCGCCGGGCACCTGCCTCGGACGATCACTGCCAACCGCATATCCCGAGGATCAGCCTACCGGACCTGCGAAGGATACCGGGGCAGTCGGACAGGAGGACCGCTTCAAGGCTGGAATACAGGGAAACCGCCAGCCAAGCCCGCAAGGGCCTCTGGGGCGTAGGAAACAAGTGCATGGCTTGAAGTCTCTCCCCCTCAAGGTCGCTTCCAATTGGCTGCGATCTTGGGGGGGAGAGAGACATGTCTGGGGCATGGATGATGGAAGTTTGAATCGACATGAATTTGGATTTCGATCCCCCAGCTACGAATCTTTGCCAAGCAGAAGGAAACGCAGAGCGAAGCGAATGCGTGACTGATGCCGGTGAGGCGTCAAGCCTCGCCGCCACCGACTTCTAAAGGACGCCAATTGTGAAATCCCAAAAGGTATACTTCTGGGAGATGTCGGATGAAGCGCGTGGAAGTCTCGCGTTAATCATCAGATATGGATGACAGACTCTCCGAATACCGTATCCTGAAATCTATCTCCGACAATGCGGGGCTTTCAGAGGTTTTCGGAAACGGATGAACATCGGCTACAGCAGATTCTCGGCGCGAGGCCAGAACCACGAGTCCCAAGTCGATGCGCTGGAGCGGGCAGGGTGCGAACGCATCTTCATCGAGACTGCTTCCGGCACCCGATCTGATCGGCCGCAGCTAACCGAGCTTCTCGACTTCGCCCGCCCCGGAGATACCGTGGTTGTCCTGCGGCTCGACCGGCTTGCGCGTGATGTCCGCCAAATCCTCGATCTCGTTGATCAGTTCACCCGCCGCGACATCGGTCTGAAGTCATTGAGCGAGGCCATCGACAGCACCACGCCGTCCGGGCGGCTGGCAGTCCATACCTTGGCGGCTCTTGGCCAGTATGAAGTCGAGCAGAAGCGTCTGGCTTGTGAAGCCGGGCGGCGAGCGGCTGTGGCCCGTGGTCGCCTTGGTGGCCGCCCCAAGGCAATGGACGAGACCAAGCTGAAGATCGCGAAGGCGTTGATGGCCGACGACCAGCTTTCGATGTCGGAGATCGCGCGACAGGTCGGCGTGGCACCGAGCACGCTTTATCGGACGGTGCCGGGGGGACGTGGAACGCTGTAAGAACACAACCGACTGGGGGACGGCGTCAGACGTGTCCCTCATATTCCATCTGGAAAAGGGTGTGAGCGCGCTTAACCGACATCATCAGTGTTAGAACGAAGTGCGAATACAGACCTACTGTCACGGTCGCCAAGACAACGTCGAGGAAGTCGAATACAAAGAAGGATAGAAACGCTACGAGCGCGAGGCAGCTAAAAAGTATCAAATATGATAGGTTGGCGTTAAGCTCACCCAGCAGAATGCGCCTCTCATCCAGTTTTGCAGCTTGGATGGTGGCCAGATTCTCGTCAGTCGGCTTGTCCCATTTTCTCTGAAATATAGAGAATATCGCTACCTGAACATTCAGCAGCAATGCAATGAATATTCCGAAAAACGTGATCGAGAGTGTATAGAAGCTGTTGTCGAATCTAATGTCGTAAAACCACGGCGTGACCGCAGCGCAAATAGGGAGCGCATAGAAAACGAAAAAGTCGAATTTCGAGTATTTCCCATTCCTCGCGTTCCGAAGCGTGGAAAAATGATCGACGAATATAGGAAGTATGTTGATCTTCATATCAGGTGCCGGTGAGGCGGGTGAAGAAATCCTGCATTATCTCGTTTGACTGCTTCTTGATCGTCGGGAACGTCGGATGGCCAGTGTTTGCGTAGGTAATCGTTTCGGAGACGTCGATAGTCCCGGTTTCAGAGTTTGGGCCTATAATCCCAACTGGTCGCCGCCGTTTGCCAACCATGACCTCGGCCGTGGCTTCGTGATAAGTCTCACCCTCGAACAAGATAAGCCCAGTGTCGTTTTCACTAAAGGTGCCGCCCATATCACGAAGCGTGCCCAGCATTCCGCCACGCTTCGCTTTGTAGGTGACTTGGATGTCTACTGGCTTGGCCAGTCCGTTGCGGTAGCTTGAGAAGCTGTCGGTGCTGGCGTTGTGTCTGATGAAGGTCATTGTCTTCACCGGGGCATTTGCGAACAGACTCGCCGGGGAGTCGTTCCCCATCAACTTTAGAGTGTGAAGCCGGTATCCGGGGTTCAGTGCCTCAAACATCTTCTGCATCTCGTGCAGCACCAAATGCACACACGATTTTCCGCCAATAGACTGTAGGGCGATCATCGCAAAGTTCGCTCTTGTCGGACACCAAATGTCGAAATACAGGGGAATGTCTTCGACGTCTGTCGCTTTGCGTTTGAACGCTATTGCTTTTCGCTTCCCGTTGCGGATGTTGCTGGCGTAGCCGAACGTGCCGTAGTTTATAGTTCCTCGGAGCGATCCCACCCCATAGGTTTCTGTGGGTTCGAAGTAGTAGCTGCGCTCCTTTTCCTCGTCGGAGACCGCCCCGTCCTCAAGCCTGTCGTTTACGAAACGAGTGAGGAAAGTCGGTATATCGACGTTCAGTTCGGTCGGATCGGCAGGCGACTTGTCTCGGTCGCGGAGCCGTCGAGCTACAAGCTGGTAAAAACGCAATCCTATTGCAGCGGGCATTCTTAATAGCCTTCGACCTTCCAGCGATCTTGAGTCGCAGGAGGATACTAACTGTGGCGTGGGGTGGGGGAACCCCTCGGGTGAACCTCGCTTTGTGAACGCGCGAATGGTCGTTTCCAGCGCACTTATCCTCCCTCAAGACTCAGCCACCCCTTGCGCTATGTTCGTGTTTCGTTCTTTTGGTCTGATGAGGACGGGTTACAAGGGCGACGAGACGACGGGCTTCCAAAGCCCAGCGCAGGATCACATCGAAGGGGTGCCCGATCTCGCCGACCTTCTGGAGCTACGTCGGCCTCAACGATACGCGGTTAAGGTCAAAGGTGAGGGGCTGCGAAAGCGCGGCATTCACGGTGGCGACATTCTCGTGGTCAACACCGACGCGGAGCCACGGTCTGGCAAGGTCTGCGTCGCCTTTCTTCATGGCGATGTCGTGCTCGCCGTCCTGACAGAGAAGGACGGCAAATGGTGGCTGGAGCCTTCGAACCACGCGCCCCAGCCGGTGTCCGACGACACGGAAGTCTGGGCGATGATCGCAGCGCTGGTCCGCACGGAAGTCTGACGATGTTCGGGCTGATCGACGGCAACAACTTCTATGTGTCCTGTGAGCGCGCGTTCGATCCGACCCTGATCGGCAAGCCTGTGATTGTTCTGTCGAACAACGATGGCTGTGCCATTGCAAGGTCGGCCGAGGCAAAGGCGCTCGGGATCAAGATGGGCGAGGTCTGGCACCTTTCGAAGCGCAAGCCGGAGTATCGGGCAGTCATCGCGAAATCGTCGAACTACGCCCTCTACGGCGATATGAGCCGCCGGGTGTTCGAGGTTTTGTCCGACTGCTTCCAGCGCGTCGAACCATACTCGATAGATGAAATGTTTCTGGACCTGACGCAGTTCGCGCAGGTGGCCTACTGCCGCCGGGTTCGGGATCGGGTGCGCCAGATCACCAAGATTCCGACGTGCATCGGGATCGGGCCGACGAAGACGCTGGCGAAGCTGGCGAACAAACACGCCAAGGGCGGGCCGACCGGCGTGTCGGATTTCAGCGACATCGACGCCCGTCATCAGGCGTTCGCAGAAATGCCGATCAGCGAGATTTGGGGCATTGGCGGGGCCAGTCAGACCAAGCTCAACAATCAGGGCATCTTCACCGTCGAGCAGTTTGCGGCGTTGCCGAGCGCTTCCGTCAGGAAACTCTTGACCGTGACCGGCCAGCGGACCCACGCCGAACTGAATGGGGTGTCCTGCATGCCCCTGACCCTCGCTCCAGATCAGAAGCAAACCGTCGCCGTCACGCGGATGTTCGGACGGCTGGTCGAGAGTTGGGAGGACATGCGCGAGGCACTGGCGGCTCACGCTTCACGCGCTGCGGAGAAGTGTCGAAAACATGGACTGGAAGCCAACGCGATGCAGGTGTTCTTCCATACCCATCCGCACAATGGCGACCCTTGGTATCATGGTCAGCGGTCATTCGAGATCGAGCCGACAGCCGACAGCTTCGCGATTATCGGACAAGCGGTCGCCGCCGGGCGCTCGATGTGGCGGCCAGATACTCGATACGCCAAGTGCGGCGTGATCCTGCTGGACCTCCAGCTTGCGGAGCACGCACCGCGCGATCTGCTACCGACTGTGGACCCAGTGCGATCCGAGAAACTGATGACGGCGCTGGACGCGGTGAACGCTCGGTTCGGTCGAGGGACACTCCGGCCGGGCGGGATTGGCAAAACATCATCGTGGTCCACGCGAGCGAACAATCGGTCGCCTCGCTACACGACGCGGATCAGCGATCTGATGGAAGTTCGAGCTTAATCCAGCCCAAACCGTTCGGGTCGCACCGCCGCGAACAATTCGCGAGCGTCGGCGGACGGGTCCAGCCATAGGCCCCAATCGTCGCGCTCAAGGATCACCGGCGCGCGAGAGTGATACTCGCCGAGCCAACCGGACGACTCTGCCGTGATGATCGTGAAGCTCCCGAACTCGCCCGCGTCGGGTGTGGTGACGCGATCCCAGATACCAGCGAACCAGAGCAGGTCGCCATCCGCTCGGGCGAAACGGTGTTTGGTTTTCGATCCCTTTTCGCCGGTCCATTCGAACCATGCCGAGGCGGGGACGATGCAGCGGCGCTTGCCGAAAGCCTCGCGGAAGGTCGATGTGCCCGCGCAGGTTTCTGATCGGGCGTTGAAGGTCGTCAGCTTGAAGCCATCACCCCTTCCCTTCTCGGTATCCTTTAGCGGTTTCCCGGTGCGCCAGAAGGGCACGAGGCCCCAGCGCATCTTCTCGATGATCCAGCCGTCATTGCCGAGCCTTGCGGTGGCCTGACTGGTCGTCGGCCGCACATCGTCATTGGGTTCAAAATTCAGAGGGGCGGTCGTCACCGGGGCATAGGTGGACAGCGCCGCGTGGATTTCGGCCCAACTGAACTTGCCTGTGGTCTCAAAGCGTCCGCACATCGCCTTCGCCCTCCGCAGGTGGGGCAACGAGAAACGCAAGGTGCGGGCGCTCGCCGAGCCGGGCCGTGATGAACGCGGATAGGTCAGCCTCGCTTCCAACCATCTGCTCCTCCGTGATTGCGCCTCGGAAAAGTTCGTAGCGCAGCCACACCCGGTAGGTGTTCACAACATCGGTCTCCCCGTAGTTGGCGCACTCTTGAATGCGACCGGCTCGAACGTGCTCCCAGACCTTCGAGCCGTCGATCCCCTCCGGTTTCCCCGGAAGGCCCATCATCTTGCACAGGTCGTCCAACGATGCCTTGGCGTTGGATTGGAAGCTGGCGAGTTCGTCGCACAGATCGACATGCGCCTGATCGTAGCGCTTGAAGTAGGGGCGAGCGGTCAAGCCGGATGCGGCGATCCCGTTGACCATCGCCCTGTAGCGTAGAACCGGCATGTCGAACCCATTGCCGTTGAAAGTCACCAGCGTGGGCCGGAGGCTGTCCACGCGGGCGGCGAACGCCGAAATCAGATCGACTTCGGTTCGGTCCCCGATATGAGGAGCGCCCAGCGATTGGATTTTCCAAACGCCGTCGATCCGTTCTGCGATTAGCGCCGCAAGCACGGCCACCTTGTGGAGCGGATGCTTTGGAAATTTCTCGCCGAGGATTTCCACGGCCTCATCGTCGGTGAGGGTCTCGCGCCCGTGAAGGCGCGCAAGCGTCTCGGTGCAGGGCACGGTTTCGAGATCGAAGACGATGGTGTGCTGGCTCAAACGGCCTCCGAGTTGTGAAGCTTCATTCTCTCGCATTGCCGCTCTTTGTCATCCACAATAGCGAGCCAAACTGGCGAGGACCGAGTTCAGCGTAACGAACATTAATGGTCGAGGAACAGCACCCGGAACTGCTCGCGCGGTTCGTGTTGCAGCGACAATCGGACATAGGCCACCAGTGCTGTCCAGCTGCTGATCACCGGCCGCCGGGCCGCCTCCTCGAGGGTCACCCGCCGGGCGATTTCGTGCAGCGCGGCGAGGTCGAGCGCCGTCTCTGCCCCAACGCCCTTCATGCGCCCGCGGATGTCCGGGGCCTGAACCGTCATGAGGTCCTCGACAGAGGCGGCCAGCGCGGCGGCCAGCGAGCCGAACCGGTCGAGCAGCGCCCGGGCCAGGGGCTTCACATCGCCCTGGGGCTGGCTGCGGAACAGGAACAGCTCCAGAAGCTCGTAGTCAGGCAGGTGATTCAGGCCGGCCCCCCGCGCGCGCCGACGCAGCCGCTCGCGATGCCCGACGTGGTGAGGCAAGGGGCGGTGGCGACGGTCGCCCGGGGTCGGCTCCTTGCGCTCCTCGTCCATGCGCCCCTCCTCTGCCGAAGTCAGGCTAACGCGGCGACCGGGAGGACGCCAACGGCTCAGTTCGGGCGGAACAGGCCGGCCGGCGAGGCGGTGAAGATCTCGACCCCGTCCTCGGTGACGCCCACGGTGTGCTCGCACTGGGCCGAAAGGGACTTGTCGCGGGTCACGGCGGTCCAGCCGTCGGACAGCACCTTCACCTGCGGCTTGCCGAGGTTCACCATCGGCTCAACCGTGAAGAACATGCCGGGCTTGAGCACCGCCCCCTCGCCCTTGCGGCCGAAATGCAGGACGTTCGGATTGTCGTGGAACACCCGGCCGATTCCGTGGCCGCAGAAGTCGCGCACCACGCTCATGCGGTTGACCTCCACGAACTTCTGGATGGCGAAGCCGATGTCGCCGAAGGTATTGCCCGGCTTGACCTGCGCCAGACCCAATTCAAGCGCCCCATAGGTCACATCGACCAGCTTGCGGGCGCGCGGGTTGATGTCCCCGATGGCGTACATCCGGCTGGAGTCGCCGTGCCAGCCGTCGACGATCACCGTGTGGTCGATGTTGACGATGTCGCCGTCCTTCAGCACCCGTTCGCCCGGTATCCCGTGGCAAACCACGTGGTTGATCGAGGTGCAGACGGTCTTCTCGTACCCCTTGTAACCGAGGCAGGCCGGCAGGGCCCCGTGATCGAGAGTGAACTCGCGGATCAGGTCATCGATCTCGCCGGTGGTTACACCCGGCTTCGCATGCGATGTGATCATGTCCAGCGCCTCGGCTACCAGTCGGCCGGCGCGGCGCATGCTCTCGAAGTCCTCCGGCCCGTGCAGGCGGATGGTGGCGGACCGCATGGGGGCGTCGGCGTCGAGGTCCTGCGGTTCGTACATCAGGCAATTCCGGGCGTCAGGCGTCGTGGCGACCTTCGGGCAGCCACGGCAATCGGCGATCCAGACGGATCTGTTCAGGAGTCAGATGGCAAGCATAGCACAGAACCTCAACCCCTGCTGCCGCCGCGGCCCTGAGCGCCGGCCCGTAGCGGGGGTCGATGTCGTCCGCGGTGGTGAAGGCCTTCCCGTCCATGCGCTGGATGACGAACAGCATGACAGCGCGACCGCCCGCCTCGACCACCCGCTCCAGCGCCCCGAGATGCTTCACTCCGCGCGTGGTGCGGCAGTCCGGAAACTCAACCAGCTCCGGCCGGCGCAGGAAGTGGACGTTCTTGATCTCAATGTATGCTGGAGCTCGCTCCTGGTCGGTCAGCAGCAGGTCGATGCGGCTGTCGACGTCGTAGCGGACCTCGCGCGCCAGTCCGGCGTAGCCTGTCAGCTCGGGCACGGCCCCCGTAGCGATCGCCGCCTCGGCGATGCGGTTGGGGTTCATGGTGTTGACGCCGACGAGCCCGCCGTCCGCCTCGATCAGCTCCAGCGTCAGGGGCAGCTTGCGCTTCGGATCCGGCGAACGCGACAGCCACACCGGCGACCCCGGCGTCGTCAGGCCCAGCATCGCCCCGGGGTTGGGCACGTGCACCGTGGTCTCGGTCCCGTCCTCCAGCTGCACATCGGCGAGGAAGCGCTTGTAGCGGCGCAGCAGGACGGCGCGGCGAAGGGGCGACTTGAAGATCATGCCGGCCGGTCTAGCCTGCGCTCATGTCCGACGCAGCCCCCACCGCCGCCGTCCTCATCATCGGCGACGAGATCCTGTCCGGCCGGACGGCAGACACCAATCTGAACACGATCGCGCGGTTTCTGGCGGCGCTCGGGATCGACCTGCTGGAGGCGCGCACCGTCGGCGACCGTACGGAACAGATCATCGGCGCGCTGAACGCCCTGCGCGCCGCGCACGACTACGTCTTCACCACCGGCGGCATCGGCCCGACCCATGACGACATGACCGCCGACGCGGTGGCGGAAGCCTTCTGCGTCGCGCTGCCGGAGCATCCGGACGCCCTTGCGCTTCTGGCGCGGCGCTATGGCGACCAGTTCAACGCCGCCCGCCGGCGCATGGCGCGCATCCCCGAGGGCGGCGTGCTGATCGCCAATCCGGTGACCGACGCGCCGGGCTTCCAGCTGGACAATGTGTTCGTCATGGCCGGGGTGCCGAAGATCATGCAGGCGATGCTGGAGGACGTCGCTCCGCGCCTGCGCACCGGGGCAGTCGTGCACGCCCGCAGCCTCCGGGTTTCCGGCGTCGGCGAGGGCGATGTCGCCGCCCCCCTTGCCGCCGTGGCCGCAGCCCACCCCGACCTCAGTCTCGGCAGCTATCCGTTCGGCCACGGTACGGTGGGAGAGATCGGCACGAGCCTGGTCGTGCGTGGCCGCAACGCCGCCGCGGTGGCCGAGGCGACCGAGACCCTCCGCACAGCCCTGTCGGCCACCGGCATGACTGTCTCTTCAGACGGCTGAGGCCAGCCCCGCCGTGGCGGGACCGGCCCCTTGCAGTCGCGTCAGCCGCGCTTGTCGCCGTAACCTCGGCCGCCATTGGACGGACGGCGACGACGGCGCTTCAGCTTGGCCACCGCCGCCGGTTCGCCCGATGCGTTGGTCGGGGCCCGCTCGCCGGCCAGCGGATCAAAGCGGGCGGCCGGCGGCGCAGCGCGGTCGCGGCCGCCGTCGCCCTTGCG
>VYLG01000146.1_pt1 | contig 16591 bp, 12 predicted proteins | sample 5114351 | NCBI WGS metagenome assembly VYLG01 (sample SAMN12291798, study PRJNA351875) | freshwater metagenome | isolation source: freshwater lake | place: USA: Michigan, Kent Lake | collected 2013-08-15
CGCGCCCGTGATCATGTTCTTCACGTAGTCGGCGTGCCCGGGGCAGTCGACGTGCGCGTAGTGGCGGTTGGCGGTCTCGTACTCGACGTGCGCGGTGTTGATGGTGATGCCGCGTGCCTTTTCTTCCGGCGCCGCGTCGATCTGGTCGTAGGCCTTGGCCTCGCCGCCGAACTTGGCGGACAGCACCGTCGTGATCGCCGCCGTCAGCGTCGTCTTGCCGTGGTCCACGTGACCGATCGTGCCCACGTTCACGTGCGGCTTGGTGCGCTCGAACTTACCCTTTGCCATTTCATTCTTCCTTGAAAAAGAACAGTGCCAGTGGATTGGTTTTAGGTTTCCGCCGGGTCCTTGTTCCGTCTGCCACTGGCAGCAGGCGGCGACCCCGACGAAGACCGGTTCAGTGTTGAATCAGCTCTTGCCGCGCGCCGTGATGATGGCGTCGGCCACGTTCTTGGGCGCTTCGGCGTAGTGCTTGAACTCCATCGTGTACGTGGCACGACCCTGGCTCATCGAGCGCAGCGTGGTCGAGTAGCCGAACATCTCAGACAGCGGCACCTCGGCCTTGATGATCTTGCCGCCGCCGGGCATGTCGTCCATGCCCTGCACCATGCCGCGGCGGGACGACAGGTCGCCCATCACCGAGCCGGCGTAGTCTTCCGGCGTCTCCACCTCGACGGCCATCATCGGCTCCAGGATCACCGGCTGGGCCTTGCGGCAGCCGTCCTTGAAGCCCATGCTGGCGGCCATCTTGAAGGCGTTTTCGTTCGAGTCCACCTCGTGGTACGAACCGAAGGTGAGCGTCACCTTCACGTCCACCACCGGGTAGCCGGCCAGCACGCCGTTGGGCAGCGTGTCTTCGATGCCCTTCTTGACCGCGGGAATGAACTCGCGCGGCACCACGCCGCCCTTGATGGCGTCGACGAACTCGAAGCCCTTGCCCGGCTCCTGCGGCTCGACCTTCAGCACGACGTGGCCGTACTGGCCCTTACCGCCCGACTGGCGCACGAACTTGCCTTCGACGTCGGCCACCGACTTGCGGATGGTCTCGCGGTACGCGACCTGCGGCTTGCCGACGTTGGCTTCCACGCCGAACTCGCGCTTCATGCGGTCGACGATGATCTCCAGGTGCAGCTCGCCCATGCCGGAGATGATGGTCTGGCCCGATTCCTCGTCGGTGCGCAGGCGGAACGACGGATCCTCGGCGGCCAGACGGCCCAGCGCGACGCCCATCTTTTCCTGGTCGGCCTTGGTCTTGGGCTCGACGGCCTGGCTGATCACGGGCTCCGGGAAGATCATCTTCTCGAGCGTGATCACCGATTCCGGGTCGCACAGCGTCTCGCCGGTGGTGACGTCCTTCAGGCCCACGCAGGCGGCGATGTCGCCGGCCAGGATCTCCTTGATCTCTTCACGCTGGTTGGCGTGCATCTGCAGGATCCGGCCGATGCGCTCCTTCTTGCCGCGGATCGGGTTGAACACCGAGTCGCCGCTCTTGAGCACGCCCGAGTACACGCGGACGAACGTCAGCTGGCCGACGTACGGGTCGGTCATCAGCTTGAAGGCCAGCGCGGCGAACTTCTCGTTGTCGTCGGCGTTGCGGGTGATCGGCTTGTCGTCTTCGTCGGTGCCCGGCACGGGCGGCACGTCCACCGGCGAGGGCAGGAAATCGATCACGCCGTCGAGCATGCGCTGCACGCCCTTGTTCTTGAAGGCCGTGCCGCAGAACATGGGCTGGATCTCGGCCGCGAGCGTGCGCGCGCGGATGCCGGTCTTGATTTCCTGCTCGGTCAGGTCACCCGACTCGAGGTACTTGTTCATCAGCTCTTCGCTGGACTCGGCCGCGGCTTCGAGCATGTTCTCGCGCCACTTCTGGGCGTCGGCCTGCAGCTCGGACGGGATGTCCTTGAACTCGAACTTCATGCCCTGCGAGGCCTCGTCCCAGTAGATCGCCTTCATCTTGATGAGGTCGACCACACCGGTGAAGTTCTCTTCCGAACCGATGGGAATGACGATGGGCACCGGGTTGGCCTTCAGCCGCGCCTTCATCTGGTCGTGGACCTTGAAGAAGTTGGCGCCGGTGCGGTCCATCTTGTTCACGAAGGCCAGGCGCGGCACCTTGTACTTGTTGGCCTGGCGCCAGACGGTCTCGGACTGCGGCTGCACACCGCCCACGGCGCAGTACACCATGCAGGCGCCGTCGAGCACGCGCATCGAACGCTCCACCTCGATGGTGAAGTCGACGTGTCCGGGGGTGTCAATGATGTTGAAGCGGTGCTCCGCGTAGGACATGTCCATGCCCTTCCAGAAGCAGGTGGTGGCAGCCGAGGTGATCGTGATGCCACGCTCCTGCTCCTGCTCCATCCAGTCCATGGTGGCCGCGCCGTCGTGCACCTCACCGATCTTGTGGTTCACACCCGTGTAGTACAGGATGCGCTCGGTGGTGGTGGTCTTGCCGGCATCGATGTGCGCGCTGATGCCGATGTTGCGGTAGCGCTCGATGGGGGTCTTGCGGGCCATGAACTTTCTCCAAATGCAGGGGCCGCCGACGGGTTAGTGCTAACCCGATGGGCGGCCGGAAGGCTGATGCGGGCTGGTTTAGAAGCGGAAGTGCGAGAACGCCTTGTTCGCTTCGGCCATGCGGTGCACTTCGTCGCGCTTCTTGCACGCGCCACCACGGCCTTCGCTGGCTTCCAGCAGTTCGTTGGCCAGGCGGGCGGCCATCGACTTCTCACCGCGCTTGCGCGCGCTTTCCTTCAGCCAGCGCATCGCCAGGGCCTGGCGGCGAACCGGGCGCACTTCCACGGGCACCTGGTAGTTCGCACCACCGACGCGGCGGCTCTTCACCTCGACCATCGGCTTGATGTTGTTCAGCGCGACCATGAAGATCTCGAGCGGATCCTTGCCGGCCTTCTGCTCGACCTGGTCGAGGGCGCCGTAGATGATGCGCTCGGCGACGGCCTTCTTGCCCGATTCCATGATGACGTTCATGAACTTCGAGAGGTCGACGGAGCCGAACTTCGGGTCCGGGAGGATCTCGCGCTTGGGTACTTCGCGACGACGTGGCATGACACTCTTCCTTTGCGGGTTTCAGTCGGCCGCCAGAGGCTGGCGGCCACGGAGCGGCATGAGGCCGCTCCACTTACTCGGCAGGTGGTTCACCTGCCGCGGGGTCGAAGGCCGATCCGGCCTCCGTGAGACAACGAGGCCGATCAGGCCTTCTTGGGACGCTTCGCGCCGTACTTCGAACGCGACTGCTTGCGATCCTTGACGCCTTGCAGGTCGAGCGAACCACGGACGATGTGGTAACGCACGCCAGGCAGGTCCTTCACGCGACCGCCGCGCACGAGCACCACGCTGTGCTCCTGCAGGTTGTGGCCTTCGCCGCCGATGTACGAGATGACCTCGAAACCGTTGGTCAGGCGCACCTTGGCCACCTTGCGCAGCGCCGAGTTCGGCTTCTTCGGGGTGGTGGTGTAGACGCGGGTGCAAACGCCACGACGCTGCGGGCTGTTCTGCATGGCCGGCGACTTGGACTTCGTGGTCTCGACCTGGCGGCCGTGGCGCACGAGTTGATTGATGGTCGGCATGAACGTTCTTTCTCTCTGGGAGAGCTCTTCGGTGGAAGTCGCCGGCTCTTCGATTGGAGTGGCGAACGAGGTCGCGCCCCGGCCTCAGCCAAAGCGCGAAAAGCCCGCGAGTATAGTGCCCTGCGCCATGTCCGACAAGCCGAGTGCCGTGATCGACACCCAGGTGCTGCTGGACTGGCTGGTGTTCGCCGATGCGCGCGTGGCGCGTTGGGTCGGCGCGGTGACAGGTGGCGAGGTCAGCTGGATCAGCTGCCCGGCGATGCGCACCGAGTTCGCGCACATGGTGGCTCACCCGCGCTTCATCCGCTGGGCGCCGCAAAGTGAGCAAGCGCTTTCGATTTTCGATCGCCATGCGGTGATGCATGCTGATCCGGCGGCCAGCTCACCCCGTCTGCGCTGTCGCGACCCCGACGACCAGGTGTTCGTTGACCTGGCTCTCGCCCACCGTGCGCGCTGGCTGATCACCCGCGACAAGGCGCTGCTGGCGCTGGCCCGCCGCGCCCTGCCGCTCGGGCTCACGATCCTCAAGCCCGAGCCCTGACCATGAAAAAGGGCGGCCGAAGCCGCCCCTTGACCGGCAGACGCAGCCCGATCAGTCCGCGGCACCTTCGCCCGCAGCCGTGGCGGCATCCACACCCGCCAGCTGCACGGCGGCCAGTTCCTCGGCCTCCTGCATGGCGATGGCGCGGCGCTCCGACTCGTCCATCTCTTCCTTGACCTTGCGCGCCTGGTGGAAGGCCATGCCGGTGCCCGCAGGGATCAGGCGGCCGACGATGACGTTTTCCTTCAGGCCCCGCAACTCGTCGCGCTTGCCCATGATGGCCGCCTCGGTGAGCACGCGGGTGGTCTCCTGGAACGAGGCCGCGGAGATGAAGCTGTCGGTCGACAGCGACGCCTTCGTGATGCCCAGCAGCACGTCGGCGTGCGTGGCCGGCACCTTGCCTTCGCCGCGCAGCCGCTCGTTGGTGTTGAGCAGTTCCGAGCGCTCGACCTGTTCGCCGTTGATGTAGTTGCTGTCGCCGGCGTTGGTGATCTGCACGCGGCGCAGCATCTGGCGGACGATCACCTCGATGTGCTTGTCGTTGATCTTCACGCCCTGCAGGCGGTAGACGTCCTGCACCTCGTCAACGATGTAGCGCGCCAGTTCCTCGATGCCCAGCAGGCGCAGGATGTCCTGCGGATCGGCCGAACCGTCGACGATGAGCTCGCCGCGGTTCACCACCTGGCCCTCGTGCACCAGGATGTTCTTCTCCTTCGGCACCAGCACCTCGTGCACGCGGCCTTCGGGGTCGGTGATCTGCAGGCGGTTCTTGCCCTTGGTCTCCTTGCCGAACGACACCGTGCCGGTGATCTCGGCCAGGATGCCCACGTCCTTGGGGCTGCGGGCCTCGAACAGCTCGGCCACCCGCGGCAGACCGCCGGTGATGTCGCGCGTCTTCTGGCCTTCCATCGGGATGCGCGCCAGCACCTCGCCCGGGGTCAGGTCCTGCCCGTCACGCACCTGGATCAGCGCGCCGACCGGGAAGCCGATCGTCACCGAGTGGTCGGTGCCGGGAATCTTGACCTCGTTGCCTGCGGCGTCGAGCAGCTTGACCTGCGGGCGCACCACCTTCGCGGCACCGCGGCGCTTCGGGTCGATGACCACCAGCGTCGACAGGCCCGTGACCTCGTCGACCTGCTTGGCGACGGTGACCCCCTCCTCGACGTTCTCGAACCGCGCACGGCCCGCGAACTCGGTGATGATGGGGCGCGTCAGCGGGTCCCAGTTGGCCAGCACGACGCCAGCCTTCACGTGCTGGTCGGCCTTCACGGTCAGCGTGGCGCCGTACGGCAGCTTGTGGCGCTCGCGCTCGCGGTGGTGGTTGTCGAAGATGACGACCTCGCCCGAGCGGCTGATGACGACGAGCTCGCCCTTGCCGTTGGTCACGTAGCGCATCGTGGCGTTGAAGCCGACGACACCCTCGCTCTTGGCCTCCACCGCGTTGGCCACGGACGCACGCTGCGCCGCACCACCGATGTGGAAGGTGCGCATCGTCAGCTGCGTGCCGGGTTCGCCAATGGACTGCGCGGCGATCACGCCGATGGCCTCGCCCACGTTCACCAGGCCACCGCGGCCCAGGTCGCGGCCGTAGCACTTGGCGCAGATGCCGAAGCGCGTGTCGCACGTGAGCGCGGTACGCACCTTGACCTCGTCGACGCCGGCGGCCTCGAGCGCGTCGATGATGTCCTCGTCCAGCATCTCGCCGGCCGGCACCATGACTTCCTGCGTCTCGGGGTGCAGCACCTCGGTCGCGGTGACGCGCCCGAGGATGCGGTCGCGCAGGCTCTCGATGACTTCACCACCCTCGACCAGCGCGCGGCGGTTCATGCCGTTCTGCGTGCCGCAGTCGTCTTCCGTCACGACCAGATCCTGCGTCACGTCGACCAGGCGGCGCGTCAGGTAGCCCGAGTTCGCGGTCTTCAGCGCCGTGTCCGCCAGGCCCTTGCGGGCGCCGTGGGTGGAGTTGAAGTACTGCAGCACGTTCAGGCCTTCACGGAAGTTCGCCGTGATGGGCGTCTCGATGATGGAGCCATCGGGCTTGGCCATCAGGCCGCGCATGCCGGCCAGCTGGCGAATCTGCGCCGCGCTGCCGCGGGCACCCGAGTCGGCCATCATGTAGATGGAGTTGAACGACTCCTGGTCGACTTCCTTGCCGTGGCGGTCCTGCACCTTCTGCTTGGACAGCTGCGACATCATGACCTTGCCGACTTCGTCGCCGGTCTTGCCCCAGATGTCCACGACCTTGTTGTAGCGCTCGCCGGCCGTGACGAGACCGGAGACGTACTGCTGCTCGATCTCCTTCACTTCCTTCTCGGCGCGCTCAATCAGGCCCGGCTTCTCCTTCGGCACCAGCATGTCGTCGATGGCGATCGAGATGCCGGCGCGCGTGGCGAGGCGGAAACCGTTCTGCAGCAGCTTGTCGGCGAAGACCACCGTCTCCTTCAGGCCGCACTTGCGGAAGCTCACGTTGATGAGCTTGGAGATCTCCTTCTTCTTCAGCGCCTTGTTGATGTTGCTGAAGGGCAGGCCCTTGGGCAGGATCTCGCTCAACAGCGCACGGCCCACGGTGGTGTCGACGAGCTTGGTCTCGGGCACGAACTCGCCCGAGGCCTTGTCCTTGACCCACTCGGTCATGCGCACGCTGATCTTGGCGGTGATCTCGACGACGCCGTTGTCCAGCGCGCGCTGCAGTTCCAGCAGGTCGGCAAAGATCATGCCTTCGCCGCGGCCGTTGATGCGCTCGCGGGTGGCGTAGTACAGGCCCAGCACCACGTCCTGGCTCGGCACGATGGACGGTTCGCCCGAGGCCGGGAACAGCACGTTGTTGGAGGCCAGCATCAGCGTGCGGGCTTCCATCTGCGCCTCGATGGACAGCGGAACGTGCACGGCCATCTGGTCGCCGTCGAAGTCGGCGTTGAAGGCCGAGCACACCAGCGGGTGCAGCTGGATGGCCTTGCCCTCGATCAGCACCGGCTCGAAGGCCTGGATGCCCAGGCGGTGCAGCGTCGGGGCGCGGTTCAGCAGGATCGGGTGTTCCTTGATGACTTCTTCAAGGATGTCCCACACCACCGGCGTGCCGCTCTCGACTTCCTTCTTCGCGGCCTTGATGGTGGTGGCGATGCCCATCGCCTCCAGGCGGCTGAAGATGAAGGGCTTGAACAGCTCGATGGCCATCAGCTTGGGCAGGCCGCACTGGTGCAGCTTGAGCGTCGGGCCGACCACGATGACCGAACGGCCCGAGTAGTCGACGCGCTTGCCCAGCAGGTTCTGGCGGAAGCGGCCGCTCTTGCCCTTGATCATGTCGGCCAGCGACTTGAGCGCGCGCTTGTTCGCACCCGTCATCGCCTTGCCGCGGCGGCCGTTGTCGAGCAGGCTGTCGACGGCTTCCTGCAGCATGCGCTTTTCGTTGCGCACGATGATCTCCGGCGCCTTCAGCTCCAGCAGCCGCGCCAGGCGGTTGTTGCGGTTGATGACACGGCGGTAGAGGTCGTTCAGGTCGCTGGTGGCGAAGCGGCCGCCGTCCAGCGGCACGAGCGGGCGCAGGTCCGGCGGCAGCACCGGCAGCACGTCCATCACCATCCAGTTGGGCTTGATGCCGCTCTTCTTGAAGGCCTCGAGCACCTTCAGGCGCTTGGAGTTCTTCTTGATCTTGAGCTCGGAGCCGGTCATGTCGTTGCGGATCTTGTCGATCTCCGCATCGATGTCCATTTCCTCGAGCAGCTTCTTGATGCCCTCGGCGCCCATCAGCGCGACGAACTCGTCACCGAACTCGACGCGCTTGGCCTCGAAATCGTCCTCGGACATGATGCTGAACTTCTTCAGCGGCGTCATGCCGGGGTCGACGACGACGTACGCCTCGAAGTACAGCACGCGCTCGATGTCGCGCAGCGTCATGTCGAGCACCAGGCCCAGACGCGACGGCAGGCTCTTCAGGAACCAGATGTGCGCGCAGGGCGCGGCCAGGTCGATGTGACCCATGCGCTCGCGGCGCACCTTGGTCTGCGTGACTTCGACGCCGCACTTCTCGCAGATCACGCCGCGGTGCTTGAGGCGCTTGTACTTACCGCACAGGCACTCGTAGTCCTTGATCGGACCGAAGATCTTGGCGCAGAAGAGGCCATCCCGCTCCGGCTTGAAGGTGCGGTAGTTGATGGTCTCGGGCTTCTTCACCTCGCCGAACGACCAGCTCCGGATCTTTTCCGGTGAAGCCAGGCCGATCTTGATGGCATCGAAATGCTCATCCGGGGTGAATTGCTTGAAAAGGTCGAGGAGTCCCTTCATGGTGTTTCCTTTGTCCTTCTTTAGTTGCGTTCGAGTTCGATGTCGATGCCGAGCGAGCGGATTTCCTTCACCAGCACGTTGAAGGATTCCGGCATGCCCGCCTCGATCGCGTGTTCACCCTTGACGATGTTCTCGTACACCTTGGTGCGGCCGTTCACGTCGTCGGACTTCACGGTCAGCATCTCCTGCAGGATGTAGCTGGCGCCGTAGGCCTCGAGCGCCCAGACCTCCATCTCACCGAAGCGCTGGCCACCGAACTGCGCCTTGCCGCCCAGCGGCTGCTGCGTCACCAGGCTGTACGGGCCGGTGGAGCGCGCGTGCATCTTGTCGTCGACCAGGTGGTGCAGCTTCAGCACGTGCATGTAGCCCACCGTGACGGGCCGCTCGAACGGCTCGCCGGTGCGGCCATCGGACAGGATGGCCTGGGTGCGGGTCTCCGTCAGGCCCTTGCGCACGCGCAGGTCTTCCGGATACGCCAGCTTCAGCATCGCGCGGATCTCCTGCTCGGCCGCGCCGTCGAACACCGGTGTGGCGAACGGCACGCCGTGCTGCAGGTTGGAGGCCATCTCCAGCACCTGCTCGTCGGAGAGCTGGCCGAGGTCCTCGCCCTTGCCGCCGCTCTTGTTGTAGAGCTCGTCGAAGAACTTGCGCAGCTCGGCCACGCGGGCCTGGCCTTGCAGCATGTCGCCGATGCGCTGGCCGATGCCCTTGCCGGCCCAGCCCAGGTGCACTTCCAGCACCTGGCCCACGTTCATGCGCGAAGGCACGCCCAGCGGGTTGAGCACGATGTCGCACGGCGTGCCGTCGGCCATGTAGGGCATGTCTTCGACCGCGACGATCTTCGACACCACGCCCTTGTTGCCGTGGCGGCCGGCCATCTTGTCGCCAGGCTGCAGGCGGCGCTTGACGGCGAGGTAGACCTTCACCATCTTCAGCACGCCGGCGGGCAGCTCGTCGCCCTGCGTCAGCTTCTTGCGCTTCTCTTCAAAGGCCAGGTCGAACGAGTGGCGCGTCTGCTCGTTGGCGTTCTTGATGCTCTCGAGCTGGTTGGCCACTTCGTCGTCGGCCGGGCGGATGTCGAACCAGTGGTACTTGTCGACGCTCGCCAGGTAGTCCTTGGTGATCGTCGTGCCCTTGGCGATCTTGTTCGGGCCGCCGTTGGCGGGCTTGCCCACCAGCAGCTTCTCGATCCGGTCGAAGGCGTCGGCCTCGACGATGCGCAGCTGGTCGTTCAGGTCGAGGCGGAAGCGCTTGAGCTCGTCGTCGATGATCTGCTGCGCGCGCTTGTCGCGCTGGATGCCTTCGCGCGTGTAGACCTGCACGTCGATGACGGTGCCGCTGGTGCCCTGGTCGACACGCAGGCTGGTGTCCTTCACGTCGGACGCCTTCTCGCCGAAGATGGCGCGCAGCAGCTTCTCTTCCGGCGTCAGCGTGGTCTCGCCCTTCGGGGTGACCTTGCCCACCAGCACGTCGCCAGGGTTGACCTCGGCGCCGATGTAGACGATGCCGCTTTCATCCAGGCGGGCCAGTTGCTGCTCGCTCAGGTTCGGGATGTCGCGCGTGATCTCTTCGCTGCCCAGCTTGGTGTCGCGGGCCATCACCACCAGCTCCTCGATGTGGATCGAGGTGTAGCGGTCTTCGGCGACGACACGTTCGCTGATGAGGATCGAGTCCTCGAAGTTGTAGCCGTTCCAGGGCATGAAGGCGACCAGCATGTTCTGGCCGAGCGCGAGCTCGCCCAGGTCGGTGCTGGCGCCGTCGGCCACCACGTCACCCTTGGCGAGCTTGTCGCCGCGCTTGACGATCGGGCGCTGGTGGATGTTGGTGTCCTGGTTGGAACGCTGGTACTTGATGAGGTTGTAGATGTCGACGCCGACTTCGCCCGCCACCGTTTCCGCGTCATTCACGCGGATCACGATGCGGTTGGTGTCGACGTAGTCCACCGTGCCACCGCGGCGAGCGGTGACAACCGTGCCCGAGTCGACAGCGGCCACGCGCTCCACGCCCGTGCCCACCAGGGCTTTCTCGGGGCGCAGCGTCGGCACGGCCTGGCGCTGCATGTTGGCGCCCATCAGCGCGCGGTTGGCGTCGTCGTGCTCCAGGAAGGGCACGAGCGAGGCGGCCACGGACACGATCTGCGCCGGCGCCACGTCCATGTACTGCACGCGCTCGGGGCTCAGCAGCACCGACTCGCCCTTCTCACGGGCGCTCACCAGCTCGTCGACCAGCTTGCCGTCCTTGTCGAGGCCGGCGTTGGCCTGGGCGATGACGTACTTGCCTTCTTCGATGGCCGACAAGTAGTCGATCTGGTTCGTGACCTTGCCGTCCTGCACGCGGCGGTACGGCGTCTCGAGGAAGCCGTACTCGTTGAGCTGCGCGAACAGCGCCAGCGAGTTGATCAGACCGATGTTCGGGCCTTCCGGCGTCTCGATCGGGCAGACGCGGCCGTAGTGCGTGGGGTGCACGTCGCGCACCTCGAAGCCGGCACGCTCGCGCGTCAGACCGCCCGGGCCCAGGGCCGAGACACGCCGCTTGTGCGTGATCTCGCTCAGCGGGTTGGTCTGGTCCATGAACTGGCTCAGCTGGCTCGCCCCGAAGAACTCCTTCAGCGCCGCGGAGATCGGCTTGGAGTTGATCAGGTCGTGCGGCATCAGGGCCTCGGTCTCGGCCTGGCCCAGACGCTCCTTCACGGCCTTCTCGATGCGCGCCAGGCCGCTGCGGTACTGGTTTTCGGCCAGTTCGCCCACGCAGCGCACACGGCGGTTGCCGAGGTGGTCGATGTCGTCGACGTCGCCGTTGCCGTTGCGCAGATCCACGAGGATCTTCACGACGTCGAGAATGTCGTCGTTGGACAGCGTCATCGCGCCTTCGGGCGTGTCACGGCCCACGCGAGCGTTGAACTTCATGCGGCCGACGCGGCTCAGGTCGTAGGTGTCGGCGCTGTAGAAGAGGCGGTGGAACAGGGCCTCGACGGCGTCTTCCGTCGGCGGCTCGCCGGGGCGCATCATGCGGTAGATGGCCACGCGGGCGGCCAGCTGGTCGGCCGTCTCGTCGGACGACAGCGTCTGGCTGATGTACGCGCCCTGGTTCAGCTCGTTCGTGTAGATGCACGGGATCTCCTTGATCCCGGCGGCACGCAGCTTCTTCAGCAGGCTGTCGGTGAGCTCGTCATTGGCCTTGGCGACGATCTCGCCGGTGTCGCCGTCGACCACGTTCTTGGCCAGCACGCGGCCGACGAGGAAGTCTTCCGGCACGCTCAGCCACTTCGTCTCAGCCTGCTCCAGCGTGCGCACGTGGCGCGCGGTGATGCGCTTGTCCTTCTCGACGATGACGTTGCCGTTCTTGTCGGTCAGATCGAAGCGCGCGACCTCGCCCTTCAGGCGCTCGGGCACGAACTCCATCTGCGCGCCCGTGTCCATCAGGCGGAAGTTGTCGTTGACGAAGAAGTGCGCCAGGATCGATTCGGGGTTCAGGCCGATCGCCTTGAGCAGGATCGTCACCGGCATCTTGCGGCGGCGGTCGACGCGGAAGTACAGGATGTCCTTGGGGTCGAATTCGAAGTCCAGCCACGAGCCGCGGTACGGGATGATCCGCGCGCTGAAGAGCAGCTTGCCGCTGCTGTGCGTCTTGCCCTTGTCGTGCTCGAAGAACACGCCGGGGCTGCGGTGCAGCTGGCTGACGATCACACGCTCGGTGCCGTTGACGATGAAGGAGCCGTAGTCCGTCATGAGCGGCACTTCGCCCATGTAGACCTCTTGCTCCTTGATCTCCTTGACCGCCTTCGCCGGGTGCGATTCCCGGTCGTAGATGATCATCTGCAGCTTCGCGCGCACGGCGGCGGCGAAGGTCAGGCCGCGCTGCTGGCACTCGCGCACATCGAACGCCGGGCGCGCGATGTTGTATTCGATGAACTTCATCTCCACGAAGCCGTTATGGCTCGTGATCGGGAACGCGGAGAGGAAGGCAGCCTGCAGGCCCTCGGGCTTGCGCTTCTGCGGCGGCACGTCCTTCTGCAGGAAGGCGACGTAGCTGTCGCTCTGCATGGTCAGCAGGTACGGCACCTTGAGCACGCTCTCGCGCTTGCCGAAGCTCTTGCGGATGCGCTTGCGCTCGGTGTAGGTGTAGGGGGTTGCTTGCGCCATTGATCTCTCCGTGTCGAGGGTGCACGCCTGGCCTAGGCGCGCCCCCATCGGCGACTGGCGACTCGAACGTTGCGTTCGAGGTCTGGTGGCAGGCCACTACCTGCCGCTGGCGGACAACCCCGGCGTTGCACCGGGGCCCGACCAAACCCGTTCCCTGCAGTCGATTCAGAGAACACTGGGAAGCCCTGCGCGCAGGGCTTCGCGGTGTGCTCGACCGGGGGCACGCGGCCCCCGTGCGATCACTTCATCTCGGCCTTGGCGCCGGCTTCCACCAGCTTCTTGACGGCGGCTTCGGCGTCGGCCTTGGCAATGCCTTCCTTCACGGCCTTCGGCGCGCCGTCGACCATGTCCTTGGCTTCCTTGAGGCCCAGGCCGGTCAGCTCGCGAACCGCCTTGATGACGCCGACCTTGTTGGCGCCGGCTTCGAGCAGCATCACGTTGAACTCGGTCTTCTCTTCCACCGGAGCGGCGGCGGCGCCACCACCACCGGCGGCCGGGGCGGCCATGGCGGCGGCGGACACGCCGAACTTCTCTTCGATGGCCTTGACCAGGTCATTGAGTTCCATGACGGTCATGCTGTCCATCGCGGCCAGGAAAGCGTCTTTGTCGAATGCCATTTTGTGTACCTGTGAAACGTAGATTGGTTGAACGGTTGGGGCGCGTCGGCTTCAGGCCGCGGGCGCCTCGGCTGCGGCTTCGACGCCGCCGCCCTTCTTCTCGGCCACGGCGGCGATGACGCCGGCCATGCGCTGGATCGGCGACTTCAGCAAGCCCGCCACCTGGGCGATCAGCACCTCGCGGCTCGGGATGGATGCCAGGGCCTTCACCCCGTCGGCATTCAGCGCCTTGCCGGCGTACGCGCCGCCCTTGACCACCAACTTGTCGTTGGTCTTGGCGAAGTCAGCGATGACTTTCGCCGCAGCCACGGGGTCTTGCGAAAAACCGTAGATCAGCGGACCGACCATGGCACCCTGGGCCACCTCGAACGGCGTGCCGGCGACGGCGCGACGGGCCAGGGTGTTCTTCAGCACGTGAAGGTACACACCCTTGGACCGCGCATCGACGCGCAGCTTGTTCAGGCTTTCCACGGTGAGGCCACGGTACTCGGCCATCGCCAGCGTCTGCGAACGGGCGGCTTGCGCCGACACGTCCGTGACCACGGCGGCCTTCTCGTTGCGATTGAGACTCAAGGTCTGCTCCTCACACAAAACGTGAAGCGCGGGTGCTGCCACCCTTGCCCCACACCGGTTTCAGCAGCCATCCGTTCACAGGTTCTCGAACCACGTTCAAAACCCTCTTCACGGCGGGACCGCCATCTGCGCTGGACATTAAGGCCGGTTCCTCGCGGAGCCCGCCACCAGCGGTCTTGGATGACCCGCAGCCCTTGCGAAGCTGCGGCCCACCACTCGTTGCCGGCCGGCGCGCCAGACTGCAGCGCGCCGGCCGGGTTGTTCAATGTCAGGCCTGCGCCGCGATGGACTGCGTGTCCACGCGCACGCCCACGCCCATCGTCGAGGACACAGCCACCTTTCGCAGGTAGATGCCCTTGCTGCTGGCCGGCTTCGCCTTGTTCAGGGCGTCGATCAGGGCACGCAGGTTGGACGTCAGCTTGTCGGCGTCGAAGGAACGGCGGCCGATCGTGCCGTGCACGATGCCGGCCTTGTCGACGCGGAACTGCACCTGGCCGGCCTTGGCGTTCTTCACCGCGGTGGCCACGTCGGGCGTCACGGTGCCGACCTTCGGGTTCGGCATCAGGCCGCGCGGGCCGAGGATCTGGCCCAGCGTGCCGACGACGCGCATCGTGTCGGGCGACGCGATCACGACATCGAAGTTCATGTTGCCGGCCTTGATCTCGGCGGCGAGGTCGTCCATGCCGACGATGTCGGCGCCGGCGGCCTTGGCTTCTTCGGCCTTGGCACCCTGGGCGAACACGGCCACGCGCTTGGTCTTGCCGGTGCCGGCGGGCATGACGACGGCGCCACGAACGACCTGGTCGCTCTTCTTGGCGTCGATGCCGAGCTGCACGGCGACGTCGATGGACTCATCGAACTTGGCGGTGGCGCATTCCTTGACGATGGCCAGGGCCTGGTCCAGCGGGTACAGCTTGGTGCTGTCGACCTTGCCCTGCAGGGCCTTGGCCTTCTTGGTCAGCTTGGTCATGGCGTCAGACTCCTTCGACGACGATGCCGATGGAACGGGCCGAGCCCGCAATGATCTTCACGGCGCCTTCGAGGTCGGCGGCGTTCAGGTCCTTCATCTTGATCTTGGCGATCTCTTCGAGCTGCTCGCGCGTGACCTTGCCCACCTTGTCGAGGTGCGCCTTGCCCGAGCCCTTCTCGATCTTCGCGGCCTTCTTCAGCAGCGCCGTCGCCGGGGGCGACTTGATGATGAAGGTGAAGCTCTTGTCGGCGAAGGCCGTGATCACCACGGGCAACTTCATGCCAATCTCGTAGCCCTGCTGCGTCTGGGCGTTGAACGCCTTGCAGAACTCCATGATGTTCAGGCCACGCTGGCCGAGCGCGGGGCCGATGGGGGGCGAGGGGTTCGCCTTGCCCGCCGGGACTTGCAGCTTGATGAAGCCGACGATCTTCTTTGCCATGACTGGCTCCTATACCGAGTGCAAACGCCGCGTCGGGACCATCCCTCGGCAGCTCCTCGTCCGTTGAAAAATCAGACCTTGACTCCGTCGAAGTGCGCCGGGCTCAAGCCCGTCACACTTTCTCGACCTGTGCGAAGTCGAGCTCCACACCGGTGGCGCGGCCGAAGATCGTGACGCTGACCTTGACCTTGCTCTTTTCGTAGTTGACCTCTTCGACCGCACCGTTGAAGTCGGTGAAGGGGCCTTCCTTGACGCGCACCAGCTCGCCCACGGTCCACTCGACCTTGGGCTTGGGCTTGTCCACGCCTTCCTGCATCTGGTTGACGATCTTGGCGACCTCGGCGTCGGAGATCGGCGCCGGGCGGTTCTTGGCGCCGCCGATGAACCCGGTGACCTTGTTCGTGTGCTTCACGAGGTGCCAGGTGTCGTCGGCCATCTCCATCTCCACCAGCACGTAGCCGGGGTAGATGCGGCGCTCGGTGACGCTCTTCTTGCCGTTCTTCAGCTCCACCACCTCTTCGGTGGGCACGAGGATGCGGCCGAACTTGTCCTGCATGCCGGCGCGGTCGATGCGCTCGCGCAGGTTGCGCTCGACGGCCTTCTCCATGCCGGAGTAGGCGTGCACGATGTACCAGCGCTTGCTGCTCGCGGGGGCAGCCGGGGCGGTGGGGGCGGCGGAGGCTTCTTGGGGCTCGGTCATCGTCGTCTATTCAGGATGTCTAGCGTCTTCGAGGCCTCAGCTGCGCCAGCGCAGGATCAGGTCGTAGAGCACCCACTCCAGCGTCTTGTCGGTCAGCCACAGGAACAACGCCATCACGAACACGAAGGCGAACACGTAGCCCGTCATCTGCAGGGCTTCCTTGCGGGTGGGCCAGACGACCTTCTTGGTCTCGCGCACGGAGTCGCGGCCGAAGGCGATGAGCTGCTTGCCGCTTTCGGACGTGAAGAACAACGCCACGGCCGCCGCCAGCAAGACCAGAAGCGCGCCCACGCGCACCCACAGGCTCTGCTGGCCGAGGGCGTAGAACGCGCCGATCGAGCCGACGAGCAGCAGCGCGGCACCGGCCAGCTTGGCCTTGTCAGCGCCCGTGGAGACAGTTTCGACTTCGGGTTGGGTGGACATGGAAAACAGGTCTCTTCAGCGCCCGCGATCAGTGCCTGGCCTCAGGCGCAAAACCCGCAAGGCGCGGGCCTTGCGGGTTGGCGGGTCTGGAACGGTTCCAGCAGCCCGGATTCAGGTGGCAGGGGCGGAGGGAATCGAACCCCCGACCTTCGGTTTTGGAAACCGGCGCTCTACCAATTGAGCTACACCCCTGCGGAAATCGACCGGTCCTTATTCGATGATCTTGGCCACGACGCCCGAGCCGACGGTGCGGCCGCCTTCGCGGATGGCGAAGCGCAGGCCTTCTTCCATGGCGATCGGCGCGATCAGCTTGACCGTGAT
>VYLG01000147.1_pt1 | contig 16560 bp, 20 predicted proteins | sample 5114351 | NCBI WGS metagenome assembly VYLG01 (sample SAMN12291798, study PRJNA351875) | freshwater metagenome | isolation source: freshwater lake | place: USA: Michigan, Kent Lake | collected 2013-08-15
CTTGAAACTCTCGCACCTTTAAGCAATGATCCCATCGTCATGCTCAGCGCAGTCCCCTGAACATGATCAACTCAGCCCTAAACCGGCTACATCATGACGCCGCTGTTACACCACCAAATGGGACACGATCCGAAAAACTAATTTGATCAAATTTAGGCGTGGCTTGAAGGTGGTGCATTCCAGATGGAATGCCCCCTAACGCGCGAAGCGCATTGCTTAGGAATACATTTGTTATCTTAAAATTTGATACTTTGAATTCTCAATTTCTTAAGTCTCTATGGTTATTGAATGCTTTTAAATCTCAATTAGTGCTGCTGTCCATTTAGACCTTGGGGTTCGGAAGATGACGATCTCGAAATTGCTCGCTCGCATCAAATTGTTCAATATAGATGCTCGCGGTTCGCTAGCAGTAGCGTTCGCGCTCCTATCTGTCTCGGTTGTGCTCATGGTCGGGATGACGATGGATTATACCGAGAAGTCCAGTATTCAGACCAAGTTTCAGGCGGCTGTCGATGCGGGGACACTGGCTGCAGCCAGATTGGATGATGAGGACAGCGAACGGGCACAGATTGCAGAGCGTCAATTTAATGCGAACCTGTCATTAAATGAACTTGCAATGGTCTCCCACAAAGAATTCGTGATGACGGAAGATAAGGAGCGTATCGAAGGGCGGGCGGATATCGTCATCCCGACGCGTTTTGCAGGCATCGTCGGCTTCCCCAGTTTTTCCTCGACCTTACGGGCAACGGCCGCTATTGCGCGGCCAGAGATTCGCCAATTGGACATTGTTATGTGCATTGATGCGACCGGTTCAATGGGGTCGACCTTAAAAGCCGTCCAGACAAACGCGCTCGACCTTGAAGCCAACCTTACCGCAGAGTTGGAGACGCGCGGCATCAAGGCGTTCGATGTCATGCGCGTTCGAGCCATCTATTATCGCGACTATGGCGGGACAAACCTCACCGGATCGAATCGATGGTGGTATAACGGCACGTCATGGGTATTGATAGATTCTTCCCATCCCGAATACTGGAAGGGGGTTGGAGATATTCCGCCGATGAAGTCGTCCGCATTTTTCAATCTCCCGGACGAGAGAACCAGCTTCAGCGCCTACGTGAGCCCGGAAAAAGCTACTGGAGGCGCGGACTTGCCAGAGTCGGGGCTTGAATGTGTGAACGAGGCTATGGACTCGAACTGGGCGAAGGTTGGCGATCTCCCCAGCGGGGGCACCAAGCCGTTGCAGGCAGTCTATCCCGTCATCGCCGTGTGGACAGACATCACCGCGCACAAGCCAGGCCACTCTGTAAGCTTGAAGAACCCGGACTATCCGCCTGCCACGAAGATGCCGCGCACCTATGACGGGCTGCGCGCCAAATGGGACGATCCGAACATTATTGATCAGAAACGCAAATTGCTCGTGTTCTTTGGCAACCCGGCTATGATTGGAAGTGATACGGACGGCCCCGCTGACGGATGGCTCAAGGTCAAAGAGTGGCCAGGCTTCATGGTCGGCGGCACACTGACTGAAGGCAACACTCAACTGGTAACGAAGCTCGCAGACGCAATCGCCAGCAAGGTGCTTATTCCAACCTTGACCGAGTGAACGTAGCTTCAGGGGCCATTTATTGCGGTTCCCAAGACGAGTAAGTCGCCGCGCAATCGCGAAACAGCCGGCCTGTCGATCATTTGCGACGAACGGCGGGGTGTTCCCGACGCCGACGGCGTCGCGCAACACATAGCTATTCTGAAACTTGGTGCGGACTTCACTGAAAATTTAGATCGAACAGAAGGGTAGGGCGCATGCCGTCTGGAAAACACCAAGTGTCCTTCCAACGGTGCGTTTAAATGGTGGGCGATACTGGGATTGAACCAGTGACCCCTGCAGTGTGAATGCAGTTGCAGGGGGTTTGCGTGGATTTGCGGAGTGCAGTGCTCATTTGAAAAAACCCTATAAAACAGACACTAAATTGAGAACCAAACTTGCGAGGGTTTGCGATGATGTGTTATGAGTTGAGAACCAGTGGGGACCATATGGGGACCAAATTCAAAAGGCGTAGAAAATGGTTGCGCGCGAACCCGGCAAGAAGGCCAGACTAAACAAGCGAACCCTTGATGGGTTTCTGCCTGATCCGGAAAAAGACTATGTGGTGATGGACAACGAAGTGAAGGGACTTCGCGTTAGAGTTCGGACCTCTGGCCGAAAGACCTTTGAGTTCCGTTACCGCGCGCCCCAAGGCCAGCGCCTCTATGTGATCGGGGACCTTGGTCCGATGACGGCAGACGAAGCAAGCAAAGAGGCAAAACGGATTGCCGGGCTTGTGGCAGGCGGCGGCGATCCTCAGGGCGACAAATCTAAGAAACGATTGGCCGATGCTGCGAGCGTATCCGTGGCTGAGGCTGCAGAACTCTATTTGACCCTTGGCAAGCAAGACAAGCCAGACAAGAGAGCCAGTTCTTGGGAGCGCGATAGGGTCGGCCTTGAGCGCCACTTGGTGCCATTCCTTGGCTCTAAAAGGCTTGCCGATCTAACTAGTGCGGACTTGGCCAAGTGGCAGGCAGATGTAGCCTCTGGAAAAACCGCAAAAACCCTAAAGACTAAGAAGCGTGGCCTAGCGCGCATTTCCGGCGGGGTAGGGACTGCAGCGCGTGCAATGCTCACCGTCTCGGCGTGGCTTGAGTGGTGCATTGCTCATGGGCTTGTCGCGGAAAATGTTGCGAAGCGGGTCGCGCGTTACAAGACAGGCGGAAAAGAGCGCTATCTCTCCGAGGTGGAGGCTGCAGCGATATGGGCGGCGGTGGATTCACTGCAGGCGGAAAAAGAGATCGGGGCGGATGCGGCCAATATATTCCGCCTTCTCGCCTTAACAGGCGCGCGGCGGGGCGAGATCGTTGGGCTTAGATGGCCTGAGGTAGATTTGCGGCGTGGTCTGCTCTTGTTGCCACCGCTGCGACATAAAACTGGCGGCGGCGCAAAGCCAAAGGCGGTGCCATTACCATCTGAGGCAATTTCAATTTTGTCCGCCATCCCTCGAAAGTGTGATTATGTTTTTCCAAAGGCTGACCGCCTAGGCCCAATCGAACCACCGAAGCGGGCTTGGGCAAAGATTTGGAAGCAGGCTGGTGTGGAGGGGGCGTCTCCTCATACTTTGCGTCATACGCTAGCAAGCTGGGCAGTAGCTGACGGCCAAAGCCTTGCGGTGGTCGGCAAGGTCCTTGGCCACTCACGGCCTCAGACAACGGCACGATACGCCCACTTTGCGGCTAGTGCTGGTGTGGAGGCGTTAGAAGCTGTTGCGGGGCGGTATATTCGGGAAGCAAGCCAAGACCAGACTGAGGCTAGGAAATCGTAATGACCAGAGGGGGCAAACGCTCGGGGGCGGGGCGACCGCCTAAGCTAGATTACATTCAAAGGCTTTGGGTAGGTTCATTTTGCGAAGAGGAGTGGAGAAAGGCTATCAAGGAAAAACTAGAATACACCATAAGAAATGACCCATCTATGGAAGGTTATCGGGCGTTGATTGCGGAGCAAGCAAAAATTCTGGAAAGTAAGCGCTCTGAGTATCTAGGGTCCGAAGCATTTTCCACGCACCAGTATGATGTCGAGACGGAACTAAGGGACGCGACAAATTGGAATATGGATGGCGAAAGAAACGCGCCACGACTCCGCGAATACAGGACAACGAAGCCACAAGGTCTTCAGCCCGAGATAATCTGCCGTGCCCGCGAACAAATAAAGCAGCGCTATGGGATTCTCAACATTTCCGATCCCACGATTCGCAAATGTTGGGACGAATTCCGAAAATTTGAAAAATCATTGGATTCAGAAACTTAACTTGTAAGAAGAAAACGCGTTTGATTAATATCAAAGCCTGTGAATCACTTGGGGGTCGGATGATATTTGATGGCTTGAGCTAAGAAATGCCGCCTCTTGCGGCATAGGGCTCGGAGCTTACAAAATGCAAGACAACTTCCCCCTGTATGGTGACACTCGCACAATAGCTGAAAGATTCGGCCTAAGTGCTGCCACTCTAAGCACACTTCGAACACGCGGCGGTGGTCCGCTTTTCTGCAAACGTGGTGCCCGCGTTTTTTACCGATTTGATGATGTAGCAGATTGGCTTGAAGCTGATCGACGGGCTAACACGTCTCAGACCGTGGCGGCATAGTTATGAACCGCATAGTTAACCCGGCGACGCTGATGGGCGCTCGCCGGGCTAAGAAGATGATGCCAATTGATGACGCGGCGTCACCTTCTAGCAAAAGTAGATCAAAAGATCAATCTATTGGGCAACCTCAGCGCCCCCTTGTCTTTGATAGACTCGAAGGATTGGACCCTAATCGCTCGAAGGGTTGGAAGTCCGCCGGGGAGTTGGCTGCGCAGCTAGTCTCTCGGCTTGAAGAAAAGCAAATAGAGGGAGATGGCTTCGTTAGGTGCGGCGAATGCCGGTTCTTTGCTAGCCATCCAAATTCGAATTGGGAGGGCTCATGTCGTTATAATCCACCAACTGCCAGAGATGGCGGATCAAATGCCTTCCCTATCGTCCGCCTCAATGCGTGGTGTCGGGTTGGGCATTCAATGCGGGAGGCGCGGCCATGAATCTTCATGAGATAGCTAAGCGCTTGGGTGGTGAGGTTTCAGGGGTTAGCATTGTTTGTCCCGGTCCCTCCCATTCCCCTAAGGATCGGTCCCTGTCTGTCCGGTTTAGCGGGCCTACTGACTTTGTGGTCACCTCATTTGCTGGGGATGATTGGAAGGCCTGCAAGGACTATGTGAAGGATCGGCTAGGCATTGCTGAGGGCGATTATCAACGCTCTGACGGCCTCCACCGCAAGGCATTCGCGGCAACACTGGCCGCACAGTTAGCGGTCGAGAAAGCCGAACGGACGGCACAGCAAAGGGCTAAGGCGCTTGAGGTTTGGCGCGGCGTTAAACCGCTTCTAGGATCGGTCGCTGAAGCCTATCTAGTCGAGGCTAGGGCAATTCCTGGGGGGATTGTGCAACAGGCGGCGGAGGCTGGGAATCTGGCCTTCCATCCCGCGCTATCGTCCCTGTTTGGGGTCAAGTCTGCCTTTACCTATCCGGCACTGGTGGCACGCGCTGTTGATCCTCTTGGGGAGTTTGTCGGCATTCATGCGACGTTCCTTGAGGGTGACGGCTCGGGGAAGATCCAATCCGTAGGTGCAAACGGCAAGAAGATGCTGGGTGCTGGCTTTATGGGCGCTAGCGTTAGGCTGGGGTCTGGGTCTGACGTGGTTCTAGCTGAAGGCATAGAGACCGCCTTAAGCGCGGGTCATTTGCTTGGCCTGTCCCCTGTCGCGGCCTTGAGCGCTGGTGGTGTCGAGGCTTGGAGGCCTTGGGACGGCTTGGAAAGCATAACGCTGGGTGTCGATGTCGATAAGTCTGGCACTGGCCAGAAGGCCGCTGAAGCGGCTGCAATCTCTCTCACACGTCTAGGGGCACGGGTCGCAGGCTTTGCGATGGCACCAGATAACCACAAGGACTTCAACGACACGCTGCGCGCACGCGCTGGCAAGCTACAGGAGGCCGCGCAATGAACGGTCCAGCAATCATTCCATTTTCCTCTGATGCCGCTTGGCCAGTCCCTGAGGCGCTTAGCGATGCCCTTCACCCGGTCCCCAAGTTGGACCCAGATTTATTGCCGGACGCGCTGCGGGCTTGGGTCTGCGACACTCAACAGCGGATGCAATGCCCATTAGACTTTCCGGCGGTCGCGGCAATGGTTGCAGCGGGTAGCTTGATCGGCGCTAAGGTCGGCATTCGGCCCAAGCGTCTTGATAGTTGGATGGTGGTCGGAAATGTTTGGGGCCTAATTATCGGTCGCCCTTCAAGCAAGAAGTCGCCTTCTATGAATCAAATGCTAGCGCCTCTCAGGCGCCTTGATGTGGAGGCCGCTGAAATAAATGCAGAGGCTGCTAAGGCCTACACAAAGGCCAAACTGGCCTATGAGGCACACAAGAAGGCGGCAGACAAGAAAGCAGGGCAAATCCTAAGGGATGCCCCAGATGCCGATTTGTCATTGCTTTACCCTGATGAGCCATCGAGAGCGCGCCGGATTATTCGGATTATCAACGATTCCACCTATGAGGCCTTGGGGGTTGCGGTCGAGGACAATCCAAACGGTCTCTTGGTGGAACGCGATGAGATTATGGGCCTATTGACTCTCCTACGGCGTGAGGAAAAGGCGGCGGATCGAGCCTTCTATCTGACGGGATGGAATGGCGACCAGCCCTATAAGTTTAGCAGGATCATGCGGGGAGAGGTTATCCTCCCGAATGTCTGTCTTAGCCTCTTGGGTGGCACCCAGCCCGGCAAAATTTCTGATTTTGTTCGCGACGCCAATAAGGGCGGGTCTCAGGATGACGGCCTATTGCAACGGTTTGGGATGGCAGTTTGGCCTGACCAAGATCGAGACTTCGCTGAAGTGGACCGCTATCCCGATAGCGTCGCAAAGACCAAGGCCAATGAAGCCTTTGACCGATTAGCCAATCTTAAGCCTGAAAGCGTCGGGGCGACTCTTGAGGCCTTCGCCAAGGTTCCAACCCTTCGCTTTAATGAGCAAGCGCAAAGCCACTTCGATCAATGGTATTGGGACTTGGAGCGGGAATTGCGCTTTGGTGAGTTAAGCCCGGCGCTCGAATCCCACTTTGGGAAACACCAAAGACTTGTGCCGCAATTGGCTTTGATTTGTCATGTCCTAGACGGGCAGTCAGGGCCTATCGGTGAGGCATCACTCTTTCGGGCTATCTCTTGGGCAGACCACCTAAGAGAACACGCCAAGCGGCTCTATGGGGCTGCGCTTCAGCCTGAAAAGGAGGCCGCTAGGACACTCTGGAAGCGGATAAAGGATGGTAGGCTAGATCATCGCTTTAGCACCCGTGACGCCTACAGAAAGCAATGGACTGGCCTAACCAACGCCACCGAAGCAAAGGGCGCTCTGGTAGTTCTGCTAGATCATGGTTTGATAGTCCCCGAGATCGTCCAGACAGGCGGGGCACCTTCTGAGATTTGGATCGTCAATCCAAGGGGGCTAAACCTATGAGCCGCCCTAGCGCTTTAGCCATGCTGAAGGCCCACTTAAAAAACTCAGACCCCCAGACAAGGGACCTGACAAAACTGACAGAAGGGGCTCTTGTCAGTTCTGTCAGTAACCAAGTGGGGCACTTGGAAGAAAATGAGGCACCTTTAGCGCCTGCCCCTGTTTCCATCCCGGACCCAGAACGTGAAGGGATTATGCGCTTCGGTGGTGGCTTGCCTTCAGCATGGGCAAGGGTGTTTTCGGCACTTCACCCAGACCGCCCACCGGAAGGCCTAACGCGGGCGCAATGGCGGGAGCGCTTAGACGCAATCCTAACATTTGGGGACCGATACGCTCATGACCTAGAGCGCCTTGGCTGGGACGCTGAAAGGCTCTTTGCGGTGGGGGAGCATTGGCAAAGGCTAGATCATCGTGGCCTTGGCTGGTTTATCGCTGAGGCTTTGGCAGAAGGTGGACGGGTCACTGATATGACTTGGCGTTGGGTTCGCTATGAGACCAAACGCGGGGCAGGCCGGACGATATGTAATGTTGCCATTAAATAAGACTCTTCCGCTGTCGGTCCTCGACCTGAGCCCCGGTTTGGAAAAGGCCCCGGATCGCTCCGAGGCCAAGTTCATATGTCCGCTTCAAATTGAAATTTTTAGCAGCTTTTGCCACGATATATGCTCATCAAGTGAAGCCGACGTTCTTGCACCAACTTTTCCGCTTTATCGGCATCCATGTAGTTGCCTACAGCCGCTGGCCAAAACAGCAAAACGGCCGCCACATTAGCAGTGTTAACGCCTTTGTTATCAATGGCTTCTCTGCCAACAGCGTCTAACTTTGCAAATTCACCTTTCAGTGCTTCACATGACATACGCTCATCGCCGGGCTGTTGTGTTGCGACTTTTGTTGTTGTTGCACAACCTGTAACCAAAACACAGACTGATGCAACGGCGAATAACTTCAATACGTAATTTCTCATGTTTTCTCCTCATTCCCCACGCAACGATAATAGAATCTCGATAAAACTTCGGTGGGTCCAGAACGTTACTTCTATTAGATTGAGCGAGCAAGCAAAGGGTCAGTTAACGCGTTGCCTCCTGAAAACTGGATCATAAGGCAGGGCTTACGGACAGGATTTTAGGCCTCCGGTGGGGCCGGGGTATCTATAATGTTGTGGCTCTTTGTTCCGGTCGCTATTTCAAAGGCGTTTCAGTGGGTCTCAAAAGGCTTCAAAATTGCTAACAAATGCTAACATTTCCGAGCGTGTAGCCGAGTTAAAACAAGAGATTGCCAACGTGGCGGCCGCCTAACATTTCCTAACATGTAGGGGCCAGAAATGCAGGCCATCGCGCGCACGCCTACGCCTCTATGAATAGGTGACTATTCCCCAAATAGGTATATATAAGGACCTAATCTATGGGGCCTTATGATGTCGCAAAACCAAGTCCAAGCTGGCCAAGTTTCACCTGTCCGTAATGGGCATGCCCACGGGCGAAGGCTTTACCGGATAAATGACCACCACCTGTTGCGTCGCCTGCCTTGGAAGGCGGAAAACCGCACGCCAATTCTCGAGGCTCTAGGATCGGCACAAGTCCCTGATGTGATCGACGTCAAAGCGCTTCGGGATCGGGAAGGCTTATCGCGTGAGGACTTTGCCTCAATCTATGGCTTGAGTGTCGATAGCGTTCGATCATGGGAGCGGGGAACTGTCCCCAGCCGGGCAACGCGCGCCTATCTGGCCATCATTGCTCATGCGCCTCATATCGTTCGGCGTGGGCTAGGTGTGCGGTGGTAGCCTTTGAGTTCTAGCCTTTGGATTTTCTGGGTTGCTCTAAGGCTCTCATTGCCGACAAGTAAACGATCATTGCCCGCTGGCTGTCGGCCAAAGCTCGATGCTGTCCTTCCAAGGTTAGTTTACCCTTTTCGGCGAGGTCTATAAGCCGATATGATTGAAGTCCCGGAAATGCCTGTCGGGCTTTTTTAAGCGCACAGTCCATTTTGTTCGGAAACATCGGTAATTGAACCTTTTTGCACGCAGCGGCCAAAAAGCTGCGATCAAACGATGAGTTAAACGCTACCATTAAATGGTCACCTACAAACTCACGAAAATCCGGAAGTATCTCTGAAATTTCACGTCCGCTTTCGTCTATCATTGCCTGAGTGATTCCGGTCAGTCGGGTTGTATCAGCACTTATGGGACGGTCCGGCTTCACTAAAGTTTGGAATGTTTGATGCTCATTGCTTCCTTGGTTGACCCTTATCGCTCCAATCTCAATGATTTGATCTGTTGCGGCACTGAGCCCCGTAGTTTCGAAGTCAAAAACAATGAACGTCGCTGGCGCACCCTTTACGATTGAGGTCTTGGCCTTAGTGGCCGATCTGAAAAAAAAACACCAAGCGGCAATTGCAATTATAACGAGCCCGGCAAGCGTATCCATTCAAGTTACCCCACTTAAAATTCTAGCAGACACTTAATAGTTTACTGTCGGTCAGTAAATTGGCATCACTAGGTGATCGGACCTTTATCAGTCTTGCGTTTGGGTTCTTAGGTTCTGTTGACAAAGTTCGGCAACCATCGGCGGGCGACACTGAGCTTTTCACATTTTCGTGAAAAGCTGTTTACACTTTGTGATTTGTGGATGTAAGTAACGTGTCCTAACCTTTGATGGCGGTCGTTAGGGAAGTCAAATGGATGCAAACAACAAATCAGGCTTGAGCTTGATTTTATTAAAGTTTATTAGAAAGAAAGGCCTAGAGATTTAAGTATTTCTGAAGTTGATGAAGTTGCAGGTAAAAGCTCTTTGGCAATAGTCGCTGCCTTATTTTTTATTTTTATAATTGTTGTCGTCCACTATAGTTCTGGCGATTGCACTTCCACACAACAACAAACAAGTATGGCTTCACAACCACAAGAACTGTGGGCAAAAACTCGGAAAGGTAAGCTAATGGGAAGGGATTTCAATTCTCCGAAGGAATCACGAGATGTCGTGTTGATTTTGGTGGCAGGTTTTCTTGCGTATGCAGGGACCAATTGGACGTTGAAGGCATTGCAAACATGTGAGACCAGCCCTCCTGTAGTATCGGGCGAAACAGTGGCAACATCTACAACTTGTAAAATCGGAATCGCAGGACACTAAGAGCTGGCTCGGGGAAAGATGAAGATTGAAACATGGAAGAGGTGTGTTCCTCTTCGCCGCTAGGAAGCAAAAAAATGGCAAGCGAAAAACTACGTGCTGGCGTTTTATTCGTTGTTCTAACATTGGTCGGAATTTTGTTAGGCCGTGTGGACAATGTGGATTCCCAAATCAATTAGTTTCTGATTCAACGCTGTTCTTTGGGGAGAACAGCGGTGGTTCGCGGTTTGATGTTGGACGAGGAGTGGGGGTTCTTTGAGCCGTTTGTTACAGCGAGCGGGCCTAAGTCTGGGCGGCCTGCCAAGAGCCATCGATTGGTGTTGGACGGCGTGTTTTGGATAGCACGGACGAGTGCACCTTGGCGTGATTTGCCCAATGATTTCGGGACTTGGAACAATGTCTACCGCCAGTTTCGTCGATGGACGCAGGCGGGCCTTTGGGATGTGATGCTCGAAGCGCTTAACGAAAGTGGGGCGGGCCAAGACAGCCTTCAAATGATCGATAGCACCGTAGTCCGCGCGCATCAGCATGCTGCGGGGCAAAAGGGGGGACTCAAAAAGAGGATATTGGCCGCTCGAGAGGTGGGCTTTCGACCAAGATCCATCTGAGAACCAACGGTCTAGGCTTGCCCGTCGCTGTGACATTATCGCCGGGCGAAGCGTCGGACATGAAAGGCTATGGCCCGCTGATGGATCAACCCGGCCCCAGCCCCAAAGTGATGCTGGCCGACAAGGGCTATGACAGCGACGCCATACGCCAAGACCTCAAAGATCGCGGGGTTGAACCCATCATCCCGTTTAAGCGCAACCGCAAAGTCCAAGAGCCAATCGACGGCTTCCTCTATGCTCTGCGCAACATGGTCGAGCGCTGCTTCAACAAGCTCAAGCAAAGCCGACGCCTCGCAACCCGTTACGACAAAACCGCTTCCAGCTTCCTCGGCTTTGTGCTTATTGCTTCAACAAGGTTGTGGATTAGGCACTTTGTCCACACGGCCTAGGCTCACCATCTGAGGCGCTATGGTCGAGGCAAGCCAAAAATGAGGTCAAGTGCGCGCGTGACGTATGGCGTGGCTAGGCTTACCAATTCCGACAAACCTCTAACAGGTTTCGGACCAGTTCGCGCGCGTGATGCATGGTGGGGTAAAGCTTGCCAAACCGCCTAGGGAGTAGGCTATTTTGTCAGCGATATGCGCGATACGCGCGCCTGCGGGCATTCATGGGCCGGTAGCTGTTGCCATTTGTTGCCATATTCAACCTTGCCTCAGTTTCTGCCAGACATGCGCGCGTGAGAATGGACGGGCAAGTGTCACCACTTATGACCCTTTTGTCAGTTCTGTCAGGTCTGGGGCTGGGGTTTTCTGGTTTTTAAATGAGAACCCAAACTCAGCCAACTGGGGACCATATGGGGACCAAATCTTAGTCCCAGTTTCAAGTCTCAGCTAAGTTATTGATTTTATGGTGGGCGATACTGGGATTGAACCAGTGACCCCTGCAGTGTGAATGCAGTGCTCTTCCGCTGAGCTAATCGCCCGTCCGCCTTGCCGCCAAAGGGGCATTGAGTGCGAGAGGCGGCGTCATGAAGGTTGGGGTCGGTAACGTCAAGAGGGGAAGGTGCCAATCCTTGATTTCGCGCATCAAAGTTGTGTGTGGGTCTGAGCTTTTAGTTTAGCTGCGCTATCCCCAGATCGATGCAGATGGGAATCAATTTTGTGGGCCAAAGGTGACGTTAGGGCAGGCGATTTTCCTTTGATACGGCTCATTTCGGCAGTTTTCACCCTGATTTACCGATCGCAATCAGTTCCATGCAAATTTGCAAAGCACCTATTACTTTGGAAAATGAGGGTCCCGAGTTCTGGTGAATCATGAAAATCGACCGAGAAATCCCAAAAAAATTCTAGATATGTTGAGAAAATCGGAAGTTTCTACCGCGATTTTTCTCGATTTTGGGACATGTTGAGAAAATCTTATGTCAAGTCCCATTTTGATGATTTTTTGGTGCTTTAGGTCCCATCAAAATTCGTCGATTTTTGCCTTGAATGTGACAGGTTTGTGTAGTTTAAGCCGCCATCCAAAACAAACCGATGCTCGTTATGGGTTTGTCTCACCTAATCAATAACAGAAAAAAATGAGGACCAAAATGGAAGGCGATTTTTGCACGAACGACGGCGCACGACGTTTGAAGCTGAAGATTCAAGAGTATTGGCGCGAGCGTGGCTATGACGTCAGCGTTGATCTGGTTGAAGAAGGTTTCGTTCCTGCGATGCGTTCGGGCCGTACCGATGTGCGCTCTGACATGGTGAATGGTTTGCCACGTCGTCGCGCTGCGACTGAAGCCGCATAGATCATTTTATCAAAAGCTGCTCGATCAAATCAGGCAGCTCATGGTAATGATCAAAGACAGCGTCCGCCCCCAAGGCGGACGCTTTTTCTATGGTGTAGCCAAAAGTTGCCAACACCACCGGGATCGACGCATTGCGTGCGGCCTGCAGGTCGGTGATGCTGTCGCCCACCATCAGCGCCCGGTCGACGCTGCCGCCGCTGGCCTCAATCGTATAGGTCAAATGGCGACCATCGGGCTTGTTCACACCGGCCTGTCCATTGGCAACGATGGCCTTAAAATAGCGCACCATATCAAATGCCTCGAGAACTGGCTGGGCCAAATGCGCTGGCTTATTGGTACAAACGCTGAGGATTGCCCCCTTGGCCGACAGGGTTTCCAAAACATCGATCACGCCTTCGAATGGCAGGCTTTCTTGCGTCAGGCCCGCTTGATAGACCTCCAAAAAATGGGCGATGTGGATGGCCAATGTCTCTTCATCAAAGCTAACACCGGCCGCAAGGCCTGCCTTGATTACCAAGGCCCGGGCACCTTGGCCAATCATACCACGCACACTGGTTAGGGAAATCTCGGGCAGGCCGGCGCGCACCATCACGGCATTTGTCGCGCGCACAAGGTCTGGCGCGGTATCGACTAAGGTGCCGTCTAGATCAAACGAGATCGCCAGCCCATCTATTCCGCGCATGTCCCATCGTCCTTTGGTTTTCGCCAACTCGACCCAGAAAGGTTTTTCTGTTTAGCCTCTGGCCTGTCTGCCCGTTCGACGGCTAGAAGGCTAGACGTTTGGGCACAAGCCGAATCAGCACTTGCATCCTGGAAGGAAATCCCATGTCTCGCGCGCGCGCCGCCATCATTCTTGCAGCTGGACACGGCACCCGCATGAAGTCGAGCTTGTCGAAAGTCCTCCACCCTGTCGGCGGTCGCCCGATGATGGCTTGGACGATTGCTTTGGCCAAAAGCCTTGGTTGTGAGAAGATCATTGTCGTAGTCGGCAGCCATAATCCAGATGCTAAGCTGGTGGCAGAAGCCAGCCTCGGCCCCGGCACAACGGCGCTACAAGATCCCCCCCTTGGCACCGCCCATGGCGTGAACGCGGCCAAGGATGCGCTCAAAGGCTTTGAGGGTGATGCCATCGTGCTCTATGCCGACACCCCCTTGATCCGCACCGAAACCGCCGCGCAAGTGTTTGACAGCCTCGCTCAAGGCTTTGCCGTTTCCGTTCTGGGGTTTGAGGCCGCAGACCCCGGTGCCTATGGCCGTCTGATCCTAAACGCTTCTGGTGATCTGGACGCGATTGTGGAAGCTAAAGAGGCCAGCCCCGCGCAATTGGCCGTGCGCCTGTGCAATTCCGGCGTATTGGCCGCGCCCGCACCCTTGCTGTTTGAGCTATTGTCCGAGGTTAAAAACGACAATGCCAAGGGCGAGTATTATCTGACCGACGTCGTCGCCCTTGCCCGCGCGCGCGGCCTGCGCGCCACTGCCGTGCCGGGCACCGAGGATGAAGTGTTAGGCGTCAATAGCCGGGTCGAGCTTGCGCAAGCGGAAGCCCAATTCCAAGCGCGCAAACGCCACGAGGCCATGGTTGCGGGCGTGACCCTGATCGCGCCCGACACCGTCTATTTCGCCCACGATACCGAGATCGCCAATGATGTGACGATTGAGCCTCATGTCGTCTTTGGCCCCAAGGTGGTGGTTGAGACCGGGGCCATTATCCGCGCCTTCTCCCATCTGGAAGAGTGCCTCATCCGCAAAGGTGCCCTGATCGGCCCCTATGCCCGCATTCGCCCAGGCAGCGACATTGGGGAAAACGCCCATATCGGCAATTTTGTGGAGACCAAAAAAGCCAAGATCGGGGCAGGGGCCAAGGCCAATCATCTGACCTATCTGGGCGATGTCACCGTGGGGGCCAAGACCAATATCGGGGCTGGCACCGTCACCTGTAATTATGACGGGTTTGACAAATACCACACCGAAATCGGCGCTAATGCCTTTATCGGCTCAGACACGATGTTGGTCGCCCCCGTCACGATTGGCGAAGGTGCCATGACGGGCTCAGGCTCGACCATCACCAAGGACGTGCCAGCCGGCGCGCTGGGCCTAGAGCGCGCCGATCAGCGCAATCTGGAAGGCTGGGCCACCAAATTTCGCGCCCGCAAGGCTGCCGCCAAAGCGCTGAAATCTAAGGGGGAGGGCGCGTGACCGGGCCAGACTTTGCCAAGATGCAGGCCGCCGCCGCGGCACTCGAATATGTCGAAGACGGCATGATCGTTGGCCTTGGCACCGGCTCTACTGCCAATCACTTCATCTCCATGTTGGGCGAACGCGTGCGCGAAGGCCTGACCATTGGCGCCATCCCCACCTCAGAAGCCAGCCGCCGCCTCGCGGCCAGCCTTGGCATCCCTCTAATCGAAGTCGACCAAGCTGATCGGATCGACGTCACGGTCGATGGTGCGGATGAGGTTGACCAATATCTCAACCTCCTCAAAGGCGGCGGCGGGGCCTTATTGCGCGAAAAAATCATCGCCCACGCCACCGATCATCTGGTGGTGATTGCCGATAAGTCCAAACTGGTCAATGATTTAGGCGCGTTTCCTCTGCCAGTAGAAGTCACCAGTTTTGGCTTTACCATCACCGCGAAAAAGGTGTTTGACGCCTTGCGCGCCACGGGCTGCAAGACCGCCGATATCAAACTGCGCGAAGCCGGCGCCCCCGGTAGGCCTTTCATCACTGACAATGGCAATTACATCCTAGACTGCGCCTGCGGCCACATCCCCGACGCCGCCGCCACCGCCACTGCCCTCAACACCATCCCCGGCGTCGTCGAAAACGGCATTTTCCTGACGTTCCCCCGCACCGTGCGGACAGTGCTGTTCGGGCATGACGATGGTGTGGATATGGTGGAGGTTTAGGGCATCAGTGCCTATGCCCTGCCACCTTGACGCGTGATCGCTTTGCGGTCAAAAACAACTTATAAGTGTTATGGGTTTGCTGGCTTCCTGACATGTCAAAACTAACTGATGCAGATCTCCTCATTGCCGCCCTTGTCTGCGCCGTCTGGCTGGTGGCATTTGTTGGTGGTGTCAGTTTTGGTCAGCAGTTAGGGCTGCTGATCTTTGGGTGAATCTCGTCTCTGTCGATTTATACTTCATGGCGAAAAAACACCTTGTTGAACGGATGCTTTAAGGTTAGTTTGATGCAATGAAACCAATCGGTAATAAGCGCCATCGCAAAGCCGTTGTAACGCTCAACACACCGGCCGCCGTCGCTCGCTTTAAGCAGCTGGCGAGGGACTCTGATGCGCGACTGCGTGCTTCCCCGGAAGCGGCTCAATTGGTTTTGCGGCGCGAGGGTGTTTTGACCGCCAAGGGCAATCTCACGAGACGCTATTCGGGAAAATAAGTGCACAGGCTCGCGACCAGCTTTGTGCTTGGATATCACGGATGCGACGAAGCAGTCGCCGAGGCTGTATTGGCTGGGAAAGCCTTCAAGCAAAGTCAGAATGATTATGACTGGTTGGGGCCAGGGGTATACTTCTGGGAAGCTAACCCCCTCCGAGGCCTCGATTTTGCTTTGGAAATGGCTGTGAGACGTCCAAACTTGGTCAAGAAACCAACCGTCATTGGGGCAGTGATCGATTTAGGGCTTTGTCTGGATACCACGACCAAAGCTGCGACAGACATGTTGGCAGTCGCCTATCAAAGTCTTCTAGATTCTTTGGCTGACCCCGCAACCCGAATGCCAAAAAATGGCGCGGACCTGCGTATGCGAAGACTGGACTGCGCTGTTGTTGGCCGCCTTCATGCGATCCTAAAGAACAGCGATATGGAAGTCGACACGGTCCGCGGTGTCTTTGTTGAAGGTGCGCCAATTTATTCAGGATCAGGCTTCCATGCCAAAACCCATAGCCAGATAGCGGTCAAAAATCTGGCTTGCATTAGAGCGGTTTTCCTGAAAAAGGAATCGAGTGTATTCCCAAATCAGGTGTGATGTGATTCACCATTTATGTTGGTGATGGAGGCCAACATGGATGGCAAAGATACTATCGA
>VYLG01000179.1_pt1 | contig 16447 bp, 13 predicted proteins | sample 5114351 | NCBI WGS metagenome assembly VYLG01 (sample SAMN12291798, study PRJNA351875) | freshwater metagenome | isolation source: freshwater lake | place: USA: Michigan, Kent Lake | collected 2013-08-15
CCCTTCGCCCGTCGCTGCCTGCTGGACGGGGTCGACACCCTCGGCTGGCTGCAATCCCACGCCCCCGCCATCGCGGCCTTCGAGGCCGTCCGCGAACCGGAGACCGCCGCATGAGCGCGCCCAGAACCTTCAACATCGTGCTGCTGCCCGGCGATGGCGTCGGCCCCGAGGTGACCGAGGCGGCCCGGGCCGTTCTGGCCACCGTCGCTGACTTCTACAGCCATCGCTTCACCTTCGAGGAGCACCTGATCGGCGGGGCGGCGATCGACGCCACCGGCGATCCGTTGCCGCCGGAGACCGCGGCCGCGTGCCTCGCCGCGGACGGGGTACTGCTCGGCGCCGTCGGCGGGCCGAAGTGGGACGGCGGACCGCGCCGGCCGGAGGAGGGGCTGCTCGGCATCCGCAAGGCCATGGGACTGTTCGCCAACCTGCGGCCGCTGCAGGTCTCGCCGGTGCTGGCGCACCGCTCGCCGCTGAAGAAGGAGATCGTCGAGGGGGTCGACCTGATCGTCTTCCGTGAACTGACCGGCGGCGTCTATTTCGGCGAGAAGACCCGCACCGCCGAGCGGGCCACGGACCTTTGCGAATACACGGTCGGCGAGATCGAGCGGGTGGCGCGCGCCGCCTTCAACACGGCCCTGGGCCGGCGCGGCAAGGTCACCTCGGTCGACAAGGCGAATGTCATGGAGACCAGCCGGCTGTGGCGCGAGGTGGTGACCCGCATCCACGCCGAGGAGTTCCCGCAGGTGCAGCTGGAGCACGCCCTGGTCGACTCCATGGCCATGCACCTGATCCGCAAGCCGCGCGACTACGACGTGATCCTGACCGAGAACATGTTCGGCGACATTCTGTCGGACGAGATCAGTGTGCTGGGCGGCTCGATCGGTCTGCTGCCCTCGGCCTCGCTGGGCTCCGGCGGGCCGGGCCTGTTCGAGCCGATCCACGGCTCGGCACCCGACATCGCCGGTCAGGCTGTTGCGCCACGGGCTGGGGCTGGAGGACGAGGCCCTGTCGATCGAGGCGGCTGTCGCCGCCGTGCTGGCGGCGGGGGCGGTGACCGCCGACCTCGGCGGCGAGCTGGGCACCCGCGCTGCCGCCTCGGCCATCATCGACGCCATCCGCGCCATCCACTGGGCCGCCGCCCACCGGGTGCAGATGCACTGGGGGTGACATCCGCCCACCCCGTCACCCTCGGGCTTGACCCGAGGGTCGAGTGATCGGTCGCAGAAGGGTTGAAGCGGCCCGCCGTCAGCCCGGACGGGGCACACAGGGCGCTGGCCGCCACCCTCGATCCTCGGGTCAAGCCCGAGGATGACGACCGGGGTCAGGCCCGCGGACGACGGGGAGTGTGATGAACCGGCGACGGTCGCGCTCTCCTCCCCCGCGCGCGGGGGAGGGGGACCCCGCAGGGGTGGAGGGGGCGGCCGCGAGCGCCGCGTCCGGCCTCGCCCCCTCCACCACGCTGCGCGTGGTCCCCCTCCCCCATACGCTGCGCTATGGGGGAGGAGAGCGGACGACGGGATGGTAGTGGCTCAGCTCGCGGCCTTCAGCGCCGCGCGGGTCTTCGGGGTCAGCTCGCCCGAAAGGTAGCGCCTGGCCATCTGGGCGGTGGACAGTGGCTTGATGCGGTCAGCCATGCCCTCGCAGCCGAACTCGACGTAGCGCTGCTGGCAGACCTTGCGCATGGCCTCCTTGGCCGGCTTCAGCCAGGCGCGCGGGTCGAACTCGTGCGGCTTCTCCATCAGCACCTTTCGTACCGCCCCGGTCATGGCCATGCGGTTGTCGGTGTCGATGTTGACCTTGCGCACGCCGTGCTTGATGCCGCGCTGGATCTCCTCGACCGGCACCCCCCAGGTCTGGGGCATCTGGCCGCCGTACTGGTTGATGATGTCCTGCAGGTCCTGCGGCACCGAGGAGGAGCCGTGCATCACCAGATGGGTGTTGGGCAGGCGGGCTGGTGCCCATGGCGATGGCCAGGGCGTCGACCTGGGTGCGCTCGACGAAGTCCACCGCCTGGTCCGGGTCGGTCAGCAGCTGGGAGTGATCCAGCACGCCCTCGGCACCGTGGCCGTCCTCGGCCTCGCCCATGCCGGTCTCGAGGCTGCCCAGCACGCCGAGCTCACCCTCGACCGACACGCCGCAGCTGTGGGCCATCTCGGTGACGCGGCGGGTGACGTCGACATTGTACTCGTAGCTGGCGGGGGTCTTGGCGTCCTCCTCCAGCGAGCCGTCCATCATCACCGAGGTGAAGCCGTGCTGGATGGCGGTGGCGCAGGTGGCCGGGCCGTTGCCGTGGTCCTGGTGCATGCACACCGGGATGTGCGGGTAGAGCTCGACCAGGGCGTCGATCAGGCGGGCCAGCACCACATCATTGGCGTAGCTGCGCGCCCCGCGGCTGGCCTGGATGATGACCGGCGCATTGACCGCGTCGGCCGCCTCCATGATGGCGAGGCCCTGTTCCATGTTGTTGATGTTGTAGGCGGGCAGCCCGTAGCCATGCTCGGCGGCATGGTCGAGCAGCTGCCGCAGCGTGATGCGCGCCATGCTGATCTATCCTGAGAGGTGTTGTTATTGTTGAGCCCGGTCTAGCGCCGGTCGCCCCGGAAGTCACGCATTGTAACCGCGCAGGCGAGCGGTCGGCCCGCCTCCTGCAGGTCTTGGCGGCTCACCGCCTCAGGGCGTCGACGCCCGGCAGGGGCTTGCCTTCCATCCACTCGAGGAAGGCTCCGCCGGCGGTGGAGACGAAGGTCATGTCGTCCACCACGCCCGCATGGTTCAGCGCCGCGACCGTGTCGCCGCCGCCGGCCACGGCGGTCAGCTGGCCGGCCTTGGCCAGGGTTGCCGCGTGCTGCGCCGCCGCCACCGTGGCGGCGTCAAACGGCGGCACCTCGAACACGCCCAGCGGGCCGTTCCAGATCAGGGTCTTCGACAGGTCCATGGCCCGCTTTAGCGGGGCGGGCGTGTCCGGGCCGGCGTCGAGGATCAGGTCGTCGGCGGCGATGCGGTCCAGCGCGCGCACGCCGGCCTCGATGCCCGGCTTGACCGCCTTGGCCACCACCACATCGACCGGCAGCAGCAGCTCGCAGTCGGCGCGGCGCGCTGCCGCCATGATGTCGCGGGCGGTGTCGGCAAGGTCCTTCTCGCACAGGCTGGCACCGACATCGACGCCTTGCGCGTGCAGGAAGGTGTTGGCCATGCCGCCGCCGATGGCGAGGCGGTCCAGCTTCGTCACCAGGTTCTGCAGCAGGTCCAGCTTGGTCGAGACCTTGGAGCCGCCGACGATGCCGAGCACCGGCTTGACCGGGGTCCCGAGCGCCTTGTCCAGCGCCTCGAGCTCGCGCCGCATGCTCTCGCCGGCGAAGGCGGGCAGGTGGTGCGCCAGCCCTTCCGTCGAGGCGTGGGCCCGGTGCGCCGCCGAGAAGGCGTCATTGACATAGAGCTGGCCCAGCGCCGCCAGCTGCGCGGCGAAGGCCGGATCGTTGGCTTCCTCGCCGGGGTGGAACCGGACGTTCTCCAGCAGGGCCACCCCACCGGCGTCGAGGTCATCCAGCACGGCGCGGGCGGCCTCGCCGACGCAATCTTCTGCGAAGCGCACCGGCGCCCCGAGCAGCCGCTCCAGATCATCGACCACCGGCTTCAGGCTCATGGCCGGCACGACCTTGCCCTTCGGCCGGTCGAAGTGGGCCAGCAGCGCCACCTTCGCGCCCGCATCGCGCAGGCGCTGGATGGTCGGCAGGGCGACCCGCAGCCGGGTGTCGTCGGTGACGCGGCCGTCCTCCATCGGGACGTTGAAGTCGACCCGCACAAGGGCAGTCTGGCCGGCGATCGGCCCGGTGTCGTCGAGGGTGGGGATGGAGGTCATGGTCAGAGGTCCAGTCAGTTCCTTCTCCCTTCGTGGGAGAAGGTGGCTCGCGAAGCGAGACGGATGAGGGGGCGGTGGTTAAAGCGCGAACCCTGAGGGCGAAGATGACGCCGGCCGAACGCGCCATGTGGAAGCTGCTGCGCGGCCGCGGGTTCGAGGGCTACAGGTTTCGACGTCAGACACAGATCGGCCCATGGGTCGCCGACTTCTGTTGCTACGAGCTGCGACTGGTCATCGAGCTTGACGGCGGCATCCACCGCCTGCGTGAAGCCGAGGATGCGGCGCGCGATGCAGACCTGCGCAGGCGTGGTTTCACCGTGCTGCGGTTCGGAAACGAGGCGGTGCTGACCAATCCCAACGTCGTGTTTGACGCTGTTCGACTTCACGTCGCGCATGGCCAGCCCCCTCATCCGTCAGGCTCCGCCTGACACCTTCTCCCACGAGGGGAGAAGGAGATCATCGGCTCCTACAGGAACTTCGCCATCGCCAGGGCGGTGTCGGACATGCGCGTGGCGAAGCCCCACTCGTTGTCGTACCAGCTCAGCACCCGGGCCAGCTTGCCGTCGACGACCTGGGTCTGGGGCAGGGCCGCGGTCGAGGAGGCGGCGACGTGGTTCAGGTCCATCGACACCACCGGGTCGGTGGTGGTGGCCAGCACGCCCTTCATCGGGCCGTCGGCGGCGGCCTGCAGGGCGGCGTTGATCTCGTCGACCGAGACCTCTCGGGCGGCCACGACCTTGAGGTCGACGACCGAGACGTTCGGGGTCGGGACGCGGATCGAGGAGCCGTCCAGCTTGCCCTTCAGCTCCGGCAGCACCAGGCCCAGCGCCTTGGCCGCGCCGGTCGAGGTCGGGATCATCGACAGGCCCGCCGCGCGTGCGCGGTACAGGTCCTTGTGCATCGTATCCAGCGTCGGCTGGTCGCCGGTGTAGGCGTGGATCGTCGTCATGTAGCCGCGCTCGATGCCGAACAGGTCGTTCAGCACCTTGGCCACCGGGGCCAGGGCGTTGGTGGTGCAGCTGCCGTTCGAGACGACGATGTCGTCGGCGGTCAGGGTGTCGTGGTTGACCTTGTAGACGATGGTCTTGTCGGCCCCGTCGGCCGGGGCCGAGACCAGCACCCGCTTGGCGCCGGCGGTCAGGTGGGCCGAGGCCTTGTCCTTGGCGGTGAAGATGCCGGTGCACTCGAAGGCGATGTCGACGCCCAGGTCCTTGTGCGGCAGCTTCGACGGGTCGCGCTCGGCGGTGACGCGGATCTTGCCGAGGCCCACGTCGATCCAGTCGTCGCCCGCCTCGACCGCGCCCGGGAAGCGACCGTGCACCGAGTCATAGCGCAGCAGGTGGGCGTTGGTGGCCACCGGCCCCAGGTCGTTGATCGCCACCACCTCGATGTCGCGGCGGCCATGCTCGACGATGGAGCGGAGCACGAGGCGGCCGATACGGCCAAAGCCGTTGATGGCGACGCGGACGGTCATGGGTGGAGCTCTCCTGAAGCGGTGTTCTGGTTGGCGCTTCAATGGAACCGGACGGGGCTGGATTCAACCCCGTGCGGGCGTGCGGAAGGCGTTACCCCTCGCCCCCGCCGAAGCGGGCGGCCCATTCGGTCACCAGGGCGTCCTCGATCTTGCGGAACAGCACATCCGGTGCCTGCACCGGCCGGCCTTCGGGCAGGGCCGTGGTCCAGCCGGTGTCCGCCGCCGGCCAGGACAGGTCGTTGGCCCCGACGGTGGCGGCGATGCGCCCGGCTGTGAAGGGCAGCACCGGCACCGCCAGGCGGGCGAACAGGGCCACGAGGTTCAGGCCGGTGCGCACGCCGACGGCGGCGCGATCGCGGTCGGTCCTGAGCGCGGTCCAGGGGGCGGCCTCCTGCAGGTACTCGTTGCCGAGCACCCAGGCGGCGCGCAGGGCCTGGGCACCCTTGCGGAACTCCATGGCCTCGAACTGGGTCGTGGCCTCGGCGAGCACCGCGGCCATGTCGGCCTCCAGCTTCGCCTCGACCGGGCCCGGCGTCCCGCCGGAGGGCACGACGCCGTCGAACTTCGACTCCGCGAACTTGACGATGCGGTTGACGAAATTGCCCAGCACATCGGCCAGGTCCTTGTTCACCGCGCCCTGGAAGGTCTCCCAGGTGAAGGCCGCGTCGGCGTGCTCGGGACCATAGGCGGTCAGGTACCAGCGCCAGTAGTCGGCCGGCAGCAGCTCCAGCGCCTGGTCCATGAATACGCCGCGGCCCTGGCTGGTGGAGAACTTGCCGCCGTACCAGTTCAGCCAGTTGAAGGCCTTCAGGGTGTCGACCGTCTTCCACGGCTCGCCCGAGCCGAGGAGGGTCGCCGGGAAGCTGACGGTGTGGAAGGCGACATTGTCCTTGCCCATGAACTGGACGTAGCGGACGTCGTCCGCGCCCTCGTCGAGGCGCCACCAGTCGCGCCAAGACCCGCCGGTCGCCGTCGCCCACTCCTCGGTCGCGGCGATGTACTCGATCGGGGCGTCGAACCAGACGTAGAAGACCTTGCCCTCCAGTCCCGGGCGCGGGCCGCCGTCGGGGCCGACCACCGGCACGCCCCACTTCAGGTCGCGGGTGATGCCGCGGTCGATCAGCCCCTCGTCGAGATGCTTGAAGGCGATCGAGCGGGCCAAAGGCTGCCAGTCGGTCCTCGAGTCGACCCAGGCGCGGATTCGGTCGGCCAGCTTCGTCTGCAGCAAGTACAGATGCCGGGTGTCGCGCACCTCAAGATTGCGGCTGCCGGAGACCGCCGAGTAGGGGTTGTTCAGGTCGGTCGGGTCCAGCAGTCGGCCACAGTTGTCGCACTGGTCGCCGCGCGCCTTTTCGTAGGCGCAGTGCGGGCAGGTCCCCTCGACATAGCGGTCCGGCAGGAAGCGGGCGTCGTCGACGGAATAGATCATCCGGTCGACCCGTTCCTCGATGAAGCCGTTGGCCTCCAGCGCGGCGGCGAAATGCTGGGTCAGGCGGCGGTTGGCGTCGCTGGAGGAGCGGCCGAACCAGTCGTAGCTCAGACCAAAGGCGTCGCCGGCGCGCTTCTGGATCGCGTGCTGCTCGTCGCAGTAGGTGCGCACGTCCTGGCCGGCGGCGGCGGCGGCCAGCTCGGCCGGGGTGCCGTGCTCGTCGGTGGCGCAGATGTAGAGGACATCGTGGCCCTGGGCGCGCTTGAACCGGGCCCAGACATCGGCGGGGAGCATCGAGCCGGCGAGGTTCCCCAGGTGCTTGATGCCATTGATGTAGGGCAGCGCCGAGGTGATGAGGATGCGGGCCATGGTCGTCCGGAGGGCGGGGAGAGCCGCCCATATAGAGACGCCGCCCTCGCCTTTCAAAGCGCACGTTGAGCCGGCCGCTCAACCGCCGGGAGGCGCGGCCTTGCCGGCACCGGCGGCGAGGAGCACTGCCTCGGAGGTCCGTTAAGGATTCGGTAACCCCATGTTCCGCGCGCTTCGCATCGGCCTGTTCATCGGCGTCTTTCTCGGTGTCTCGGCGTTCGCCGCCCTCTAGCACTTCGCCGGCGGTCGGCCGTGCAGCCAGCCGGTCAGGGCGTGGCGCGGGGCCTGGGCGAAATGGGCCACCAGCGACACGGCGTGCGGCTGGGGCACCCGGAAGATATTCAGGCTGTTGAAGGTCGGGGTGTAGGCTTCGGAAACATGGCCGTCGGGGTCGATGAACATCAGCAAACCGCCCCAGTCCGTGCGCCACTGCGGGCTGAAGCCCAGCACATAGGCGTAGAGCCGGTCGTGACCGGCCTGTTCGTCGTCGTGGGTGGTGAGGAAGTGGCCCGGGAGATAGCGGCTCGCCATCATGTCGGCCCACATCGGCCGGTTGTCGCCGGTCACTACCCGCACGAAGTCGAGAAAGGCGGAGCTGCGCACGAATCGGCAGGCGTCGAGCAGCACCCGGTGCATGGGCTCGTTACGGTCGAGGGCGTCGGAGACGCGCAGGGCGTCGAACAGACAGCTGAACACGTCGCGCGAGCCGGCGCGCATGCGCGCCTCGATCTCGGCGCGGCGTTCCGCCGGCAGGGCTTCCAGATTTTCGATCGGGACGTCGAGGTCCTGCCCCGGGCCCAGGTGGATCGACCGCTTCCAGCCGCTGGCCTCGTCGAAAGCACCCGCAATGGCGGCGGCCGCGGCCGGGATGAAGACGCCAGGGACGTGCAGGCGGCCGAACTGCTTGAACACCGGCTGCAGGCGCTGGGGGTTGAGGCCCGGGTCGAGGGCGATGGTCGACGTGGCGGCGTCGCTCAAGATCAGGTCATCCCGGAACAATCTGGGGCCCGTGCGGCCATGACGCTGGCGCGCGGGGCGCTCGTGACGTAACATTCGTCTGCGGCCGCCGCCAGATGCGCCGCGTCTTGGGCCCGCCCCTCCTAGATGTTAGCCGCCTCCATCGCCGTCGTACTGCTGCTCGTGGTGCTGAACGGCCTTTTCGCCATGACCGAGCTCGCGGTCGTGTCCTCGCGCAAGTCGAAACTGCAGAGCCGCGCAGAGCGGGGCGATCGCGGCGCGCGTCGGGCCCTGCGTCTGGCGGAGGAGCCGACGCAGTTCCTGTCGGCCGTACAGGTCGGCATCACTCTGATCGGCATCCTGGCGGGTGCCTTTGGCCAGGCCAGCATCGCCGGCGAGCTGGACCGGTTGATCGAGACCTACATCCCGGCTTTCGCCCCCTGGTCCGAGGCCACGGCCACCGCCATGGTGGTCGTCGGCATCACCTATGTTTCGGTGATCGTGGGCGAACTGGTTCCAAAGCGGCTGGCGCTGATCTTTCCCGAGACGATCGCCACCAAGACCGCCGGCCCAATCTCGCTCGTGGCCAAACTGCTCAAGCCGTTCGTGGTGATCCTGACAGCCTCGACCTCGGCCATCCTCAAGGTCATGGGCGTGAAGGACCGCGACGGCACCGACGTCACCCAGGAAGAGGTCGAGAGTATCCTCGCCGAGGGTGCCTCCGCCGGCCTGATCGAGCCGGAGGAGCAGGTTATGATCGAGGAAATCCTGACCCTCGGCGACCGGCCGGTACGGGTAGCCATGACGCCGCGGCACGAGGTGTTCTGGATCGCGCTGGACGACTCCGAGGAGGAGCTACGCCGCGAGATCCGCACCTGCCCCTATTCGCGCATTGTCGTGGCGCGCGAGAACGACGTGGATAACCCGCTGGGCGTGGTCCACAAGAAGGATCTGCTCGACAGCCTGCTCGACAACGGCGAGTTCAATGTCGAGAAACTGGTCGCCGAGCCGGCATTCATCCCCCAGTCGACCTCGGTGCTGAAGGCGCTGGAGATCATGAAGGGCTCGAGGGTCCACATGGCCTTCATCGTCGACGAGTTCGGTGCCTTCGAGGGCGTGGTCACAGCCACAGATCTGCTGGAGATGATCGCCGGCGACTTCAACGAGGGCCATGACGAGGCCCAAGCCTATATCCACCAGCGCGAGGACGGGTCTTGGCTGGTCGACGGCCAGACTGACCTCGACGAGCTGGCCGACGCGCTCGGCGAGGACTTCGGCGAGACTGAAGGCTTCCACACCGTGGCCGGACTCGTGTTGCACCAGCTGTCGCGGGTGCCGACCAAGGGCGAGGTGCTGCAGGTCGGTCGCTTCGAGGTCGAGGTCATCGATATGGACGATCGCCGCATCGACAAGCTGCTGTTCAGGCAGATCGTCCGTCGGGAGGATGAAGTCCGGGCCCTGGCCGATCAGTCCGAGGGCTGAGGCTGCCTGTCGTTCAGTCAAGCTCGCGCGTGCTGACGATCCGGTAGGGATGATAGTCGCCGTCGGCTTCGCGGATGGCGACGTACTCCCCGGGCTGGAACTGTTCCTCGCCGAGTCGGAAGGCGACCTCGGGGCGCGGCTCGCCCTCGAACTCCAGCCGCCAGACCCCGCCGGGCCCATGCTTAAGCTGGCCGATCGCCTCGGTTTCCCCATCGCGGAAGCGCCGCACGCGGCCGGCCTGCGGCTGGTTGGCGAAGGCTTCTGCCCCCGCCAGCCGGCGGTTATCGTCGAGCGGCAGGACCAGGTCGTAGCCCACGTCCGGGTCGCCGTCCGGGGCATCGGCGTCGCGGGCCAGTTCCATGCGGATGTGGTGCAACCGGGTCATGCCGATCTCCTGCGCGCAGGCCAATCCATTCTATCGACCCTTCTTGAGGGGAGTTTCGCCCCTTGCCTCCCGGCCCGCCTTGATCCGTGTCAAACTGGCCGTTGTGACTCCGGCAAGACCATTACCGGGTCAATCGGACCTGACGGAGGGACTCGGCGATCTGGCGAAAGGCAGCGAGCAGGGCTGTGCTGTCCGTCGCCGCAAAGGCGTGCCCCGGGCTGGTGGCGCAGGAGGTGAGCATGCTGAGTGCCGTCGGTGAGGTCACGCCCAGACTAACAGTGTAGATCTCCATGCCCTGATTCTTGGCGTATGTGCATATGCTGAGGACATCGCTGTTGGTCTCCGCCAACTGGCTTGCGACGCTCGTGGCAGCGTGAGTCCCGTTCGATGCTATGTATCGCATCGTGTTCTCACCATCCGTCATCAGCACGATGATCTTGCGGACCTGATCGCCATAGTCGAGGCCTTCAGTCAGCGGGGCGGTTGGCGAGAGGGCATTGACGCCCCAGACCATCCCGGCGGGGATGTAGGTCGAAGGCTTGTAACCGCCGATGTTGACGATCAGGTTGTTGATCGAGGACACCACGGTGGCCCGATCCCCGGTCAGGGGCAGGATCGGGTTGAGGCACTGTTGCCAGGTCGCGAGGAAGCCGGGGTACTTCACGTCGGGCTGGGTATCGTTCAGCCGGAGCGTTCCGGTGTTGCGCGACCCGATGCATCCGAACCATTTGTACCAGGTCGTAACCGGAGGGCCGCCACCGGAGCATTTCGTAACATATTCTTTGGGAGTTTTTGACGTCCAGACGCAGGTCTGAGGTACTATCCAACAAGTCCAACTAGTCGGCACGCCGTCGGTCCAGCCGGTACAGGTACCGAGTACGCCGCCGGTACAGGTTTTAATCTTGACTTCTTCATCCCAGCAGGTCTTAGGAGGCGGAGTCCAGGTGACCGAATAGTCATCCGGCACGTTTAGCCAGGACGCGGTGCGATTGCCCATGCCGACGTTGATGTAGTCGGCGTAGGGTACGACGCTGATTTTTATGCCGTGATCGTCGCCGACCATCAGTTCCTCAACGAGCGCTTTGGCGGCGATCTTCAGACCGTTGATCTTGGGCGTGCCCTGGGAATCGTTGGCAGACATCGACCAGGTGTTGTCCAGAACGAGAGCCACCTCCACGGCATCGGCCGAGCCGCGCACCGCGGCGGCTGACGCCTTTACCGGCAGGGTATCCATGCCAATCAGGCCGCCGAAAATGGCCGGGATGGAGCCCTGCAGCGTGCCCAGCAACTCGCCGTCCTCCCCAACTTCGAGGTCGGTTTCGAACTCGCCCCCGAGACCGATCTGGGACGCATTGGCCTCGAAAGAGGCCTCGAAGACGGCTTTCAGCTCATCCTCGTCGTCGAGGTTGGCCCTGGCGGCCGCCAGAACGGCCGCATCGAGCGCGTTCTGCGCCGCTGATCTGGCCGTTACCGCACGCGTGACGTCAATGCCGGCACCCGTCACGACGCTGAGCGGAACCAGAGCGAGGGCGAAGATCATCGCCACATTACCGCGATTGCATGCGAACAGGTCGCCGGTCCGCAACAATGCGTGCGGGGATCGCCTTGATGTCATGATGCCAATTCCTGCCACGCCCGAGCTCTTCACGCATAGTCTGCGCTCGGGCTTAACGAGGGCTTCAATTACGAGGTAAACGGAAGAGCCGTTTGCGCGCCGAGCCAAGGTTGGCCTTGAAATCCGACCGTCAGTCAGGCAATAGGCCGATCCTGACGTTGGGCACGCGGGTGTCATTACCGCTGGCGTTACCCGATTTGTCTAGGAGTTTAGCTCAGTTGGTAGAGCACCGGTCTCCAAAACCGGGGGTCGTGGGTTCGAGTCCCCCAACTCCTGCCATCCCCCTGTCGCCAAAGCCGGGCCCTACCTATCTGGGGCGACAGGAAAGCACTCGAGAGACCCTTCAAGGCCATGGCCAAGGCGAAGACACCCGGCGGGCGCCGTCCCGGTAATCCCCAGCCCGCTCCGGCGGCCACCGTTGCGGTCGAGCAGCCCGCGGCCAGGCCGCGCGTGTCGCCGATGCAGTTCGCCAGCCAGGTGCGCGCCGAGGGTCGAAAGATCGTTTGGCCGAGCCGCAAGGAGACCTGGGTCACCTCGGTGATGGTGTTCATCATGGTGGCCCTGGCCGCCGCCTTCTTCTGGATCGTCGATACCCTGCTGAGCCTCGTGTTCCAGTGGGTGATCGGCATCGGCGCCTGAGGAGACGCGCATCATGACCGACGCAGCGCCCCAGCCGGCGAATCCGCGCCACAAGTGGTACATCGTCCACGCCTATTCGAACTTCGAGAAGAAGGTCGCCGAGCAGCTGCGTGAGCAGGCCCGGCAACAGGGTCTGGAAGACCGCTTTTCGGAAATCCTCGTGCCGACCGAGGACGTCGTCGAGATCCGCCGCGGCCGGAAGGTCAACACCGAGCGGAAGTTCTTCCCCGGCTATGTGCTGGTGAAGATGGAGATGACCGACGAGGCCTATCACCTTGTCAAGAATACCCCGAAGGTGACCGGCTTCCTCGGTGCCGCCGGTGGCACCAAGCCGCTGCCGGTGTCCGAGCGCGAGGTGCAGAACATCATCGGTGCCGTTGAGGAAGGCGTGGAGCGGCCCAAGCCGACCATCCGCTTCGACATCGGCGAGACCGTCAAGGTCGTCGACGGCCCGTTCGCCAGCTTCGATGGCCAGGTCGAGAGCGTGGACGAGGACAAGGCCCGCCTGCGCGTTGCGGTCTCGATCTTCGGCCGTCCGACCCCGGTCGACCTTGAGTACGGCCAGGTCGAGAAGACCGCGGGCTGACGCCCGGACCCGGCCAAGGGATCACAACGGCCACAACGAGGTCACAGCGGGCACAACGGCCGCTGCCATGGGGCTTGCCATTCCTCCCCCGCAGGGGGAGGGGGACCGGCCGAAGCCCACAGGGCGAAGGACGGTGGAGGGGGCTAGGCGAAGAGGGGGCGGATATCCCCCGTCCGTCTCGCCGGCTTCGCCGTCGATCCACCTCCCCCTGTGGGGGAGGAACTTGTCGCACAGCCTCCCGACCCGGTCGTGCCTTCGCTGTGGTCGCTGTGATCCCCTGATCTGTCTAGGCCCGCTTCTTCAGGGCGGCGACACGGGCCTTGCGGCGGGCGTCGTGGCGGGCCAGCACCTCCCCGAGATAGCGGCCGGTCCAGCTGGCCGGGTTGGCGGCCACGTCTTCGGGCGTGCCCACGGCGACGATCTCGCCGCCGCCGTCACCGCCCTCGGGCCCGAAGTCGAGCAGCCAGTCTGCCACCTTGATCACGTCGAGATTGTGCTCGATCACCACGATGGTGTTTCCGTTCTCGACCAGCTCCTGCAGAACCTCCAGCAGCTTGCGCGTGTCCTCGAAATGCAGGCCGGTGGTCGGCTCGTCGAGAATGTAAAGGGTGCGGCCGGTGGCCCGGCGTGACAGCTCCTTCGCCAGCTTGACCCGCTGGGCCTCGCCGCCGGACAGGGTTGTGGCCTGCTGGCCGACCTTGATGTAGCCGAGGCCGACCCGCTCGAGCGTCAGCATCTTGTCGCGGATCGGCGGCACGGCGGTGAAGAAGCGCGCCGCTTCCTCCACGGTCATGTCCAGCACGTCGGCGATCGACTTGCCCCTGAACACGATCTCCAGGGTTTCGCGGTTGTAGCGCCGGCCCTTGCAGACGTCGCAGGTGACGTAAACGTCCGGCAGGAAGTGCATCTCGATCTTGATGACGCCGTCGCCCTGGCAGGCCTCGCAGCGGCCGCCCTTGACGTTGAAGCTGAACCGGCCGGGGCCGTAGCCGCGGGCCCTGGCCTCGGGCAGGCCGGCGTACCAGTCGCGGATCGGGCCGAAGGCGCCGGTATAGGTCGCCGGGTTCGAACGTGGCGTGCGCCCGATCGGGCTCTGGTCGATGTCGATGACCTTGTCGAAATGCTCCAGCCCCTCGATCCGGTCGAACGGGGCAGGGGCGTCGGTAGCGTTGTTCAACCGCCGGGCTGCAGCCTTGTAGAGCGTCTCGATGGTGAAGGTCGACTTGCCGCTCCCGGACACGCCGGTGATGCAGGTGAACACGCCGACCGGGATCTCGCCGGTGACGTTCCTGAGATTGTTGCCGTTGGCACCTGAGACCTTCAGCAGGCGCTTGCGATCGACGGGGCGGCGGCCCTCGGGCGGGAGTTCGATCTCGCGTTCGCCTGTCAGGTACTTGCCGGTCAGGGACGTCGAGCTGGCCATGACCTCGGCCGGCGTGCCCTGGGCGCAGATCTGCCCGCCATGGACGCCGGCGGCCGGACCCATGTCAATGACATGGTCGGCGGTCAGGATCGCCTCCTCGTCATGCTCGACCACGAGCACCGAATTGCCCAGGTCGCGCAGGCCCTTGAGGCTGTCGAGCAGGCGGGTGTTGTCGCGCTGGTGCAGGCCGATCGACGGCTCGTCCAGCACATAGAGGACGCCGGTCAGGCCCGAGCCGATCTGGCTGGCCAGACGGATGCGCTGGCTCTCGCCGCCGGACAGGGTGCCGGAGCTGCGCGACAGGTTGAGATAGTCGAGCCCCACATTGTTGAGGAAGCGCAGCCGGTCGGTGATCTCCTTCAGGATCCGCCGGGCGATCTCCATCTGCTTGTCGGTCAGGCTCCCGGACAGGGTCGAGAACCACAGGAAGGCCTTCGAGATCGACAGGCCCGAGATGTCGGCGATGTCCTCGCCGCCGACCTTGACCGCGAGGGCCTCGGGCTTGAGGCGCTTGCCGCCGCAGGCCTCGCAGGGGGTTTCGGACTGGTAGCGCGCCATCTCCTCGCGCACCCAGGCCGAGTCGGTCTCTCGCCAGCGTCGCTCGAGGTTGGGCACCACCCCTTCGAACGCCTTGGATACCTCGTACTTCCGGGCGTTGTCGTCGTAGGTGAAGGTGATCTTCTCCGCTCCGGAGCCGTACAGGATCACCGCCTTCGCCGTCTCCGGCAGATCGCGCCAGGGCTTGTCCATCGAGAAGCGGTAGTGGCGGGCCAGCGCCTGCAGGGTCTGGGTATAGAGTGGCGAAGGGCCGCGCGCCCAGGGTGCCACCGCCCCGCCTTTCAGGGTCTTGTCCCGGTCCGGCACCACCAGATCGGCGTCGAAGGCCAGCTTGACCCCGAGGCCGTCACACGCCGGGCACGCGCCGAAGGGGTTGTTGAACGAGAACAGCCGCGGCTCGATCTCGCTGATGGTGAAGCCCGAGACCGGGCAGGCGAACTTCTCGGAGAAAATGATTCGCCGCGGCTCACTCTCGCCCTCGGCGACGTTCGCCCACTCCGCAACGGCGATGCCGTCGGCGAGGCCAAGGGCCGTCTGCAGGCTGTCGGCGTAGCGGCCCTCGAGCCCGGCCTTGGTGACGATACGGTCCACAACGATGTCGATGTCGTGCTTGAACTTCTTGTCGAGGGTGGGCGCGTCCTCTATGGCGTGAAACTCGCCGTTGATCTTGAGCCGCTGGAAGCCCTGCCGCTGCCACTCGGCGATCTCCTTGCGGTACTCGCCCTTGCGGCCGCGCACGACCGGGGCCAGCAGCAGGATGCGTTCGCCGTCGGGCAGGACGGTCAGCCTGTCGACCATCTGGCTGACGGTCTGGCTCTCGATCGGCAGCCCTGTGGCGGGAGAGTAGGGCAAGCCCACTCGCGCCCACAGCAGGCGCATGTAGTCATGGATCTCGGTGACGGTACCGACCGTCGAGCGCGGGTTCCTGGAGGTCGTCTTCTGCTCGATCGAGATGGCCGGGGACAGGCCCTCGATCAGGTCGACGTCCGGCTTGCTCATCAGCTCGAGAAACTGCCGGGCGTAGGCCGACAGGCTCTCGACGTAGCGGCGCTGGCCCTCGGCGTAGATGGTGTCGAAGGCGAGTGAGGATTTGCCCGAGCCGGACAGGCCGGTCATGACGACCAGCTTGCCCCGGGGGATGTCTACATCAACGCCCTTGAGGTTGTGCTCGCGCGCCCCGCGGACGCGAATGAAATCCTGGCTCTCGGTCATGCTGTCCGGCGAAACGCGCGACGGCCGGGCAGGGCGCCCGCGCCAAAACCGCTTGTGCGTCGCTATATGGGCATCACCTCCGCCGATTCAGCAAGAACAATGTGCGAACACAGCCTATGACGCGAGGTGCGACTTCGCGTGCGCGGTGCGAAGGCCTTGCCAGATGCTGGCAGTGGTCCCAATCTGTCATCGTCGCGTTATGAAAGGCGAGACGTCATGGTTTCGGCAGCGGTTCTCGGCGTCCTGATCGGCCTCGCAGGCTTGGCGGTGCTTGCCGGTTCGCGGCCGCAGCCGAGGCCCGTTCCCGTCCGGCGTCCGCGGCGTCGCTGACGCGCGCCGTCCCTAGTTGTTCAGTCCCGGCATTTGGTGGATCGGGTTGACGATGAATCGTTCTGGCTCTGAAGTCCAGATTTTGGCGATGTATTCGTAGGGCGTCAGGCCGTTGAGGGTCTTGAG
>VYLG01000150.1_pt1 | contig 16336 bp, 3 predicted proteins | sample 5114351 | NCBI WGS metagenome assembly VYLG01 (sample SAMN12291798, study PRJNA351875) | freshwater metagenome | isolation source: freshwater lake | place: USA: Michigan, Kent Lake | collected 2013-08-15
CGCGCTGGGCTACCCGGTGCGCGCCATCCGCCTGGCCGCGGTGTGCGCCGGCGGCGCGCTGTGCGGGCTGGGCGGCGCCTACATCGCGCTGGTGACGGCGCCGCTGTGGGTGGAGGGCCTGACGGCCGGCCGCGGCTGGATCGCGCTGGCGCTGACGGTGTTCGCCACCTGGCGGCCGGCGCGTGTGCTGCTGGGCGCGTACCTGTTCGGCGGCGTCACGGTGCTGCAGCTCAACCTGCAGGCGCAGGGCGTGGCGGTGTCGAGCCACCTGCTGACCATGCTGCCCTACATCGCCACCATCGTGGTGCTGGCGCTGATCAGCCGCAACGCCGCGTTCATCCGCCTGAACATGCCCGCATCGCTCGGGAAGCCATTCCGCCCCGGCTCATAATTTCGTCACAAATTGCTCGGCCCCGATCCCACCCCACCCCATCCACCCAGGAGAGAACCCCGATGACCCAGACCCTCAATCGCCGCCTGTTCGCGCTGGCCGGCCTCGCCGCCGCCGCCGTGCTGGCCGGCTGCGGCAAGAAGGAAGAGGCCCCGGCGCCCGCCGCCGCCGCACCCGCCGCGGCCTCGGCACCCAAACCCGAGCCCGTGAAGGCGGCCTGGGTCTACATCGGCCCCGTGGGCGACGCCGGCTGGACCTTCGCGCACGACCAGGGCCGCAAGGCCGTGGAGGCCGAGTTCGGCGACAAGGTCAAGACCACCTTCGTCGAGAAGGTGCCCTACGCCGACGGCGAGCGCGTGATCCGCGACTTGGCCTCGCAGGGCAACAAGATCATCTTCGCCACCAGCTTTGGCTACATGGACGCGATGATGAAGGTGGCGTCGGAGTTCCCCGACGTGAAGTTCGAGCACGCCACCGGCTACAAGACGGCCGCGAACATGCGCGTGTACGACGCGCGCTTCTATCACGACGCCTATGTCAGCGGCATCATCGCCGGCGGCATGACGAAGTCCAACACGCTGGGCTTCGTGGCCAGCTTCCCCATCCCCGAGGTGCTGCGCAACATCAACGCCTTCACGTTGGGCGCGCAGAGCGTGAACCCGAAGATCAAGACGCGCGTCGTCTGGGTCAACAGCTGGTTCGACCCCGAGAAGGAAGGCGCCGCCGCGCAGGAGCTCATCAACAAGGGCGCCGACGTGCTGCTGCAGAACACCGACTCCACCGCCGTGCTGCAGACGGCCGAGAAGAACGGCAAGTTCGCCTTCGGCTGGGACAGCGACATGAGCAGCTACGCGCCCAAGGCGCACCTGGCGAGCAACATCGTCGACTGGGGCCCGTACTACAAGAAGTCGCTCAAGGAAGTGATGGACGGCAGCTGGAAGGGCGAGCAGCGCACGATCTGGGGCAAGCCGGAAGGCGCCAACGACGTGATCAAGATCGCCGAGTTCGTGCCGGCCGAGGTCAAGGCCAAGGCCGAGGCCGCCATGGCCGGCATCAAGGACGGCTCCAAGGAGGTCTTCACCGGCCCCATCGTCGGCAACGACGGCAAGGAACGCCTGGCCAAGGACACCAAGGCCGATCAGGCCTGGAAGGACAAGGTCGACTTCTACGTCAAGGGCGTGGAAGGCAAGATCCCGAGCGGCAAGTAAGCCGACGGTCGCTTCCAGCCACCGCAGAAAGGGCGCCTTCGGGCGCCCTTTTTTCATGCCTGCGCCCAAGCCACCTCCAGGCGTGCAGGACGTCACGCCGCGGCGCGGCCGCTCAGCTCAAGGCGCAGCCGGCGGCGCCGACGCGCAAGGCCCGGCGCAACTGAAACAGCCGGTTTCGCACGCCTATTCACCGCCAGGCCCCGCTCAAGCCCCGGCGGGCCGATCCCGATAACCGATGGACATGAACCGGGAAGGCGGGCGGTGTCGCCTGCTGCCTGCACCCCCCGGTTCGAGCCTGAGACACAAGGATCGACCATGGCCACCCTGATTCCCAGCTTCACGACCGCCCAGATCGCCGTCATGTCCACGGCGCAGATCGCGGCACTCACCACCGAAGACTGGGCCGCGTTCAGCACCGCGCAGATCGCCGCGCTCACGCCGACGCAGATTCCGGCGATCGCCACGCTGGGTCTCCGTGTGCTCAGCACCGCGCAGATCTCGGCCTTCGAGCCGGGTGACGTGTCGGCGTTCAGCGGCGGGCAGGTGGCCTCTCTGGCGACGCAGCAGGTGCAGGCCCTGACGAGTGCGCAGGTCGGCGCCTTCGTCAGCAGCCAGGTGGCGGCGCTCACCACCGCGCAGGTGCGGGCGCTCGACACGGTCGACATCGGCGAACTCTCCACCAGCGCGGTGGCGGCCTTCGGCAGCGCGCAGGTGGCCGCGCTGTCGTCGGCGCAGATCGCCGGCTTCGAATCACAACAGGTCGCGGCGCTGTCCAGCAGCGCGGTGCGCGCCATCGGCGCCACGCAGATCGCCGGCCTCGGCAGCGAGGACCTCGCGGCGATGAACTCGCAGCAGGTCGGTGCGCTCACCAGCGCGCAGCTGCGCGCCTTGAGCACCGCGCAGGTGGCGGCCATCGACGCCGACGACCTGCCGGCCATCGGCACCGCCGGCGTGGCGGCCCTCGGCTCGGCCCAGCTCTCCGCGCTCAGCTCCGACCAGGTCCAGGGCCTGACCTCGGCGCAGATCGCCAGCCTGACGACACTGCAGATCTCGCAGCTCGGCACCGCCCAGGTGGCGGCGCTGGAGGCCGGCGACATCGCCGTCATGTCCAACGCGCAGATCGCCGCGCTCACCAGCAGCGGCGTGGCCGCGCTGTCGGGTGCTGCCGTGGCGGCGCTGTCCAGCGGCCAGATCGCCTCGCTGTCGACGCGCCAGTTCGCGTCCATCGAATCGGCCGACTTCGCCGCCCTCACCACGGCCCAGGTGGCCGGGCTGAGCACGGCGCAGATCGCCGCGATCAGCTCGTTGCAGGCCTCGGCCTTCCAGACCGCCGACCTGGCGGTGCTGACCACGGCGCAGATCCGCGCCCTGGGCACGGCCGCCGTCGACGCGCTGAGCTCGGCGCAGATCGACGGCCTGTCCAGCGCCCAGGTGGCCGCCATGTCCACCGCGCAGCTGGCGCGCCTGGACGCCATCACCGCCGAGCAGCTGGCCGCGCTGTCCACCGCGCAGGTGGCCTCGCTGGGCGCGGCCTACGGCTCCACCCTCTCCACCGCCGACGTGGCGGCCATGGGCACGGCGCAGCTGCGCCTCTTGTCCACCGGCGCCATCTCGGGCCTGGGCAGCGACGACATCGCCGCGCTGAGCTCCGACCAGTTCAATGCCCTCTCCACCGGGCAGCTGCGCGCCATCGCCACCGCGGCGCTGGCCGGGCTGGACAGCAACGACTTCGGCGCGCTGGGCACGGCGCGCCTGCAGGCCCTGAGCAGCGCGCAGATCGCCGCGCTCGACAGCGCCCAGCTCAACTCGCTGAGCACGGCGCAGGTGCGCGCGCTCACCACCGCGCAGCTCGACGGCCTCTCGGCCGAGACGCTGGACGCGCTGGCCACCGAGCGCATCGCCGCGCTCAGCGCCGCGCAGATGGGCAGCCTGAGCACGGCGCAGATCGCCGGCCTCACGGCCGACATCGCCGTGCTGAGCTCGACGCAGATCAACGGCCTGTCCACGGCCGCGCTGGGTGCGCTGGGCACGGCGCTGCCCACGGAGGACATCCTCACGCTGACGCCGGCCGCCATGGCCGGCCTGACGACGGCGCAGCTGAACCTGCTCGGCACTGCCGCGCTCGTCACGCTGGGCACGGCGCAGATCGCCGCGCTGCGCAGCGAGGCCATCACCTCGCTGACGGCCGACGAAGTGGGCGTGCTCACCTCGGCGCAGCTGCGCGCGCTGAGCGCCACGCAGGTGAAGGCGCTGGGCACCGACGTGTCCTCGATCGACACCGACGACCTGCGCGCCATGAGCGGCACGCAGCTCGCGGCCCTCACCACCGACCAGACCAACGCGCTCACCGCCGGCCAGCTGGCCGCGCTGACGACGCAGCAGGTGGCCAGCCTGAGCGCCGCGCAGATCACGGCGCTGGGCAGTGACGTCAACGAGTTCGGCACGGCGCAGTTCGCCGCCATGACGGCGGCGCAGATCGCCGCGCTCACCACGGCCCAGGTCACGGGCCTGGATGGCGCCGACTGGCAGGCGCTGAAGCCGGCGCAGATCTCAGCGCTGAGCACGGCCGCCATCGCCGCGCTGGGCGCCAGCGACTTCAACGACCTCAACAGCACGCAGATCCAGGCCCTCACCGCCGCGCAGCTGCGCGCCGTGGGCACCGCCGACTTCGGCAGCTGGTCCACCGACGACCTGGCGGCGCTGACGGCCACGCAGATGCGCGGCCTGTCCACCGACATGCTGGCCGCCGTCTCCGACGAGATCGCGGTCTTCAACTCGGCCCAGCTCGGCGCGCTGAACACCGCGCAGCTGGCGGCGCTGACGGGCGGTGATCTCTCGGGCCTGGACGGCACGCAGATCGGCGGCACCGGCACGGCCAACATCGCGGCCATGACCACCGCCGAGATCGCGGCGCTGGGCACCGACCTGATCCAGGGCCTGTCGACGGCGCAGATCCGCGCCCTCGGCACCGACGACATCGTCGCGCTCACCGACAACCAGATCGAGGCGCTGCGCGCCGCCCAGGTGGGCGCGTTCACGACCACGCAGCTGGCGGCCTTCTCCGACGCCGACCTGAACCTGCTCAGCTCCGCCCAGGCCGGCGGCCTGACGAGCGCGCAGATCGCGAGCCTGTCCACCGCCACGCTGGTGGCGCTGGGCACCGAGCAGTACTCGGGCCTGGGCTCGGCCCAGCTGGCCGGGCTGACGACCGACCAGATCGCCTCGCTGGCCACCGCCGACCTCGTGGCGGTGCGCGCCAACCAGCTGGTGGGCCTGCGCACCAACGTCATCGCGGCGCTGGAAAGCAGCCAGGTGGCTGCGCTGACGACCGATCAACTCAACGCGCTCACCACCGCACAGATCCGCGCCATCGAGGGCGGTGACCTCGCCGCCATCGCCAGCGAGCGCTTCGGCACGCTGGGCACGGCCCAGATCGCCGCGCTCAGCACGGCGCAGCTCGACTCGCTCAGCAGCGCGCAGCTGCTGGCCCTGGGCACGGCGCAGACCGCCGCGCTCACCACGGCGCAGCTCGTCAGCCTGGGCGGCGATGAACTCGCCCGCTTCGGCACCTCGGTCTTCGCCGCCCTGACCACGGCCCAGGTGGCCGCCATCAGCGCCGACCAGGCCGCTTCGCTGCAGACCGCCGACATCGCCGCGCTGGGCACGGCCCAGGTGCGCGCGCTCACCTCGGTGACGCTGGCGGCCCTGAGCGCCGACCAGCTGGGCGCCTTCACCTCCGACCAGCTGCGCGCGCTGAGCGTGCAGCAGCTGCGCGCGGTGGAGAACGACGACCTCGCCGGCCTGACCAGCGCCGACATCGGCGTGCTGCTCACGGCCCAGCTGGCCGCGCTGTCGACGGCGCAGCTCAATGCCCTCAACCCCGAGCAGCTGGTGGGCCTGACGACCGAGCAGGTGTCGCGCCTCACCGTGGCCCAGGTGGCCTCGCTCGACGCCAGCCGCCTGGCCGGCCTGGGCACGCTGCAGTTCAGCGGCCTGACCTCGGCCCAGGTGGCCGCGTTCAGCACCGACCAGGCCCAGGCCCTGGAGGCGGCGGACATCGCCGCGCTCGGCTCGGCCCAGGTGCGCGCGCTCGGCACGGGCCAGATCGTCGCGCTCAACGGCGACCAGCTCGGCGCCCTCACCGCCGGCCAGGCCCCGGGCCTGACGACGGCGCAGATCCGTGCCATCGACACCGACGACGTCGCCTCCCTCTCCACCGCCATGCTGGCCGCGCTGAACAGCGCGCAGCTCGTCGGCTTCAGCAGCGCGCAGCTCGCGGCCATGTCGGCCGAGCAGCTGGCGCAGCTGTCGACGGCACAGATCTCGTCGCTGTCCACGGCGCAGATCGCCAGCATGACGCCCGAGCAGATCAACGGCCTGGGCACGGCGCAGATCGCCAAGCTCACCACCGCACAGGTGGGGGCGCTCACGAGCGAGCAGCTGGCGTCGCTGTCGGGTGACAACTTCGCCGCGCTGACGACGACACAGGTCGCCGCGCTGCGCACGGCGCAGATCGAGGCCCTCACCGGCGACACGCTGCAGTCGCTCACCACCGCGCAGGCCGCGGCCCTGACGAGCGCCCAGGTGCGCGCCATCGAAGCCGGCGATCTGGCCGTGATCGAGACCGCCGACCTCGCCGCCTTCGGCACCGCCGGCATCGCCGCGCTGCGCGACGCGCAGATCGACGCGCTCAGCGGCGACCAGCTCGCCGCACTCGGCACGGCCCAGGTGCGCGCGCTCGGCACCGCGGGCCTGGCCCGCCTCGATGCCGAGGACATCGGCTCGCTCACCACCGCCCAGGTGGCCGCGCTGTCCACCGTGCAGGTGGCCGCGCTGTCGGGCACGCAGTTCGCCGCCTTCGGCTCCGATGACCTGGCCGCCCTCGGCACCGCGCAGATGGCGGCGCTGAGCCCGGCCAACCTGGCCTCGCTGTCGGCCGATGCCGTGGTGGGCTTCACCACCGCGCAGATGGCCGCGCTGACCACGGCGCAGATCGCCGCACTGGCCAGCAGCACCATCGCGCTGCTGGAGACGGCCGACCTGGCCGCGCTCACCACCGCGCAGGTGCGCTCGCTGTCCGACGCGCAGCTCGACGCGCTGGACGTCTCGCAACTCGCCGCCCTGGGCACGCACCAGGTGGCCGCGCTGTCGGCCGCGCAGCTGGCGGGCCTCACGCCCGAGCAGCTGGCCGGCCTGACCACGGCGCAGTACGCCGCGCTCGGCACGGCGCAGCTCGGCTCGCTCACCACGGCGCAAGCCGCTGCGTTCGAGACCGCCGACATTGCCGCGCTGGGCACCGCCCAGGTGGCCGCGCTCGGCACCGACCTGATCGCCGCGCTCGACGGCAGCCAGCTCGCCGGCCTGACGGCCGACCAAGCCGGTGCGCTGACGGCCGCGCAGGCCGCCGCCATCGACGCCGCCGACCTGCCGACCATGGGCACCGAGAACCTGGCGGCGCTGTCGTCGGCCGCGCTGCGCGCGCTGTCCAGCGCCCAGCTGGCCGCGCTCGAGCCGGCCCAGTTCGCCCAGCTCACCACCGACCAGCTCACCGCGCTCACCGCCGAGCAGATCGCCACCCTGTCGGGCAGCCAGCTCGCGGCGCTGGGCACCGACGAGTTCAAGGTCTTCGGCACCACGCAGCTGGCCGCGCTGACCAGCGCACAAGCCGCCGAGCTGGAGGCCGACGACATCGTCGAGCTGTCCACGGCGCAGCTGCGCGCGCTGTCGGGCGGCGTCATCGGCAACCTCGGCGTCGACGTGCTGCAGGCGCTGGACACCGCGCAGACCGCCGCACTGACGACGGCCCAGGTCGCCTCGCTCACCGCCGACCAGATCGCCGCGCTGGAGACGGCCGACGTGGCCGCGCTCACCACCTCGCAACTCGCCGCGCTGTCGAGCAGCCAGTTCGCTGCCTTCACGGCCGAGCAGCTCGAGGTCATCGGCGCCAGCCGCATCGTCGGCTGGGGCACGGCCAGCATCGCCGCGATGAGCCCCGAGGCGCTGGCCGCGCTGTCGACGGCGCAGTTCGCCGCCATGTCCACGGCGCAGATCGCCGCCATCACCGCCAGCCAGGCCGCCGCGCTGGAGAGCGCCGACATGGCCGCGCTGTCCGATGACCAGGCCCGTGCGCTGGCCACCGACGTGATCGCCGCCATGCAGCCCGCTGCGCTGGCCGCGCTCGACACCGAGGCCTTCGCCGCGCTGTCCACCAGCCAGCTGGCCGCCATCACGGCCGAGCAGATGGCCGCGATGGGCAACAACAACCTCGCCGCCATCGGCACCGCTGCGCTGACGACGCTGAGCACCGTGCAGCTCGACGCGCTCGACAGCGCCCAGCTCGGCGCGCTGACCACGCGCCAGATCGCCGCGCTCACGACGGCACAGCTGTCGGCGCTGCAGCCTGACGACCTGGCCTCGCTCGGCACCTCGCAGTTCGCCGCGATGACGACGGCGCAGATCGCCGCCCTCACCACCGACCAGGCCGCCGCGCTGGAAGCCGCCGACCTGGCCGTGCTGTCGGTGGCCCAGATCCGTGCCCTCACGCCCGACCAGGTGGCCCAGCTGTCCGAAGCCGCCATCGAGGCCCTCACCACGCGCCAGGCCGGCGCGCTGACCACCGCCCAGATCGAACGCCTCACCGAGGCGCAGGTGGGCGCGCTCGAGTCCGCCGACGTGGCCGCGATCGGTGCCCCGCAGATCGCCATGCTCAGCAGCACGCAGCTGCAGGCGCTGGACTCGGTGCAGCTCGGTGCCCTCACCTCGCGCCAGCTGCAGGCCCTGTCGGCCGAGCAACTGGATGCGCTGGCCCCTGACATGCTGGCCACGCTGGGCACGGCCCAGTTCGCCGCCCTCACCACCGCGCAGGTGGCCTCGCTGTCGGCCGCGCAGGCCGAGGCGCTGGCCAGTGCCGACGTGGCCGCGCTGTCCACCGCCCAGGTGCGCGCGCTGGCCACCGACGCCGTCGCCGCGCTCAGCACCGAGGTGATCTCGGGCCTGAGCTCGGCGCAGCTGGCCGCGCTGTCGTCCGACCAGCTGGCCGCGCTCGGCGCCGAGCAGCTGGCCGCCATCCAGACGCAGGACCTCGTGGCCCTGGGCACGGCGCAGATCGCCGGCCTCTCGGCCGAGGCCATCGACGCGCTCACCACCGGGCAGCTCTCGCAGCTGACGACGCGCCAGATCGCCGCGCTCACCACCGAGCAGCTGGCCGCCATCGACGCCGACAAGCTGCCCACGCTGGGCACAGCGCAGTTCGCCGCGCTGACGACGGCGCAGATCGCCGCGCTCACCGCCGAGCAGGCCACCAACCTGGCCGACGCCGACCTGGCCGCGCTGCGCACGGCGCAGATCCGCGCCCTGTCGAGCGCCGCGCTGGGCGCGCTCTCGGCCGGCTCCATCGACGCCATGGGCAGCGAGCAGATCGGCGCGCTGTCGACCGAGCAGCTCGATGGCTTCAGCGCCTTGCAGATGGCCGCGATCGCGTCGGAAGACATGGTCGGCCTGTCGACGATGCAGCTGGCTTCGCTGTCCACCGAGCAGGTGGCGGCACTCAGCAGCGCGCAGCTGCTGTCGCTGAGCAGCACGCAGTTCCGCGCATTCAGCGCCGAGCAGCTGGCCGCCATCGACCCCGGCGCCCAAGGTGCGTTCGGCACCGACCAGTACGCCGGCATGAGCACGGCGCAGATCGCCGCGCTCACGGCCACGCAGGCCGCGGCGCTGGGCACCGAAGTCATCGCCGCGCTGGGCACGGCCCAGGTGCGCGCCTTCAGCACCGACGCGCTGGCCGCGCTGAGCACGGCCGCCGTGGCCATCCTGTCCACCGCACAGGTGGCGGCGCTGTCCACCGTGCAGATCGCCGGCCTGGGCGAGGGCACGCTGCAGGCGCTGGAGTCGCGTGACGTCGCCGCGCTCACCACGGCGCAGCTGGCCGCGCTGTCCACCGACCAGCTGAACATGCTCACCAGCGCGCAGCTGGCCGCGATGACGACGCGCCAGATCGCCTCGCTCTCGGCCGACCAGATCGCCGGCCTCGAGCCCGCCGACCTGGCTGCCCTCGGCACCGCGCAGTTCGCCGCCATGACGACGGCCCAGCTCGCCGGCCTGACGGTGGAGCAGGCCGCGGCGCTGCAGAGCGCCGACGTGGCTGCGCTGTCGACGACGCAGCTGCAGGCGCTGACGGTGGAGACCATCGGCGCGCTCGCCACCGAGGCGCTGGCCGGCATCACCACGGCCCAGGCGCGCGCGCTGACGACGGCCCAGGTCGACGCCATCGCGCTGGAATCGCTGGGCTCGATGCAGACGGCCGACCTGGCCGCCTTCACCACGGCGCAGATCAACGCGCTCGGCGCCGACGGCCTGGCCGCGCTCACGACCGCACAGCTGTCGCAGCTGGGCACCGCGCAGGTCGCGGGCATCGACACCGGCCTCGTCTCGGGTCTGGCGCAGGAGTCGCTCAACGCCTTCGGCACGGCCCAGTTCGCCGGCATGACGACGGCGCAGATCGCCGCGCTCACCGACGACCAGGTCACCGGCCTGCAGACCGCCGACGTGGCCGCGCTCACCAGCGCCCAGCTGCGCGCGCTCTCGGACGGCCAGATCGCCGCACTCAGCGGCGACCAGATCGCCTCGCTGACCGTCGGCCAGGTGGCCGCGCTCGGCACCGGCCAGCTGGCCGCGATGGACAACGCCGACTTCATCGGCATGAGCGCCACGCAGTTCGCCGCGCTGACGACGGCGCAGATCGCCAGCCTGGCCGCCGACAAGGTGGCCGAGATGGAGACGGCCGACATCGCGGCGCTCACCACGGCGCAGGTGCGCGCCTTCACGGTGGACACCATGCTCAACCTGAGCTCGGCAGCCATCGAGGCGCTCTCGGCCGACCAGTTCGCCGCGCTCGGCACGGCGCAGATCGCCGCCATCGACCCGAACGCCATCGCCAACATGGCCACGGCCGACCTGGCCTCGCTGACCACGGCGCAGATCGCCGCGCTCACCGTGGAGCAGCTGGCCGCCATGGGCACGGCGCAGTTCGCCGCGCTCACCGCCAGCCAGGCCGCGGCGCTGACGGTCTCGCAGATCGAGAACCTGGCCGCCACCAGCCTGGTGGCGCTGGACACCGAGGCCTTCGCCGCGCTCACCACCCGCCAGGTGGCCGCGCTGACCGAAGAGCAGATGGCCGCGCTGGAGACCACCGACGTGGCCGCGCTCACCACGCGCCAGCTGCGCACGCTGGGTGAAGCCCAGCTCGCCGCACTCACCACCGCGCAGGCCGCGGCGCTGACCAGCGTGCAGGTCGTGGGCTTCTCGACGGCGCAGATCGCGCAGTTCGAGGGCGCCGACCTGGCCGCGCTGGGCACGCACCAGTTCAGCCTGCTGTCGGCAGCGCAGATCGGCGCCATCACCGAGGCGCAGGCCCCGTCGCTGGAGACGGCTGACCTCGTGGCGCTGGGCACCGCGGGCATCCGTTCGCTGAACACCGCCACCATCGCCGCGCTGGAAAGCGCCGCGGTGTCGCAGCTGGCCTCGCAGCAGATCGCCGCGCTGACCACGGCGCAGATCGCCGCGCTGGAGCCAGCCGACTTTGCCGCGCTGACGACGCAACAGGTGTCCGCGCTCAGCACCTTCCAGGTCAGCCGCCTGACGGCCGACCAGGTGGCCGCGTTCGAGAGCAGCGACCTGCGTGCGCTGAGCAACGACCAGATCGCCGCCCTGTCCATCACCGCCATCGTCGCGCTGACCTCGGCCTCGGTGGCCGCGCTCACCGTCGGCCAGGTGGCGGCGCTGACCAGCGCCCAGATCGCGGCCATGGAGGCCGACGACCTGGCCGCCATGACCAGCACCCAGTTCCAGGCCCTGACCACCGTGCAGCTGCCCGCGATGACGGCGCTGCAGGCCGCGGCCCTGGCCAGTGACGACCTGGCCCTGCTCGACACCGCCCAGGTGGCCGCCATCGGCACCGCCGCCTTCGCTGCGCTGGCCAGCGAGGTGATCGCCTCGCTGAGCACCGAGCAGGTGGACGGCCTGACGACGGCCCAGCTGCGCGCCCTGACGGCGCAGCAGATGGCCGCGCTCGAGTCCGACGACCTGAACGTGCTGTCCGCCGCCCAGGTGCAGGCCTTCACGGCCACGCAGGTGGGGGCGCTGACGACCGGCCAGCTCAGCACGCTGGCCACCGCGCAGCTGACCTCGCTGACGACCGCGCAGCTGCGCGCCATCGACGAGGCCGACCTCGACGCACTGACCACGGCGCAGTGGAACGCGCTCACCGTGGCGCAGCTGAGCGGCTTGTCCGCGGCCCAGGTGGCCGGCATGGAGACCGACGACTTCGGCGCGCTCAGCGGCGCGCAGATCACCGGCCTGTCCACCGCCGCCATCAACGGCCTGGGCACCGCCCTCGTGGCCGCGCTGACGACGACGCAGGTGCAGTCGCTGACGGCGGCGCAGATCCAGGCCTTCGGCTCCGACGCCGTCGCGGCGCTGGAGAGCCAGGACCTGAACGCGCTGTCCGCCGGCCAGCTGGCCGCCTTCGACACCGAGCAGATCGACGCTCTGTCCACCGTGCAGCTGGCGGCGCTGGATGGCGCCCTGCTGTCGGCCCTGACCACCGCGCAGCTGGCGGCCATCGACCCCGCCAAGCTGGCGGCCCTGGGCACCGAGGAGTTCGCAGCGTTCAGCGCCGCGCAACTCGGCAAGCTGACGACGGCGCAGGTGGCGGCGCTGGAGACCGAAGACCTCGCCGTGCTCACGGCCACGCAGCTGCGCGGCTTCAGCACCGAGTCCATCGCCACGCTGAGCGCCGCCCAGCTGCAGGCGCTGACCACCGCGCAGGTGGCCGGCCTGAGCACGGCGCAGATCCGCGCCATCGAGACCGATGACCTGGCGGCGATGCAGACCGAGGACCTCGCGGCGCTCACCGCGTCGCAGCTGCCGGGCCTGAGCACGCACCAGATGGCGGCGCTGACGACGGCGCAGTTCACGCAGCTGCTCGACGCCCAGCTCGCCGCGCTGTCGAGCGCCCAGCTCAACGCGCTGGCCACCGACACGCTGAACGCGCTGAGCTCGGTGCAGTTCCAGGCCCTGGCCTCGGCCCAGATCGGCGGCCTCGACACGGCCCACGTGGCCGCGCTGCAGACCGAGGATCTGGCGGCCCTCTCGGCCGAGCAGGTGCGCGCCTTCGGCACCGCCGCGATCCAGGCGATGACGGCCGGCCAGCTGCAGGCGCTCACCACCGAGCAGGTGGCCGCGCTGAAGACCAGCCAGATCGCCGCGATCCAGTCCAACGACCTGGCGGCCATGGAGACGGCCGACCTGGCCGCCTTCACGACGGCGCAGATCCGGGCGCTCACCAGCGCCCAGGTCGATGCGCTGACGAGCGTGCAGTTCGACGCGCTGTCCACCGCCCAGGTGGCGGCCATCTCCACCACCGCCATCGCGGCCATCGACAGCACCACGCTGAACACGCTGTCGACGGCGCAGTTCGCCGGCATGACGACGGCGCAGCTGAAGGCGCTGACCACCGACCAGGTGGCCGGCCTGGAGACCGACGACCTCGTCGCGCTCAGCACCGCGCAGCTGCGCGCCATCACCACCGGCGGCATCGCCGCGCTGGGTGACGCCGCGGTCGAGGCGCTGACCAGCACGCAGGTCACGGCCCTGACGACGGCCCAGGTGCGCGCCATCGCCACCGGCAGCATCGACGCGCTGGAAACCGCCGACCTCGCGCTGATGAGCGTGAGCCAGGTGGCCGCCTTCACCGGCGACCAGCTCGGCGCGATGACGGCCGACCAGCTGCAGAGCCTGACGAGCCGCCAGGTGCAGGGCTTGAGCATCGGCCAGATCAGTGCCCTCTCCGGTGCCGACCTCGCCCTGCTCACGACGGCGCAGTTCGCCGCGCTCACCGCCACGCAGGTGGCGGCGATCAACAGCGCCCAGGCCAGCGCGCTGGAGACGGCCGACATTGCCGCGCTCAGCACGACGCAGGTGCGCTCGCTGGCCACCGCGGCCATCGCCAACCTCGCCACCGACGGGCTGGTGGCCCTGTCCACCGCCCAGGTGGCGGCGCTGACGACGGCGCAGATCCGGGCCATCGACACCGCCGACATCGACCTGCTGCAGACGCAGGACCTGGTGGCCCTGAGCACGGCCCAGGTGGCGGCGCTGAGCACCACGCAGTTCGGTGAACTCACGACGGCTCAGCTGTCGGTGCTGACGACGGCGCAGATCGCCGGCCTGTCGACGGCGCAGATCGCGCAGCTCACGGGTGAGGAGCTCTCGGCCTTCGACGCCAACCGCATCGCCGCGCTGACCACGGCGCAGGTGGCGAGCCTGTCGACCGACCAGGTGACGACGCTGGCCACTGCCGACCTGGCGGCGCTGACGACGGCCCAGGTGCGCGCCATCGCCACCGACGCCATCGTGGCGATGGACAGCAGCGACTTCGCCGCCCTCACCGGCACGCAGGTCGCGGCACTGACGACGGCGCAGCTGGCGGTGATCGAGACCGAGGACCTCGCCACGCTCGGCGCCACGGCCCTGCAGGCGCTGACCAGCGCGCAGATCCAGTCGCTGACGACCGACGCGATCTCGGCCTTCACCACCGACCAGATCCCGCTCTTCGGCACGGCGCAGATCGCGGCGCTCACCACCGAGCAGCTGGCCACCTTCGACACCGCCGAACTCGCGGCGCTGACCACGGCGCAGTTCGCGGCGCTGACGACGGCGCAGATCGTGTCGCTGTCTGACGAGGCCATCACCTCGCTCGACGCCGACTACATCACCGCGCTGACGACGGCACAGGCCCGCGCGCTGACGGTGGGCCAGATCGAGGCGCTCACCACCGCGCAGGTGGTGGCCTTCGAGACGCAGGACCTGGCGGCGATGACGATGACCCAGTACAACGCCTTCGAGGGCGAGGACTGGGCGGCCATGAGCACGGCGCAGTTCGCCGCGCTGCAAGGCGTGACGCCGATCGTGCTGGACCTCGACGGCAACGGCATCACCACGCTGGCCGCCAGCGAAGGTGTGGCCTTCGACATCGACGCCACCGGCAAGCAGACGCAGACCGGCTGGGTGGGTGGCGGCGACGCGCTGCTGGTGCGTGACCTGAACGGCAACGGCACCATCGACGACGGCAAGGAGCTGTTCGGCGGCGCCACGCAGCTGAACAACGGCCAGCGTGCCGGCGACGGCTTCCGCGCCCTGGCCGAGCTGGACAGCAACCGCGACGGCAAGGTCAACGCCAGCGATGCCGCCTTCGGCGAGCTGAAGCTGTGGGTCGACGGCGACGCCGACGGCGTGACGGATGCCGGCGAGCTGAAGGGCCTGGTCGAGATGGGCGTGGCCGAGCTGAACCTCGACTTCACGAAGGGCACCGACACCGACAACGGCAACCTGCTGGGCCTGGTGGGCAGCTACACCGGCACCGACGGCAGCGATCGGGCGATGGTGGACGTATGGTTTGCCAAGGCCGGCAGCGCGCCGGCCCTGGGTGACCTGCTCGCCGAGGCCCCGGCCGAGATGCTGGGCAGCGGTGGCGGCGACACCAGGCCCGCCGCGGCACCGGCCGCCGGCGCCGTGGCCAGCAGCCTGCGCAGCCTGGACGATGAATGGCTGCGCCAGAACGGCACACCGCTGATCTGACGGCGGCGATCTGAGCCGGAACCGGGCCCCTGTTCGGGGCTTGGTCGACACGGGGGCGCTCCTAGACTGGGGCGCCCCCGTGTGCTTTTCTCGGGACCACCGTTCGGGCTGAGCCTGTCGAAGCCCCGTGTCCAGAGGCGGTATCCATGCCCAGCCCCGTCCACCTGCACCTGATCGTCTACAACGAAGCCACCCAGGCCCTCGTGGGCCCGGGCTGGCAGGTGCTGGACAACCGCGCCAACCCGCGGCCCGACTGGTACGAGTACGTGCCGATCCGCAGCTTCCTGCAGACCGCGACGCTCGACGAGGACGCGTTCTACGGCTTCTTCAGCCCCAAGTTCGGCGCCAAGACCGGCCTGTCGCACGACGAGGTCGTTCGCTTCGTGCACACGCACGAGGCCACGGCCGACGTCATGGTGTTCTCGCCGCAGCCCGACATGGGCGCATTCTTCCTGAACGTGTTCGAGCAGGGCGAGGCCTTCGACGCCGGGCTCATCGCGGCCACCGAGGCGCTCTTGGCACACGCCGGCCGGCCGGTGGCGCTGAAGACGCTGGTGATGGACGCGCGGCAGATCGTCTTCAGCAACTACTTCGTCGCGCGCCCGGCCTTCTGGCGCGAGTGGCTGGCGCTGAACGAGGTGTTGTGGGCGGTGTGCGAAGGCCTCGATGCCAGCGCACCCACGGCCCTGCGCGAGGCCCTCACCGCGCCCACCACCTACCGCACCGGCAACGTGGCCGCGCAGCGCAAGGTGTTCATCATGGAACGCATGGCCTCGCTGCTGCTGGCCACGCGGCCCGCGTACCGCGGCGTGGCGCACAACCCCTTCGGCTTTGGCTGGAGCATGTCGCGCTTCCGCCAGCACCCGACCGAGGCCTACATCTCCGACGCGCTCAAGCGCGCCTGGCGCGAGCAACCCTGGCCGCAGTACCTGCAGGCCTACGTCACGGTGCGCGAGCGCTTCCAGAAGGGCGAGCTGCCGGCGGCTGCCGGCTGAACAGCAGCAGCGCCGCGCCGCCCCACAGCAGCACGGGCAGCGCGTCGGCCCATGGCGCCCCGCCGTCGCGCAGCAGGGCCGCCGCGCCGGTGGCCACCATGGCCATG